>Ga0316204_10011120_pt1 | contig 11371 bp, 11 predicted proteins | sample 6monrhotite_MG_2_FD_205661 | JGI IMG/M metagenome (GOLD analysis project Ga0316204, IMG submission 205661) | Microbial mat bacterial communities from mineral coupon in-situ incubated in ocean water Damariscotta River, Maine, United States -... | ecosystem: Environmental > Aquatic > Marine >...
CAAGACGTTTGGGCTCAGACCCATCGTATCTTTGTCAACATCAATAAAAATTGGCTTTGCATTACAATAAGAAATGGCATTACAGGTTGCAACAAAAGTAAGAGCTTGCGTTATCACCTCATCTTCCGCTTGCACATCCGCCAATAGAAGTGATACATGCAGGGCCGATGTTCCATTTACAGTTGCTATAGCGTACTTGGCACCGGTATACTTAGCTATCTCTTCTTCAAACTTATCTACAAATTTACCTACAGAAGAGACAAAGGTAGAATCAATACACTCATTTAAATACTTTTTTTCATTTCCTATAAAACGAGGTTCTTGAAGTGGTAAAAACCCATCTGCATTAAAACTTGACTTGATAAAATCGATGGTTTTTTCAAACATTACATTTTTCCATCTAGGTACTTGCCTGTCTCTTTATGACCAAAATCAGGAATCATCTTAAAAAATAGTTCAACAATCTGACCTTTAGTCCACTGTTTGTCTTCTTTGCATGTACTTATTGTGTTTTCAAACTCTTTTAAAAGCTTTTCATCAAAACTTGCCTCGTTTTTAATAACACCCAAGTTCTCAAAACGTTCCATATCCAAGGTTTCATTATCCGTAAAAAACTCTTCAAAATCTTTTTCACCTGTTGTATCACTTGAGGTAAATAGACATGGCCACTTTCCTTCTTCAGGTAAGGTTTTGGCTAAGGCTCTTGCTTCATCTTCATCCTTGCATAAATAAGGTTCGTAATTTTTATCTGCTAAATACTTTACAGCAATATCAGCAAAAGAGATGAGATGTAGGTTCTCGCTTAGCTTAGGGAAGAATATATCTCTGTTCTCACCAAAGATACACGACATTAGACAAAGTTCTCCACTTTCTTGAGGTGTGACGAAATAACGTTTGATGTCATTTGGTGCAACAATTGGTTGTCGTTTTTCTATGCGTTGATTAAAGCCATGAAGAAGTGAACCATCTGAAAAAGCCACATTGGCAAAACGTGCCATCGACACCTTGATGCCAAGTGATTTACGCATTACAAACATCTCCATAATTCGCTTACTTGCACCCATCATATTTACCGGGTTAGCTGCCTTATCTGTAGAGACACAAAAGTATTTTTTTGTTCCGTTCAGTATAGATTGTTGAAGTGTTTTGTCTGTGTTGAAGATATTAACATCAATCATACGCATAAGCGTGAAAGGATCTTTTTCACTTCGTACGTGTTTTAACGCAGAAAGGTTAAGTACATAATCATAAGCGCCATCAGACTTGATAAAAGCATCATATTCTATAGAACCGATGTCTAAGGCAAAGGTCTGAAAGTCTCCATCAATATAACCAAAAGAGCTACGGATGTCACGTACCAGTTCAACCATATTATTTTCACTGATATCAACAACATGAAGTTTTTGAGGGTTTCGTTTAAAGATCTCTTTTGTAACCGCTTGTCCAATGGAACCGGCTCCACCAATAACAAGAAAAGATGATGAAGAGACTATTGACGCAAGTTCTTTGTCCTTAGCTTGTATATCATCTGCAAAAAGCTCTTCTGTTCTACCGATTAATTCTAATACTTTATTCACGTGCATTCCAACTATTTAATATATATTTTCAGTTAAGAGAGATTATACTTTAATTAAGCTTGTAAGAACTTATTTTTATCCTTAATACCATAGTGTGTTATAATTCACAAAATAATTTAAAGTGAAATTTCAATGCCAAAATCTACTGCTCCTGTTATTTCTATCATCGCTCCTTGCTACAATGAGGAAGAAGTTGTTGATCTTTTCATCCCTGAAATCACCACTGTTTTAGAAGGACTAAACAAGTCTTATGAGATCATTTTCATTAATGATGGAAGTACAGATAAAACCCTGCAAAAACTTCATGAACTTAAGAAAAAACATCAACATGTCAGGATCATCAACCTCTCTCGAAACTTTGGCAAAGAAGCCGCTATGACTGCAGGTCTGGACAGTGCATTAGGTAAAGTCATCATCCCCATAGATGTTGATCTGCAAGACCCCCCTGCACTCATCATTGACTTTATTCAAAAGTGGGAAGAGGGATATGATGTTGTGTTGGCAAAACGTGTAGACCGAAGCACTGATTCATGGGCAAAAAAGTTTAGTGCCGAATCATTTTATAAGTTTCATAACAAGATCTCTAATGTCGATATTCCTGATAATGTTGGCGATTACCGACTTATTACCCGTAAGGTGCTTACTGCTATTCAACGTTTACCTGAGAACCAACGTTTCATGAAAGGTATTTTTTCATGGGTTGGCTTTAAAACGGCAACTGTTGAGTATAAGCGAGAAGCGAGACAAGCAGGTCAAACGAGTTTTAATGGCTGGAAATTATGGAATTTTGCCTTAGAAGGTATCACAAGCTTTAGTACAGTACCGCTTCGTATATGGCTTTATATCGGAATCTTCATTTCACTTTTATCTTTAATCTTTGGAAGCTGGATTGTGATCAAGACTCTCGTCTTTGGTGTTGACACCCCGGGTTATGCATCAATGTTTACGACTGTGCTTTTTCTTGGTGGTATTCAGCTCATGGGGATTGGTATCTTGGGTGAATATATTGGTAGATTATACATGGAAGCTAAAAACAGACCTGTTTATATCATAGAAGATGAATATTAATGGGCTCGTCTTCTTTTATGATAAAGTTGTCTAAGATTAAGATAATACGTTACGGCTTAATTGGTCTCATATCAACAGCCATTCACCTGGGTGTTGCTTATGCCTGTTTATATTATATTAGTGACTCTATACTTATCTCAAATATTTTTGGCTTTTTATCAGCTTATCTTTTTTCTTATACTATTCAGTCTAAATATGTTTTTGAACATGCTGTCTCTTTGAAAAAAGCAATAAAGTATTTTATCGTCCAGTTTTCATCATTACTGATAGCCATTGGTATTTCCTATATGGCGATTATGTATAACAATTATATAAAAACACTAACCGTTGCTTTTTTACTACCTCTGATCACATTTATTGTTCATAAATTTTGGACATTTTCAAAAGAAAACAAGCTTAAAGGAAAACATTTTGAGTAATCAAAGTAAAACTTCATATATACAACAACACTTTCAAGTCCTTTTTTATGCCGGGCTATTTATTGGTTTTGCTTTGGCCTTATTATACTCGCACCACCAAATACTCACAGGTGCCAGTGATCAAGCACAGATGATATATAAAGGTTACAAAGGGGCTTATCTAGGTATTTGGCAAAACTTTGGAAATGCTGCTAGTGCTGTTGGTAATGTTCCTGGTTCTTTGTCAGCTTATCTTATTGGCATGCCTATTATCCTTTGGGATTCTCCTTGGTCGCCTATGTTACTTCTGCTATCTTTACGACTTGCAGGATTTCTTCTTTTACACTCAGTTATCAAACAGGTTTTTAGTCAAGAGACACAATTGGTATTTTTAGTACTGTATTGGTTAAATCCATGGTTTTTATTTGAGACGCTTTTATATAACCCAGCTTACCTCTCGTTTTTTGCTGCCTTGCATTTTTATACAGCCTTTAATATGAGAGAAAATAAGTCTATCCTCTACTCGTTTTTTCATCTACTATCTATTGGAATGGCAATGCAACTGCATTACTCATGGCCCATTTTAGCTGTTATCTCTGCCTATCTTTTTTATAGAGGTACTATTAAGATAAGCTGGACAGGGATCAGCCTTGCTTTTCTTTTAATCATCGCTTCCTTAATCCCTTATTTTCAAGAACTTCTTGTCAATGAAGACTTAGTACGTAGTCAAGGGAACAAAGATGGAGAACGTTATATCGGCTGGGGTGGAGTTCATGTCTATCCTGTTCTTAAAGCCTTTTTATATTGGCTGCGTTACGCTTCGTTTATATTTACCAACCGCTTAATCACTTCAGCGCACTTTGAATGGCTCTCTTCTATCGAGACAATACAGATGATAGTCATGTATCTTTGGCGAGCCCTACTTTTTGGTGCAGGTGGACTCAGTATCTGGATAGCATGGAAAGCACACAAACATACCTGGATGCAAATACGTTCACGCATAACACGAAAATCAAAAGATCAAGATCTAAGTTTAGAAAACTGGCTATTACTCTACGCGGTAGGTGCTATTATTGGCGTAACGATTAGCGCTATACTTTCGCCTATTGTATTTAACCATTGGCACCTGATTTCTATCTTTGCCTTTGCACTTTTTCCTCTTTTAGTTTTCATTGAAACCTTAAGTAAAAACAGTTCAATTCAACTAAGCAAATATCTTTTTATAGTGGCATTTTACTTCATTTTTGTTAACCTTGTTGCTGCTAATGACAGTGAAAAGTTTTCATATAAAGTCAGTTATCAGGCTCAGACTATAGAATATTTAAAAGAAAAAGAGCTCTTAAAATAAATGTCTATATTCCTAGTTTTAAACCGCCGTGCCCAAAAAAGCAGTTTTGAATACTGCTATAATTACAAAAAAATTAAAAGTTTTTAATGCGCATACTAATCATAAGACTCTCCGCACTAGGTGATATCATCAACTCTGCTGTGATATTACAGTTTATAAAACAAGCGTATCCAGATGCTAAGATTGAGTGGGTCTGTGAAGAAGGTTTTGCGCCTATCATTATAGATCACCCTTTATTAGACAAGGTACATAAGGTTTCAATTAAGAGAGTTAAGAAAACAAAATCCTTATCTTTACTTATTGAAAACATCAAAATGCTTAGATCCTTAGGCAAATATGATTATATTATTGATCTTCAAGGCCTCATCAAGTCCGCTATCGTAGCTCGTTTAGTTGGAAAAAACATCTCAGGTTTTGCACAAGACTCTATAAGAGAAGGTCTTGCCTCAAAGCTTTATCAATTTCATACACATATTCCTTATTCAGAGAACTCTATCTGGCGTTCATGCTTTTTAGTCGCCGATGCATTGCACTTTACATTGAGTAAAAAGATGCTTTTACAAAAACAACCCTCTTTATCAATCTCAAATACAAAAGTCTCAGAAGAAAAAAGCATCTGCTTTGTTATAGGAGCGTCTTGGCCTTCCAAGGTTTACCCAAAAGAACAGTTTGTACATGTAGCCAAAGCGCTTAGTGAATATAAAATATTTTTAATCTGGGGAAGTGAACAAGAAAAGAAAGATGCCCTTTTTATACAAAAAAACTGTAAGAATGCATCTTTAGCTCCGCAGTTAACACTTCCTGAGTTAAGCGGCTTTATTTCTTCTAGCTCTTTATGCATTGGAAATGATACCGGTCCCACTCATATTGCCTGGGCAATGAACACCCCCTCTATCACACTCTTTGGTCCAACTCCTGCATCTAAAATGATCTTCAAAACGGATATCAACTTAGCTATAGAATCCTCTTCATCTGTTGACCCATTAAAACTGGATAGAAATGATTTTTCAATCAGAGATATTGATCCTCAAGAAATAGCTTCTATGGCAAAGGCCTTACTTAAATGAATCCCTTAAAAAAAGTTCAAACTTTTAATTATGAAAAAATTTATTTCTATATGGTTTTGACCTTCGCTTTAACACTCCCTATTTCTAGAGCAGCCATAAGTCTGTTTGCTATTCTTTTCCCCCTTATTTGGATTCTAGAAGGAAATTTTAAACATAAATTTCAAACGATAAAAAACTCTAAAGTCCTTCTGTCATTTATGGCTTTTATAGGTTTTACTTTTTTAAGTATCTTATGGTCGAGTGACTCAAAAGATGCTCTTTCATCAGCCCGACTACTGACCTATATGTTTACTATTTTTGTGCTCTCAACCTCATTAAAAGAAGAATGGGGAGAAAAGATCATAAACTTTTTTCTTTACGGAATGTTTATCAGCGAAATATTTGCTTATCTAATTTTCTTTGACATATATGCGATCAAAGGACAAACACCTGACTATCCAAGCCCTTTTATGATGCACATCGATTACAGTATCTACCTTGCCTTTGTCTCCATTCTACTCTTGCACAGAATGTTTTCTCCACACTTTTCTTCAAAGGAAAAAGTCATCATGTTTATCTTTTTTCTTACGGTAACTATCAACCTTTTTATTTCTATAGGAAGAACGGGACAAGTTGCTTTTTTAGTTGCTTTATTTTTAAGTATACTCTTACACTTCAGGTTTTCATTTAAAGCATTTTTGATTTTTTCACTCCTAACCACCGGTATCTTTTTCGGTGCTTATAAAAACATTGACATGTTTGAGCAGCGTGTTAATGCCGCTGTTAGTGATATTACACTTTTACAAACACAAGACGACTATCACACTTCATTGGGGTTAAGGGCTGCCTATTGGATATTATCTTATGACATGTTTTTAAATGATCCTGTCCTTGGCAAAGGAACAGGAAGTGACAGGCAGGCCGTTAAAGAGCTGTTGAAAGCCAAAGAGTATGGGTTTTCTCAAGCTACTAAACAAGAACTAGGTGATTCACACCTTCATAACCAATACCTTATGGTTATCGTCCAATTAGGACTTTTTGGTTTGGTGATTTTTTCAATCCTCTTCTTTTATCTGTTTAGGTTAAAGATCTCAGACAGACAAATGAAAGAGACCTCTTTACTCTTTTTTACTATTTTTATCATTGGATTTTTAGCTGAGCCACTTTGGGTTAAACAGTTTACGCTTGCACTATTTGTTCTATTTAGTTCAATTTTTATCAATGCAAGCCTCAACAATGAGGAAAAATTAAGCGACTAAGGACTTTAGCAATTCACTTAGTTTGGAAAACTGCTTTTCATTGGAAAAAAGAAGTTCTGCCCTTTTCTTGCCTTCACTTGCTATTTGAAGGCGAATCTCCTCATTTTCATACATATACATGATCTTTTCATACATATCAGCACTGTTTCCCACTTCAAAAAGCAGTCCACTTTTTTTATCTTCGATAATCTCCAAAGGACCACATTGGTTACTTGCGATAACGGCTGTACCCACTTGCATGGCTTCTATTAAAACTAAGCCAAAAGTCTCACACTGAGTTGCCAAAACCATAAGGTCACAGGCTTGCATAAAACGATGTGGATTTTTGCTAAAACCTAAAAACTCTATATCGTTAGACAGACCTTTTGCAACAACTGTTCTCTTTAATTCCTCGAGATAAGATTCTTCCATTGCATGTCCAAGAAAAAGGGCTTTAATCCTTTTACCCTCATGCTTAAACTTTTCAATCGCTTCAATCAGTAAGTATTGTCCTTTTGCCTCTTCGATGCGTCCCACCATACCGACAACAAATTCGTCTTGTACACCAATATTTTTTTTGTATTGAGAGATTATCTCTTCACTTAAACTTTCTATCTTACTTGAGCCGATATACAAGACCTCCATTCTAGGTCGTATAGATTCTGGGACATACTTAATAATCTGCTGCGCTACTGCTGATGTCACTGGTAACACAAGGTCCATCTTCTTATAAAGATAACGGTGATAAAAATCGTTTTTAAAGCGTGTCATATTCATATGCCGGCTTTGCACTAGTTTTGGCTTACTTTTTGACATCATCATTGCAAGTACAGCTGTTACAAGATCATTTGTCCAATGAATATGAATGACATCTATCCTGTTTTCATCTATGATCCTTGCAAGCCTTCTAGCTGAAAAAAAAGATCTTTTACCCTTGTGTTTAATTCCTATATAGCTTTGATTCTCACTCTTAAAGTACGATTCTAACTGACCGCCACTTTGGATAACGGAGATAAGGTTAAAGTCACTACACAAGGCTTTTGATGTATGCATCATATAAAGCTCTAAACCACCTAACGAAGGTGAAAGGCACAATTCCAGGAGGTTTATTTTGGACATGATATTTTCTCATTTCATAATATTGAAAAGATAATAGCTAATCTTCAATAAAACTAAGTTTAGCTATTATTGTGCAATAAATTTTGATATAACTTACAAAATATTCTAACAAAGATACTACACCATGCCAAAACAAACATCCTCAGCTGTAATAGTCGCTGTTTATAAAGACGTTCAAGCCCTTAGTCTTATTATCGACTCCTTGCTATCACAAACCTATTCACCTAATGAAATCATTATTACAGAAGACGGTGAAAATGAGGAGATGAAAGCCTATATAAGCACACTCGATCCATCTAAGGTCATTCACCTCACTCAAAAAGATGATGGGTGGCGAAAGAACCGTGCTCTAAACCGTGCTGTACAAACATCTAAAAGTGACTACTTGATCTTTATAGACGGAGACTGTGTTCCTTATGAAAAGTTTGTAGAGTCACACATGGTCTTAAGTGAGAAGAAACATGCTTTATGTGGAAGACGAACTGAACCGGGTGAGTATTTTTCATCACGTTTACGAAACAGAACAAGTTCGATTAAACACTTCGTTAATAACTATATCATTAACTTTTTTAGATTAAAAAAAGACAATACTCGACATTATGATGAAGGCATATATTTGAACCCAAAAGGTTTTATCTTTAACCTTATTCATAAGCTTGGACGAAAAAATAGTCATATAGTAGGCTGTAACTGGTCATGCTTTAAAGAAGATCTCTTACTTATCAATGGTTTTGATGAAGATTTCACACTGCCTACAACAGGTGAAGACACCGATGTGGAACGTCGTTTACGTCATTTTCATATTACTATGAAGTCATGCAGAAATTCTGCCAATACCATTCATTTATACCATGCCAAAAACTTTGACTCTAGTATTACTAAACAAACAGAAGCTTTGATGCGAACAAAAAAAGATATCTTTGTTTGTAAAAATGGTATCAACAAATAAAACAAGGAAATAGATGCAAGATTATAAATTAGAGTTACATCCTAGTTTTACCGAACTCGAGCCCTTGTTATTGGATATAAGAACCTACTTTAAGCAAAGTGATACTTTGATTCATGATGCTCGTAACAAATTAAAAACGATAAAGTACAACAATTTAGATATTGTCATCAAGTCTTTTAAAGTGCCTAATATCATCAATCAGTTTGCCTATGCATATCTGCGAGATTCAAAGGCTAAAAAGTCATACCTCCATGCATTAAAGCTTGAACAACTTGGTATTACAACACCCCAACCCCTTGGCTTTATAGAATTTTATTCTATGGGCTTACTTCAAGACAGTTACTTTATATCCATTCAGACACATTATAATTTTACTATCAGAGAAGTACTTTTAAATAAAAACTGGCCAGATCACGACCTTATATTCAAGCTCTTTGGAGAGTTTACCTACAGTGTACATGAAAAAGGTGTACTGCATAAAGACTACTCTCCTGGAAATATTTTAATTTCAAATGTGAGTTCTGGCCAATACCGTTTTGACCTTGTTGATATCAACCGTATGGATTTTAAAACATTGAGCTACACAGAAAAGATGAAAAACTTATCCAAGCTTTGGGCTGATGAAGATGATATGCGACTAATTGCCTCTGCCTATGCACATGCAGGTGGCTTAGATGAAGAAGATGTAGCTAAAGATATGATAGCTTATGACCTTCAAAATAAAAAAGTAAAAAACTTCAAAAAACGACTTAAAGGCAAAGCGTGAATAAAATATCTATAGTCCTCATCACTAAAAATGCTGACAAGACTTTAAAAGCCTCTCTTGAAAGTCTAAGCGCCTTTGATGATGTCGTCATCTATGATAATGGCTCAAGCGACACAAGCTTAGAGATTGCCAAATCTTTTGATAATGCTCAACTACATCAAGGTGAGTTTTTTGGTTTTGGAAAGACAAAGGCCCATGCTGTAAGTCTGGCTAAACATTCATGGGTATTTTCCCTTGATAGTGATGAGACTATAACACCCGAACTCTCAAATGAGCTTTTAAACATGAACTTAGACGAAAATTCTGTCTATTTTGTCAGACGGGATAATTTTTATAATGGCCGTCATATCAAATGTTGCGGTTGGTATCCTGAAAAGATTGTACGACTGTTTAATAAAGAAAAAACCACCTTTGATGATTCTGTCGTACACGAAAAGATTGATACTAAAAAATTAAACATTGTTGACTTAAGTAACCCCATAACGCATCACTCCTTTCACAGTGTTTCAGACTTCTTAGACAAGATTCAAAAATATTCTGAGATCTATGCCCAAGAGCACAAAGGAAAGAAGTCTTCTTCTGTCTTAAAAGCTATTTTAAGAGGCAAGTCTATGTTTTTTAAAAGCTATATTATTAAAGCTGGGTGGAAATGTGGGTTTGAAGGCTTTGTAATCTCATTTTTTGCAGGTCTGGGAACTATGGTTAAGTACTTAAAACTACGAGAAAAAAATCTTTACGACTCATAAGACTTTTATCTTCTGCTTTATCTCATTAAAAAATTTTTCTCGATTGTTTTGATCAAGAGGAATCATACAGTTCATCTGAATACTTTCATCACTGATACTTCTCCAACGTCTGCTTGAAGCAAAAAGCGTATCGGCAAAAAATGTCATGGTTGCTGTTCCTACCATCGCTGCAAGATGATAGGTTCCTGTTGATGTGGAGATGAAAAGTTTAAAGGTACTTATTAAACGCGCAAAGTCCATGATAGAACCTTCAGATTTATACAAAACAACACCCTTTAAATCAGCCTCTTTTACCTCATCGTATAAGTCATCTTCTCCCGGACCAAAGGTAAAAACTATCTGATACGCGGGTTTATCCAAAAGCAGTTTTGCCAGTTCTATATATTCTTGTACTGTCCAGTTTGCATCAGACGAGCCACCAAAGCCAGGATGAAAAGCAATGATCTCTTTGTCTGAAGCAATGTCATAGGTCTTATAAAAGTCCTCTCTGAGCTGTGCTTTTACTTTTTCTTCAACCTGAACTAAAGGGGAAGGAAAACTTAGATCAATGTCAGGAAACAGGGCCTTACTAAGCTCTAAGTTGTACTCAAATTCTGTCATCTTTACTTGGGAACGCCTCTGTTTTATACGGCGATTATAAAATATCTGTGCTATTTTTGTAGCCGGTGCGATTCGGATCTTTATACCGGCAAGAAACTGAGCCATGGCTACTTTAGTATTTGAAAACAGTGTAATAGAAGCATCTATTTCAAGAAGTTTTAGTTTTTTAGAAAGTTCTCTTGTATTTTTTGTATCATCCACTACGACCTCGTCAATAAAGGGCATGGATTCTGCCAAAGACTTGTTTAAAGGAGCAACACAAGCGATGATATAGTTTTTAGGACTGTGCTGCTTTAAAACATACATGGTAGGCAAGGCGGTGATAAAATCGCCAAGTTTATCATTACGCACTACCAGTATCTTCATTAATTTACCTCATTATCATCTTATAGTGCTAAAATTATACCTATATTTCGCCAAAGGCTTTACTATCAGTATCTTTAAATGGGATTTTTATTCCGATCAACCTTATCAGATAAAAGATCGCGCCTATAAAAAAAGTGAACGAAAAAAAGA
>Ga0316204_10011122_pt1 | contig 11368 bp, 8 predicted proteins | sample 6monrhotite_MG_2_FD_205661 | JGI IMG/M metagenome (GOLD analysis project Ga0316204, IMG submission 205661) | Microbial mat bacterial communities from mineral coupon in-situ incubated in ocean water Damariscotta River, Maine, United States -... | ecosystem: Environmental > Aquatic > Marine >...
TCTAACAAGCTGGCGGCTTCGATCCGCTTATTGTGCGTGCGGGCTTTGGCAAAGCTGTCGCCCGCATGATTGATCGCGGCTGCATAGAATTGCATGCGGCGCGTTTCTCGCTGCGGCCGCAAGCCTTCCAGCATGGCGCGAGCGCCCACAGCCAAGATCGCGAAAGCAATGGCGAGAGAGCTCAGTATTTCCCAGTGAATCGGAAATGCCTGCCAAACTCCGGCGATCAGCGCGATGAAGTTTGCGATAAAGGCGAGGACGACCAGAATGTAACTCAAATTGCCAAGGATATGCAGTTGCTTGGACGGCGACGACCAAAACTTGCCGTCCGATGACAGGACATAATTGGTGTACTGGATCTGACCCCGGATCCGGGTCTCTTCCAGCGCGCGATAGAGCTCGCTCAAGACCTCTTCATCATCCTTTTCGGGTTTCATCGCAGCCGATTGCGCCCAATCCTTTTCAATCCAGAAATCCTTGGTTTTCTTGGGATCGATAATGCTCTGGCCGGAATAGGCCGCAGCGGAAGCATCCGTGAATTTGGTGTATTCACTTCCAACCTGGTCAATGAAGCCGCGTTTGAACCTTGCAAAAGCATGGGCGCGGCGCTCCAGCCAGGCGGCTTTGTCTGTCTCAGAACCGGCCGTGCGGGCAGCGCTGACAGCGTGCGCGATCAGATATTGGGCGTGCCATTGCCGCAATCGTTCCGTGATAAGACGCTTCTGCAACCAGCTTCGCTTCACTTTACCAAAGCCCAGGCCGAGATTGCCGAAGACCAGCGCCAGGATTCCAAAAATCGCGCCGAGAACGCCAAGCGATCGGATCATATCGACTTGTGACGCCCCACTAGGCCAAACCGTCACGATCAAAGGTTCCAACGGGAAAGTCAGCAAGGACAGCGTGGCAAAGACCAGCGCCGCGCAGCCAATCCGACGTGAGGTGTTCTTGGCCTTGATCGCTAGCTTGTCGACGCGATGAAACTCGCCCCGCAAAGCCGGGTGGTCGAGCGCGAAAAAGATTTTGGGATAAGAGGCCTGCGCCAGATCGCGATCCGCCTCTGACAGGAGGAGTTCATCATTAAACCGAAAACTCATTGATCGCCGCGCTCCGATGAACCTTCGCTATCGAAACACGGATCGCTGGCGGGATGCAAGATGATTCCCCGCTTGGCTTCTGAAACCAAAGGAGTTTTCACGCGTTTGGCGATGTCAGTTGCCGCACAAGTTCCGCTTTTGCTTGGCAAAGATCTGTGTCATCCCTGACCTGTGGGAAACGGTTAACGATTTAAAAGAGAGAGATTGGGGACGATGGCGGAAATTTTTCTTTCCTATAGCCGGGTCGATCGCCCGACAGCCCAAATTATTGCTGAAGCGCTCGAGACGGAAGGATTTTCCGTCTGGTGGGACAAAATCCTGCGCGCCGGACAAACCTATGATGAAGTCACTGAAACCATGCTGCGCGAGTCGCATGTCGTAGTGGTTCTCTGGTCGCAGACGTCTGTTAAATCGACATGGGTGCGCGCCGAAGCCACGCAAGGCCAGCGCAATTGCGTCCTGGTCCCGGCAATGATCGAAGACGCCGAGCGCCCGATCATGTTCGAATTGACGCAAACTGCGGATTTAATTGGTTGGAACGGCGATCGCAGTGATGAGCGTTGGACAACATTTGTAGAAGATCTCAAGCTCGCGCTCGAAAAACCGAAACCGTCTGCATCAACTGCATCAACTGCATCAGATCCAGCCCCAAAGGCGACGCCCGTTGCACCGCCTCCGGTTCAGCAACCGGCTGCACCTGTTGCACAAGCGCCCGCACCATTCGTTGAGCCCAAACCGTCAATGGCACCCGTAGCACCAGCGCCGTCTGCCCCGCCGAGCAAGAAATCCTCCAGCGCATTGCCCTTGATAATTGGCGCGCTTGCCGTGGTCGGAATAGGGGGCTGGTTCGGGCTTCAGGCCATGCAAGGCGGCGAGGATACAGATCCTGAACCTCCGACAATCGCCAAAGCGCCCGTTTGCGAAAAGTGTCCCGAAATGGTCAGTCTGACAGGAGGGGCCTTCTTAATGGGCTCACCCGACAGCGAAGCCAATCGCACGGGGAATGAAGGTCCGCAGCGCGAAGTGACTGTGCCAGCCTTTTCAATCAGCAAGACTGAAGTGACTTGGGAGCAGTGGCAAATGTGTGTCGATGCCGAGGGTTGTGGCGCGGCGCAAGGCCGCGGCGAAGGCAGCTATCCGGTGACGGGCGTGAGTTGGAATGACGCTTCGGCCTATGCAGCATGGCTTGGCCAGATGTCGGGACAGAATTACCGTTTGCCGAGCGAAGCGGAGTGGGAATTTGCGGCGCGTGCCGGAACCAATACGGCTTATTGGTGGGGCGCGACCTATCCGGGGACGGGGGTTGTCTCCGGCACTGCGCGCGACACATCCGGATTGCCTGAAAACGCTTTTGGCGTGGCGGGTATGCTTGGTAATGTTCGGGAATGGGTCGCCGATTGCTATGTCAATAATTATGCGGATGCGCCGAGTGATGGAAGCACGGTGACCAGCGGTGATTGCAACCGACCTGTCGTCCGCGGCGGCTCTTTCAAGACCGGCGCCGCAGAACACCGCGCCGCAAGCCGGGCCCGGTTCCGCAAATCTACCAAGGATGGCGGCTTGGGCTTTCGAGTGGTGGCCAACTAGTTCAGGGTTTACCCGACATAGATCACTTCAATTTCAACCCTGCGGTTCAGCGCCTCGGGAACCTCATCAGCAGTTTCGATTGCTAGATTCGTTTCGCCCAGGCCCTGCGGTGAAAGCCGGTTTCCGGATACGCCCTGTTCAATGAACCAGTCGGCGAGGGTCTCAGCAAAGGCCTGCGTCTGAGCCGTATTTTCTTCCGGTGTGCCAACCGTATCTGAGTAAGCGCGAATATTGATCATCGCGATTTCGCGTTCTGACACCAGCGTGCTTTCCAGAATACTCTCAAATGACGTCAAATCGATCGTGTCATATGAAGCCACATAGAGTGTTGCAGCGATTGGCGCCGCTTGGGGTTCGATCATCGGCTCTGGCTCTACGCTCTCCACGGGCGGCGACATGGACCGGGACGGTGCACTTGGCGGCGCTTCTTCGGCGGGTTCGACTTGCTGTTGCGGCACGCCGGAAGCCGGGAAGGCAGTTCGGTGCAACGTGCAGGCGCTGGTTTCAGGCGCGATTGCAGAATTGATCCGGTAATATGGATCACCGTCTGGCAAGTCCCCAAACCGGGCTAGTTCAAGTGCACGGTCTTGCGGTCGGGTCTCGCCAATCGTGCACATCATATCCCAGAGAATGGTCGGATTGTCCGAGTAATAATTGTGACCGACACCGAACAATTCTGTCGTGACAGAAGTTGCATCAATTGTCTGATAGTTCTGCGCGGTGCGGATATAGGGCCGGTTCGTGTCAGTATCGCCGAGGCGTTTCTGCTGGTTCGCATTCACAATCGTGGAAATGTGTAGGGCGCGGTCCGTATCCGAAGTGTAGATGGTGACATTCGCATCGAGATTGTCGAACACACCATTGGCTTCATCGAAGATGTCGCGTTCGACATCGGCTGCAACAAGCAGAATTCTAAATTCCAGATCATCGCGATCGTGGCGAACGAGATAGTCGCGGGCATACTCTTCTAGAGCGGTGGTCAGCACCCGGTTGCCCATGGAGTGCGCGATAATATTGATCCGCGAAACGTCGAGATCCTCAGTGATGATATCAAGGAATTCTTCCAGATAGGGTGCCGCGCCGAGCGACCTTGCTCGATCGCCCTGATAATCCTCAAGCGACAAGGCACCCGCTGACGGCCAGCTATACAGAACAGGAATTCCGATTTCGAACTGATCCTCGCGGGATAGATCATTCGAGAGCTGCGCAGCGCGCACCAGGGCTTCATCGAACTTTACGTTAAACCCGTGGACGAATAGCAGAACCGAGTCCGTGCCATCATAATGAATTGCATCCTGCAATGTCGCGGTAAACGTCTCGCGGCCATTTGTCGTGATCCGGGTCAGAAAGACATATTCCGCCAGTTTATTGGCGTCTTGCGGTGCACTGCCTTGCGCGTGCGGGGTCTCGCCGCGTAGACGGTCGCCACCTTCTTCAACCAGTTTCGGCAGCCAGACATCGGCCCGGCCAAGACGCAGTTGATCGCCGCTTTGGCCGAGTGCTTCGCTGACATCCTGAGAATCACTGGCCAAATTAGTGTCATCCGTGAGCAGTAAGCGATTGGTGCCATACCAAACGCGGACACAGTCGACTTTGGCATTGAGATTGGCTTCAGAAACCAGGCTGGAACAGTCCGTTCCGAACGCCGGATGACGAATGACCAGAGGGCGAGTGAACCACCACCAGGCCGCAACGGCACTAGCAATGATGACGATCAGAATGCCTAAAATCCAACGAAGCACGCGTCCACCTCCTGGTACTCTAAACGACAAGCATACATCACATTCGCGAATGAGAACAAGCATCACCGCAGTGGCAGGCGATTAGACGATGCCACTTTCGCATTGTTCCGAAATGTCCCTATATCGCGGCGAAGCACAATTTCTGAGAGCGATCACATGTCCGATTTTCTACTACTGGCCTTTATTCTGCTGGTCGCCGGCATCATAGCCGTTCCAATTGCGACGAGGCTGAAACTGGGCTCAGTGCTCGGTTATTTGATTGCCGGCATTGCGATCAGCCCGCTTTTATCATTGCTCGGCGTCGATGTTGTGTCGCTGCAGCATTTTGCCGAATTTGGGGTTGTCATGATGCTATTCCTGGTCGGCATGGAGCTCGAGCCGAAATTGCTCTGGCAAATGCGAAATCGCTTGCTCGGGCTGGGCGGCGGGCAAGTTCTGATGACCATGATCCTGGTCATGTCTGTCGCCATGGCGTTCGGGCAGTCGTGGAATACAGCACTGATTATCGGAATGATTCTGGCCCTCTCGTCGACGGCGATTGTCTTGCAGACTCTGAACGAAAAGGGCTTGATGAAAAGCGATGGCGGGCAAGCCAGTTTCTCCGTCTTATTGTTCCAGGACATCGCTTTCATCCCGATGTTGGCAATTATTCCGCTCTTGGCGTTTCCGGAAGTCGTGCAAGCCACAGCGGGCGGAGACTCTCACGAAGGCCTCAGTCTGGTCGGCGATTTGAATGGCTGGCAGACCATGTTGGTTACAGTCGGCGCGATTGCGGCAGTCATTCTGGGCGGGAATTATTTGACGCGGCCGGTGTTTCGGTTTGTGGCGAGTGCCAAGTTGCGAGAATTGTTCACGGCGACGGCTTTGCTGATGGTGATCGGCATTGCGCTTCTGATGACGCTGGTCGGCTTGTCACCTGCGCTTGGGACATTCCTGGCGGGCGTGGTTCTGGCCAATTCGGAATACAAGCATGAGCTGGAATCTGACATTGATCCGTTCCGCGGATTGCTGCTCGGCCTGTTTTTTATCACAGTCGGGGCAGGCATTGATTTCAACCTCTTGTCGGAAAATTTCGGCACAGTGATCAGCATGACATTGGGGCTTATCGCGCTGAAAGCGACGGTAATATTCCTGCTTGGCACCGCCTTCAAAATCAGAGGTGCGCAGCGCTGGTTGTTTGCGCTCGGCATGGCGCAGGCCGGGGAGTTTGGTTTTGTCCTGCTGGCCTTCACTGCGAGCAATGGCATCTTACCAGAATTGGTCACAGATCTGCTGCTGCTGGTCGTTGCGCTGTCTATGCTGATCACGCCGTTGCTCTTCATCGTCTTTGACCAGATCGCGGGCTTCTACGCCAAAGGCCAGGAGCAGGAGGCGGATGAGATTTCCGAGGATAATGGTATCATCATTGCCGGACGTGGCCGTATTGGCGGCATTGTCGATCGTATGCTGCGCACGGCCGGTCATGAAGCGACAGTGATCGACTATAGTTCAAAACAGCTCGATATTATGCGCACTTACGGCGTCAGTCATGCCTATTTTGGCGATGCGACGCGCCCCGATCTGTTGCACGCAGCGGGCATCGACAAGGCGAAACTGCTAATCGTCACGATTGATGACAAGCACCAGATTACCGAACTGGTCTCTTATGCCGCGCGTAATTATCCGGACTTGCATATCATTGCGCGGGCCGTTGACCGTCACCACACTTACGAGCTCTGGGCGCATGGTTGCCGGGATATTATTCGTGAGACTTATGACAGTTCGCTACGGATCGGCCGCTCAGCATTTGAAGCCCTCGGCACGCCGCGCGCCGCAGCCGACAGGATGAAAGACGCCTTCCACGAAATGGATCAGCAATCGATGGTCGAAGTTGCAGACGTCTATGATGTCGACATTCCGGCGCATGAGAATGAAGCTTATGTTCAACGCATCAGAGACCGGGCTGAGACCTGGGAAGCGGAGCTCCACGACCGGATGATGGAGATTATGGACGAGGATGTCGAAAAAGCCTGACCTCGACCGGAACGCGTTTTCGATTGACGATGCCATCCAATATGAGCTATCCGGCGCCTTGGTTGAGACGCCTGCCGCTCGCTGGACACGATTGTCCTTGGTGAAGATCTCACCGGTTTTCCGGTTCTTTCGCAGACCATTTCACACCCGGTCTGGCGGCAATGCGAGCTCCGCCCTTTGAACGATCAATTGGAATCGTGAAAGGAAACTGCGATGATTTCGCATATCTATACGCGCGTGCAAGCGAAAGCCCGTGCGCGCCAAATCAAGGCTGAGGGTCCGCCGACTTTGTCGCTCGCCGCAGCGCTCGAGAAAGTGGCACAAGAGATGGGGTTCCGCGATTGGAACACTGCCTCAGCGCGGCTGTCCAACGCCCCGGAAGCTGGCTGGCAAGTCGGTGAAAGAGTCAGCGGTCACTATTTGAAACGGCCATTTACAGGTCGCATCCATGGGGTCCGCGAGCTGCAAGGCGGTGCCGGCTATGAAGTGACATTGCACTTTGATGAGCCGGTTGATGTCGTTGATTGGGAGAGTTTCTCTGCTTTTCGCCAACGCATTACGGCGCATGTTTCACCAGAAGGTGTGTCATGGACAAAGACCAGCGACGGTGTCCCGCACCTGACAGTCGCGCCGGACACAGCGATGATTGTCTAGCGGGTATTGATCGCGAAACCCCTCGTCCTTGATTTAGTCCGGGACGAGGGACATCGTTTTCCTAAACCTTCTCAGGCTTGCCCTTATCAGCTGATTTCGGCTTTGGTTTCCGCTTGGCCGGTTTTTCATCGACATATTTGAAGGTCAGTTCGTCCTTCTTCTTGTCGTAGCCGATTTTCACTGTGCCGCCTTTAGAGAGTTTGCCGAATAGGAGTTCCTCTGCCATTGGCTTCTTCACATGTTCGGAAATCACACGGGCCAGTGGCCGGGCCCCGAACTCTGCATCGAACCCGCGTTTAGCGAGCCAGTCGCGTGCGCCGAGTGCGAGTTCGATAGTTACATTGCGGTCTGCCAGTTGGACTTCCAATTGAAGAACAAACTTCTCAACGACACGCTCGATGATTTCCGGCGTCAGGCCGCCAAATGTAATCACGGAGTCGAGACGGTTACGGAATTCCGGCGTGAACAGGCGCTTCAGCGCTTCTTCCTGCTCGTCATCCTTGCGCCCGCGGCCAAAGCCGATGGAGTTCTTCGCAGCATCCGACGCGCCAGCATTCGTCGTCATCACCAGGATAACATTGCGGAAATCGACTTTGCGGCCATTGGCATCCGTCAGTGTGCCATGATCCATGACTTGCAACAGAACGTTGAACAGATCGGGATGTGCTTTTTCGATCTCGTCGAGCAAGACGACGCAATGCGGATGTTGCATGACCGCGTCTGTCAGCAAGCCGCCTTCATCATATCCGACATAGCCCGGAGGCGCGCCGATCATGCGAGAGACAGAGTGGCGTTCCATATATTCCGACATGTCGAAGCGATGCAGCTCAACCCCGAGTATAGAGGCGAGTTGGCGCGTGACTTCGGTTTTCCCGACCCCGGTTGGGCCGGTAAACAGATAGGAGCCAATCGGCTTGTTCGGTTCGCGGAGTCCGGCGCGCGAGAGTTTGATCGCACTGGCGAGGGCATCGATCGCCGCCTCCTGGCCATAGACCACGCGCTTGAGATCGGCTTCCAGCGACTTGATCGCCTGGGCGTCGTCTTTCGACACCTGTTTCGGGGGGATGCGGGCGATCTTGGCGACAATCGCTTCGATCTCTTTGACGCCAATTGTCTTGCGGCGTTTGCTTTCCGGCACCAGCCACTGCGTCGCGCCCGCCTCATCGATCACGTCGATGGCTTTGTCTGGCAGTTTGCGATCCGTCATATAGCGAGACGAAAGCTCAACTGCAGCGCGGATCGCGTCATTGGTGTATCGCAGACCGTGGAAGTCCTCGAAAGTCGCTTTCAGACCAGTGAGAATTTTCACAGCGTCTTCGACATTCGGCTCAACCACATCGATTTTGCGGAAGCGACGCGACAGCGCGCGGTCTTTCTCGAAATGCTGCTTATACTCTTTGAACGTCGTCGACCCCATGCAGCGTACGTCGCCGTTCTGCAGCGCAGGTTTGAGCAGGTTAGAAGCATCCATTGCCCCGCCTGATGTTGCGCCAGCGCCGATGATTGTGTGGATCTCATCAATGAACAGGATACCTTTATCCTGTTCGGCAATTTCTTTCATCACAGCTTTCAGACGCTCTTCAAAGTCACCGCGATAGCGTGTTCCTGCAAGCAAAGCGCCCATGTCCAGGGACCAGATCACGGCGTCATCCAGGATCTCTGGCACTTCGCCATTGACGATCATCCGGGCGAGGCCTTCAGCAATGGCGGTTTTGCCAACGCCGGGGTCGCCGACCAGGATCGGATTATTCTTCGAGCGGCGGCAGAGCACTTCAATACAGCGCTCAATTTCCATTTGCCGACCAATCAGAGGATCGATTTTGCCAAGTTTGGCTTTCTCATTGAGATTGACGCAATAGGCATCCAGCGCTTCGCTTTGCGGTGCGTTTGGCGGCGCTTCTTCAGTTTCGGCGCCGCGCGGTGTGCTTGGTCGGGCCTGACCCGGAACTTTCGAAACGCCATGGCTGACAAAATTGACGGCATCATAGCGCGTCATGTCTTGCTCTTGCAGGAAGTAGGTTGCGTGGCTTTCGCGTTCGGAGAAAATTGAGATCAGAATATTCGCGCCAGATACTTCGTCGCGGCCTGAACTTTCGACATGCAGCACCGCGCGCTGGACGACGCGCTGAAAGGCGGCAGTCGGCTGCACCCGGCCAGATGGGGTGTCAGTGATCAGACTTGAAAGGTCTTCGTCAATATATTGTTCGAGGGCCTGTTTCAGCGAAGCGATATCGACTTTGCAGGCCGTCATCACTTCGACGGCGTCTTCATCCTCGGTCAGCGCGAGCAGCAAATGCTCCAGCGTCGCATATTCGTGTTGGCGCTCGCCAGCGGCAGTCAGGGCGCGCTCGAGTGCGGTTTCAAGGCTAGGTGTTAAACTTGGCATATCTGTGGTCTCCTAGTCCTCTTTTTCCATCGTGCATTGAAGCGGGTGTTCATTGCGGCGCGCCAGATCCATGACTTGCGCGACTTTTGTTTCAGCCACTTCATAAGTGTAGACGCCGCAGACGCCGACACCTTTCTGGTGAACATGTAACATAATTCGTGTCGCTTGCTCACGGCTCTTGTGGAAGAACCGCTCCAGGATCAGAACCACGAACTCCATTGGCGTGTAGTCATCATTAAGAATCAAGACCCTATACATGCTCGGCTTTTTTGTCCGAACGCGGGTTTTGGTTGCGATCCCCAGACCACCATCTTCATCACTACCGCCGGGACCATTCGGGCCTTGCGGTTCGTTCGGATCTGAGAGGTTTATGCGGTCAATTCTGATAGACATGAGCTAGAAGATAAGCGTTCCTTTTCGAATGTGTAGACTGACGCTGCGGAGCCCAAGGATCAAGCCGCAAAGTGATCATTTTATGCCGAGTTCGTGAATTAATTTCCGGACTCGCTTCTGATTGGCCCCCATATCGGAGTATCCGACCCTGGATCGCGAGTAGATTGCGAAGGTCGCTTTGCCGTCTTCAAGCGGAATAACTTCGATATCGACATCATCCTTGAAGCGCATCAATCCAGTCGTGGCGACGAATTTCAGGCGTAATTTTTCCGCATCGGCCTGGAGCTTTCCAAACTGACGCTCTGCAGCAATGATTTCGTTCAGATTGGAGAACAGACCGCGGCCGCTCATGTTTAGGTGCGGCGGTGAAAAATCCGGCTCGGCGGCGAGGCAGTGATCTGCGGGCGCGACCAAACACGTGTTTGGTTTGGAGGGACGCTTAAGCGATTTGAAGCTGATAAAATCTGTCATGCCTGCATTGTGGCCGGACTCGACCGGCTTGTCAGGGTGACAAACCAAAAAACCGAACATCTCTGCCCGGTTTTCCGATTAATCTGTTTCGCAGAGTTTGCCGCCGCGCCAGAGATTTGGAGGTTTATTTGGCGCTCTTTGCAGCTTTCTTGGCTTGCTTGGCCAGCGGTGCGAAAGTTTCGCGCAGAGCTTCCGTATATAGCTCGGACATTTCACTTAAGCCTTTGAGATTGTTTTCGAACGCTGACTTCATGAAACCGGTTTGAATGCGCATTGCCGCTTCAAACGAGTCCGCTTCGGCGAATTTCTTGGTGGTTTCAACCGACAGCGTCATTTGCTGTTTCATGTGGGTCATCATGGTCTGACCAACATCCTGCATACCTTTCATGGATGCGCGCGTGCTGGCGGTCGAAGCCTCCATCGCGCCGCGGGCCAGCGCACTCATAGAATCATTGTCAGTGAAGGCGCTTGTGAAAGCACCAGTATCGAAAGCCTTGAAAGGAAACGTGAAAGGGGTGCCGGTTGCGGTCATAGTCGAGGTCCAGTTCTTTTACCTCACGGAACATACAAAACGCACTCGCAATTGCAACAAATTATTGTGCAGTGCACAAATTCACGAATTCACGAGCAAACATGGCTAAATCCTAACAAAATTGCCATGTGCATTTACCTCTAGATAACCTTATCAATCGATCCTAGTGTTTCCTCGGGTCACCGGGGCAGATCCGAGCGGAGGACCCCTGCATGGCCGTCAAAGCCCCAGTGCTATTTATAAAGTCTGCATTTGCAGCGGCTGCCATTTTTACGCTTGGGGCGTCGCCGACAGCGACTGCCGAAAAATATGCGTCAATTGTCATCGATTTAGAGCGCGATGAAGTCCTACATGCGCGCCATGCTGATGCGCCGCGCTACCCAGCATCGCTGACCAAAGCGATGACGCTATACATGTTGTTTGATGCGATGAAGGCTGGCGAGGTTCGTCTGCATGAGTCTCTGCCTGTCTCTCGCGCTGCTGCGAAACAGCCGCC
>Ga0316204_10011123_pt1 | contig 11367 bp, 9 predicted proteins | sample 6monrhotite_MG_2_FD_205661 | JGI IMG/M metagenome (GOLD analysis project Ga0316204, IMG submission 205661) | Microbial mat bacterial communities from mineral coupon in-situ incubated in ocean water Damariscotta River, Maine, United States -... | ecosystem: Environmental > Aquatic > Marine >...
AGAAGATTTTATCCAGAAAACTGCCAAGCTATCTGAAGAAGTAACCCGTCCGTTCAGTAACTCGCGCAAAATTTATATACAGGGTTCTCGAGATGATATTCGCGTAGGTATGCGTGAAATTCAGCAAGACGATACATCTGACAGCATCGGTTTTGAAATCAATCCACCGATTCCCGTGTATGACACATCCGGTGCGTTTTCTGATCCCGATATAGAAATTGATTTAATGAAGGGCATGCCAAGTGTACGTGCTAACTGGATACTAGAGCGTAACGACACAGAAGAACTGGATGGCCCTACGTCTGAATATGGTACGCAACGTCAGGATGATCCCGAGCTTGCACACTTACGCTTTGAGCATATTCAAAAACCACGTCGTGCACTGGCCGGTAAAAACGTAAGTCAGATGCATTATGCTCGTCAGGGCATTATTACTCCTGAAATGGAATATGTGGCGATTCGTGAAAACCAGCGTTTAACTGAACTACGTGCAGACCCGGCCTACAAAAAATTACTCAAGCAGCACCCGGGTGAAAACTACGGCGCTAACCTGCCAGACGTCATGACGGCTGAATTTGTACGTGAAGAAATTGCCAGTGGTCGTGCAATTATTCCGGCGAATATCAATCACCCTGAATTAGAGCCAATGATTATTGGTCGTAATTTCCGCGTGAAAATAAATACCAATATCGGTAATTCAGCCGTTACATCTTCTATTGAAGAAGAAGTGGAAAAAATGGCATGGTCAGCTCGTTGGGGTGGCGACACGCTAATGGATTTATCCACCGGTAAAAATATTCACGAGACCCGTGAATGGATTTTGCGTAATGCGCCCATTCCAATTGGTACCGTACCTATTTATCAGGCACTGGAAAAAGTTAACGGTAAGTCAGAAGATTTAACCTGGGAAATTTTCCGTGACACATTAATTGAACAGGCAGAGCAGGGCGTGGATTACTTTACGATTCATGCGGGTGTTCGTTTACAGTATGTGCCATTAACCGCTGAGCGCGTAACGGGTATTGTTTCTCGTGGTGGCTCTATTATGGCGAAGTGGTGCCTGGCACATCATGAAGAAAACTTCCTATATACACATTTTGAAGACATCTGTGAAATTATGAAGGCTTATGATGTGAGCTTTTCACTAGGTGATGGCTTACGCCCCGGTTCATTAGCGGACGCAAATGATGCAGCGCAGTTTGGCGAGCTGGAAACACTGGGCGAGTTGACAAAGATTGCCTGGAAACATGATATCCAGGTGATGATAGAAGGTCCTGGTCATGTGCCTATGCAGATGATCAAGGAAAATATGGATAAAGAGCTTGAGGATTGTTTTGAAGCGCCTTTTTATACATTGGGCCCTTTAACTACTGATATTGCACCAGGCTACGACCATATTACATCAGGCATTGGCGCTGCGAATATCGGCTGGTACGGCTGTGCAATGCTATGTTATGTAACACCTAAGGAGCATTTAGGTCTGCCAAATAAGGCTGATGTACGCGAAGGTATTATCACTTACAAAATTGCGGCACATGCGGCTGACTTAGCGAAAGGAAATCCTGGCGCACAAATCCGTGATAATGCGATGTCCAAGGCGCGATTTGAATTCCGTTGGGAGGATCAGTTCAATTTAGGTCTGGATCCAGAGCGCGCCCGTGAATACCACGATGAAACACTGCCCAAAGACTCGGCCAAGGTGGCGCATTTCTGCTCAATGTGTGGCCCACACTTCTGTTCAATGAAAATCACTCAAGATGTACGAGAGTACGCCAAGCAGAAAGGTATTTCAGAGAACGAAGCCGTGCAGAAGGGTATGCAGGAAAAATCCATTGAGTTTATTGGTAAAGGTGCAGAGATTTATAACAAGACTTAAGTCCTGGATATTTATTGAAGACATAAAAAAGGCCGAGTCAGACTCGGCCTTTTTTTATGCTTATTAAATTTTTAATTTAGTAGAAAAGGCATTTGTCTACGGCATAATGGTCGAAATACTGCTAAATTAGAGGTTGGGGATCACAACACAACAATACCCGGTATATGGCAAACTCAGATTACATACAATTACTAAAAATACAGATACAAAAGTACCTGAAAACAGTAGATATTTCTGACTCTCCCTTAAAAGAATTTTTGGGTGCGGTTGATGATGCGTATCAAAACTTCGACCTGAATCAGCGCACTCTTCAGCAGTCACTAAAACTGAGCTCAGATGAATTATTGCAGGCCAGTGAAGAAATGAATGCCGTGTTTCAGGCTATTCCAGACCAGCTATTCAATCTGGATGAAACCGGGCGCATTATTAATTATAAATTGGGGCAGAGTAGTCATCATTATTTAAAAATAGGTGATTTAATTAATCGCCAGCTTACCGATGTTACCAATGGCGAAGTGGCATCCAAATTTGATGTTTCCATTAAGCAGGTGCTCGAACAACAATCAACAAAACATTTTGAATTTATTATCGTGCATGAGAGGAAAGTGCATTATTACGAAGTGAGAATGATGCCATTAAAGAGTCGTGAAGTAATGGCTCTGGTGCGAGATATCACTGAGCGAAAACTGGCGGAAGAGCAAATTGCCTTTCTTGCCTATCATGACAGCTTAACGGCATTACCAAACAATCGGCTGTTTAAGGATCGGCTACAGCATGCGATTTCGCAAGCGGATAGAAAAGGTAAGTTACTCGCCGTGATGTTTCTTGATTTAGATCGGTTTAAATTAATTAACGATACGATGGGGCACTCTGCGGGTGACGAGTTATTAAAAGTGACTTCGCAGCGTTTGATTGAAGCGGTGCGCAAAAATGATTCTGTGGCCATTAATAGTAGTGATCTAAGTGCATCTGTTGCGCGTCTTGGTGGTGATGAGTTTACGATTTTATTAGAAGACGTAGATAGTATTCAGGCAGTTGCACATATCGCTGAACGTGTTATCGATAATGTTAGTTTGCCAATGATGTTAGAGCGACAGGAAGTGCATATTTCAACCAGCATCGGTATTGCAATGTTTCCTGATGACGGCAAAAAAGCAGATGATATTTTGCAGCATGCCGACACCGCGATGTATCACGCAAAAGCACAGGGCCGGAATAACTTTCAGTTTTACACCGAGTCCATGAACAAGTCTTCGGTTGAGTTATTGGCGCTGGAAAATAATTTGCACAAGGCTGTTGAACAGGAAGAGTTGTGTCTGTATTACCAGCCTCAGGTTGATGTAATGTCGGGACAACTTGTAGGTATGGAGGCATTAATACGTTGGAACCATCCTGAAAATGGATTTATATCTCCCGGTGTGTTTATACCCGTAGCGGAAGAGACCGGGATGATAAATCGTATTGGTAAATGGGTTATTCAAGAAGCCTGCGAGCAGGGTGTTCGCTGGATGAAGGCGGGTTATAAATTACATAAGATATCTGTGAATTTATCGGCGCGTCAGTTAAAAGATGAAAACCTGTCCAGTATGATTGAAGAAATTATGAGCGCAACTGGCATGCCAGCAAACTTGCTGGGCATTGAATTAACTGAAAGCGCTATCATTACAGACCCTGACATTGTCTTGATACGCTTGCAGAGAATAAAAGAGCTGGGAGTGAGTTTATCGCTGGATGATTTTGGTACAGGTTATTCATCGCTCAGTTACTTAAAGCGTTTCCCCATTGATACACTGAAAATTGATCAGGCCTTTGTACGTGATGTAAAAACCGATCATGAAGATGCGGCCTTGGTAAAAGCTATTATTGCAATGGCACATGGCCTGGGTATGGATGTAATAGCCGAGGGTGTAGAAGTTAAGGAGCAGCTCGACTTTCTGGGTGCCAATGGTTGCGATAGTATTCAGGGATTTTTGTTTAGCCGGCCATTACCGGCTGAAGAAATGGAGTTAATGTTGGCTAAGCAATCACAGGGTAGTGCCTAGCCTTACGATGTAAGGCAGAAAAAACAAATTAATAAAACGTTTAGGTGAGTACCATTACTGGACTTTTACCGACGGGAATACGTGTTGTCGCTATTGCAGCGTATTCCACTTTTAAGCGGCTATATACATCATCTAATGACATGCCTAGTACTTTGCTGGTAATGGCCCGCACTACGCCAGCATGACCAATTATCAATACACGTTGTCCACGGTATTGCTCAGCAACTTCCTCATAGACTGTCCAAACACGTGATGTAAATTCATCCAGAGCTTCAGCACCGGGTGGGCGATTGTTTACCGGGTCCTGTAAAAAAAGTTCCAGTGCATCACCTTCATTGCTTTTGATATCTTCGGGAGTGCGTCCTTCCCAGGCACCGAAGCCAATTTCTTTCAGGTTGTCGTTCACTGTAAATTGAATACTCATTGAATCAGCCAGTGCCTCAGAAAACTTGAGACAACGCAGTAAGGGGGAGCTGATAATGTGATCCCAGGGTGGGTTTTCTGGTATGGCATTCCACATTTGTTGCCAGCCAATTTTACTTAGGGGGTCATCAATACCGTGCCCACGATAGCGCCTGCCACCCTCTGGCTCACCATGACGGATGATATCTATTTGTGTTTCACTCATGACATAACACCCATTAGCGTAAGAATAGCGATAAAAGAAAGCCAGACAATTAATGTGCGTAAAACAAGCGCGCGTGCAGAACGAATGCAGGCGGTTTCTTCGCCCGGCTTGCAGTCTTTTAGCGCGCCTTGCCCTGCTGTAATAAGGGTCAGGTAATTACACTCTGTAAGGTTTTCCTGTTTTGTTTTGCTATAAAATTCCTGTTTTGCACCTTCGTAGTTACCCGTTAATGCATAACCTATTGCTGTTAGATGCGCGGGTGCCCAGGCCATAACAGCCTGTAGTTGAGTTGCCGCATTAGCAAGGGTTTCATTCTCTGTTGTGCGCATAGTGTGTGTGTTCAGTCTATACATTAAGGCGCCCAGAGGTCCCAGTACTACAAACCAGAAAATAACGGAAAAAAAGCGGTCGTTTGGTTCATGCAAAATAGAGCGCATCACTTCGACGACTTGCTGGTCCGGGTCTGTGGGTGCGTCTTTTTGCATGATGTTGCATGCCTCATTGTGAGCAATAGTCTCATCACCGTTTTCTTTGGCCTCCAGATAATTATTAATCTGTCGGTTAAGGTCTTTAGGCCCCAGGCAAAATGCAAAAATGGTTAAGCCAAATAGCAGTTCGATTAAGCCGAGCAGTCGACCTTCAAACCAGCCCTGCAATACGGCGGTTAATAACAGAACAGGCAGCAGTAGAATAACGATAGAGAGACGGTTCTGGCTGGTTAACCCTGGAAGGGTGTGTTGAAGCCAGCGGCTATAGTTATCGAACCATTCAAAGTTGCGTAGTTTTTCCAGAGTGTCACTAGCGCGTTCAAAAATTATTCCGATCAGGATGCAAATGAGTGCCATATTTTTTCTTATTTTATGTGTTTAAAAGTTGATTGAGCTGGTTCCAGCTAAACTCAGGGCCGGGGTCTGTTTTACGCCCTGGAGCAATATCACAGTGGCCGGTTATAGCATTTTTAGCAATGTCTGGATAGCTTTGTTGTAGTGCTAGTATAACGTCAGCCAGTGTTGCGTATTGTACAGTTTCAAAGGGGGTATCGTCGGTCCCTTCGAGTTCTATACCGATACTGAAATCATTGCAGCCGGTTTCCCCGCAGTATTCGGATGCACCCGCATGCCATGCGCGTTTATCAAAGGGGACGTATTGAATGATTTCTCCATTACGACGGATCAGCAGGTGGGAAGAAACCTTTAACTGATGAATGTCTGCAAAATAGGGGTGTTCATCTTTATCAAGCTGATTAGTAAAGAGTTGAGTAATGTAGGGGCCACCAAATTCACCGGGGGGCAGGCTAATATTATGAATCACTATCAGGCTAACTGGCCGGTCGTCGGGACGGCTATCATGGTTAGCTGAAGAAATTTGTTTTGCTATATCGAGCAAACCCAATTTTGTGTTTATTTTCATGAGCTTAAGTTTAGCAGTAGAGTTTGAACAAGGCCATAGGCCTGAAAATATTGCGCTCTGGCTATATCGAAAATAACGCATAATCGATACACTATGCGACCTTTATTTTTCGATCATCCCCAGCGTTTATGTCCGAATATTCACCTAGCTCCAAATTTAATGCAGATTCATCACCATTGGCTGGCTTGAACCCTCAACAGCGGGCTGCTGTGGAGTATATTTCTGGGCCAATGCTAGTTCTGGCAGGTGCTGGCAGTGGAAAAACACGGGTAATTACGCAGAAAATTGCTTATTTGATTAGAGACTGTCAAATAAAACCCAAGAATATAGCGGCGGTGACATTTACCAATAAGTCGGCGCGGGAAATGAAGTCGCGTGTGGGAAGCTTATTAGGTAAAGGTGAAACCCGTGGTTTAATCGTCTCTACATTTCATAATTTAGGTTTGCGGATACTTGGTCTAGAGCATAAAAATCTGGGCTATAAGACCGGCTTTAGTGTGTTTGATGCGACCGATACACTGGTCTTAATTAAAGGTTTATACGCGAATGATTCAGTCAGTAATGTGGATGATGCCGAGGACGCACGCTGGCGTATATCGGGTTGGAAAAATGATTTTATTGCCCCGGATCAGGCAGTGTCGATGGCGGAAAATGATACCGAGCTTAAACACGCTATGATATATGGCCGCTATCAGCGGCAATTAAAAGCTTACAACGCCTTTGACTTTGATGATCTGATTTTGCAGCCAGTGGTGTTATTTCAGGAACATCCGGATGTACTAGAAAAATGGCAAAAGCGTATTCATTATTTATTGGTGGATGAGTATCAGGATACCAATGCCAGCCAATATCAATTAGTAAAATTATTGCTAGGCTCAGAGCCGCGATTGACCGCAGTAGGTGACGATGACCAGTCGGTTTATTCGTGGCGTGGTGCACGCCCGGAAAATCTGGATTTACTGAATGAAGATTATCCAAAGTTAAAATTAGTTAAGCTGGAGCAAAATTATCGCTCTACCTCAAAAATTTTAAAATGCGCCAATCATTTAATTAGAAACAACCCGCATAAGATTGAGAAGCAGCTTTGGTCTGACTTAGGTCTGGGATCGAATATTCGTATTGTGGAATGCACCAGTGCTGAAGGTGAGGCGGAGCGTGTTACCGTGGAACTTAATACGCACAAATTTCAAAAACGCACAAAATATTCCGAGTACGTAATTCTTTATCGAGGTAATCACCAATCACGCATCTTTGAAAAATATTTACGTGAAATGCAGGTGCCTTACGTTGTCAGTGGTGGTACATCATTTTTTGAACGTACGGAAGTAAAAGACATTATGGGTTACTTGCGCCTGCTCGCAAACCCGGATGATGACACTGCTTTTTTACGTATCGTTAATACGCCGCGTAGGGAAATAGGTGCGAGTACGCTAGAAAAATTAGGCGAGTATTCAAATTCACGTGATATCAGTTTATTTGAAGCAAGCTTTGAAATGGGCCTGGCCACTATCTTAAGTGAGCGTGCACTTACAAAAATCCAAAACTTTACCCACTGGATAAATCTGCTGAGTGATAATGCGGAGCGGGGAAACCCAATTGAAGTGGTTAAGGATATGATCAAGGACATTGGTTATCAGAACTGGTTAGAAGATCAAAGCAGCGATTTAAAAATAGCTGAAAAGCGCATGGAAAATGTATATGAGTTAACCGACTGGTTGGCGCGTTTATATAAAGATGAAAAAGGTAAGAATCTGGGTGAGCTGGTTGCGCACATGAGCTTAATGGATATTCTGGAGCGTAATAAAGAAGAGTCGAATACAGATGCGGTGAGTTTAATGACTTTACACGCGGCTAAAGGACTGGAATTTCCCTATGTATTCATGGTGGGTGTAGAAGAGGAAACCTTACCGCATCGCACCAGTATTATGGAAGAGAATCTGGACGAAGAAAGACGTTTGGCCTATGTTGGTATAACCCGCGCACAAAAGGAACTCGTCATAACCTATGCGAAACACCGCAGACGTTATGGTGAAGATGTAGAGTGTGATCCCAGCCGTTTCTTAAATGAATTACCCGAGGATGAAGTGGATTGGGAAGGTGGAACTCGTAAGTTAGATGAAGCTACATCCAAGAAAAGAGGCAGAGATCATCTGGCGGCAATGAAAAATATGCTGTCATAGTATCACCCAGCTGATTCTCGCTGGGTTGATACTAGAGTTACCAAGAAGCCGTTATTCTATTTATTGTTTTTTGCAATTTTCTCTAGCGCGGGTAAATTTAGATGGTGCTGTTCCGCAAGCATCAATGCTCGTTCCAGACGCGCAGGGGCACTGCGCCCCATGCAGCCATGATTCGGGTCACCATTAAAGGCAACGAGCATTGCCTCTATTAGTTTTTCTGAATCAAAACTTTGCCCTGTTAGTTTCTCCTGTAACATAATAACTTCTGCGGCAACATCACGCGCAACATCTTGATGCTTACTCCACAGTTCAGATACCGTGCCTCCTGTTTTTAGACCCGCGATATTGGTTGAGAGGATATATACATTCTTTACAACCAGCTCGAACAGTAGTTCAGCCTCACTGCTCAAGGCACGGGCAGCAATATCAATTGAGGAAAGTGCATTCACCAGAATGTCTGCTTTCTCTCCATAGGCCGGTGATGGAATAAGTACCTTGGCATCCTGACCTTTTTTCTTTTCGAACCAGACAGAAATGACCGTAGGTGTTAGTTGATGTTGTTGCCAGTCATTAGGGAGTAACTCATTCTGTAACAGGACTAGTTTTTCTTTCCATTGCGCTGGGATGGTTTTGAGTACGGCCTGAATGTCTTTTTCAGCCACCGCAATGAGGACTAGCTCAGGATCAATGATTAAGTCCGCCTGCTGTTGTATATCCATATCACGTGTGACGGGAAAAACAGGGTAACCAGAGCGTAAAAAACCACGCGCGAATACGCCTGCCATTTCGCCCATGCCGACAATAATTATTGGTTTCTTATTCATGTTTCTTGCCTGTTTACCTGTTAGAATCGAACGAATTATAACAAAACTTAGCTAATACTAAATATGCAATCTGATATAAGACTCGATGCGATTAAACAGTGGATAAAATCTGATTTAGGCTTTAAAAATTTTACAATTAAAACGGCATCGGCAGATGCCAGTTTTCGTCGTTACTTTCGTTTACGATTAGAAAATGGCGATAGTTTTATTATTATGGATGCACCGCCAGAAAAAGAAGACTGCAAACCATTTGTAAGGATTGCCAGATTACTGGAATCCGCTGGTGTGCATGCGCCGCATATTTACGAATTTAATGAAGCGCAGGGTTTTATGCGATTAGCCGATTTAGGTTCAATAGCTTACTTAGACAAACTCAACAGCATTAATGCTGATGCATTATATAGTGATGCTATTAAAGCAATTGTGCAGATGCAAACCATCGAGGCTGAATTGCCTGCATACGATGAAGCCTTATTGCAATTCGAGATGAGCCTGTTTAAGGACTGGTTTTTAGAAAGGCACTTAAATATACATTTGAATGATTCGCAGTGTGCAGTACTGAAAAAAACATTTAAGTATTTGTCTGATGCGGCACTTGCACAAAAGCAGGCGTTTGTGCACCGAGATTACCACTCTAGAAATTTAATGATAATAGAGAGTGGTGCCGTCAAAAATAATATAGGTGTTAATAATCCAGGCGTGATTGATTTTCAAGATGCGGTGAAAGGTTCAGTGTGTTATGACCTGGTATCACTAATAAAAGATTGCTATATCGCCTGGCCGCGTGATCAGTTATTGCACTGGATTGGTACATACCTTGAAATGTCACCACTGGCATTCCAGCGAGAAGAGTTTATTAAATCATTTGATTTAATGGGATTACAAAGGCACATTAAAGTCGCCGGTATTTTTTGCAGGCTTAATTATCGTGATGGTAAATCAAATTACCTGGATGATATTCCTCAAACACTTGCGTATATTTTTGATGCGATAGATCGTTATGAAGAGTTGTCAGAATTTAAAGATTTATTATTGTCTCTAGGTATAGGCGCAGAAAAAAAGCTGTTGGATAAAATTCAATGAAAGCAATGATACTGGCAGCAGGGAGGGGAGAACGAATGCGTCCGCTAACTGATGTAACACCAAAACCATTATTACGGGCGGGATCTAAACGATTAATAGAATATCATTTAATCAATCTAGCAAAGGCTGGCTTTACTGATGTGGTTATTAATATCGCCTGGCTGGGGCAGAAAATAATTGAAGAGTTAGGTAGTGGTGAGAAATACAATATAAATATTAGCTACTCTAATGAGGGTGATCAGGCATTAGAGACAGGCGGCGGTATTTTTAATGCATTACCATTATTGGGTGAGGAACCTTTTCTGGTTGTTAATGGTGATGTATGGACAGATTATCCATTTGAAAATTTACGATCATTTCAGCTAAAAGATAAAGCCCATCTGATTTTAATAAATAACCCCGAGCATAATCCAGAAGGGGATTTTTCGATAAGTGATGGCCGCCTGCTGAATGGTGCGAATGACAGGTTTACGTTCAGTGGTATAGGTATTTATTCAAAAGAATTTTTTATGGCAGGTAGTAATGGTAAATATCCATTAGCACCGATGATTAGACATTATATTGATACTGATGAGATAAGTGGCGAAGTGTATGAAGGAAAGTGGATAGATATTGGTACGCCACAACGGCTCGAGAGCCTTACTAATTTATTGAGTGCATAAAAAAGGCAGGTCGATGATCTGCCTTTTTTATATAGAATATTTACGAATTAGAAAGCTGTGCCATGGTAAGGCGCGCCACCCCAAATATATCGTAGGTTTACGAAGTAAATAGGTTCTTTTGTGGCATCGTTGTCATGGTAAGTTATATCAACTTCCATACGCTCTTCTCTATCCATACGGAAGCCCATTCCAAAGGAGAGTGAGTTGCCCTCAGTTTCTGCGGTCGCCGTTGTGCCTGAGGCATCAAGTTGAATATCAACATCTGTCTTACTGTATTTGAATTTGTAATAACGGTTGTTTTTTTCAATCGTGCGATAGCCAATACCCAGATCTAATGTTTGTAGGTTGTAGTCGAGGACGCTTAAATTTGTGCCTGCATCAATTGACCTGCTAGCAATAGCTTCAAGAGCCCAGCCATCTTCTTCAATACCTAAAATGATTTCCATATTTGCAGTTGGATCAAAATCAAGGTCAAAGTAGCCAAGTATGTCAATGCTTTGCGGTGCTGCTGCGCCAAGGCCCAGGCCATAGTATGCGTTAACGCCTTCTCTACCAGCATGGCTATTAGCTGATAAAAATATAAATAAGGTAGATGCGGTCAATAGCAAAGAGTGTTTTAGTTTCATCCATTACATCCTCAAGTAAGTCGGTTTAGGTGCGTA
>Ga0316204_10011124_pt1 | contig 11367 bp, 9 predicted proteins | sample 6monrhotite_MG_2_FD_205661 | JGI IMG/M metagenome (GOLD analysis project Ga0316204, IMG submission 205661) | Microbial mat bacterial communities from mineral coupon in-situ incubated in ocean water Damariscotta River, Maine, United States -... | ecosystem: Environmental > Aquatic > Marine >...
CACGGCGGCCAGCGCGGCACCACCGCCGGAGAGTTTGTAATAGAAATACCCAAGGCCAAGAATGACAGCGATGGAAATCCGCCGGGCAAACAGCACCACATTGCGCACATCTCCGGACACCGAAGCCCCCTCGCCGCCTTGCAGATGCAGCCAGATCGGCATCACCATATGGTTCGACACCATGGTCGACAGCGCCATCGCCGCCACGATCACCATCGATGTAGCCGAGGAAAATCCGCCCAGGAAAGACAGCATCGCCAGCCCCTGTTGCCCCTGTGACAGAGGCAAGGCCAGGACAAACAGATCCGGGTTTGATCCCGGCGGCAGCAGCTCCAGGCCGATGGCCGCAATCGGCACCACAAACATCGAGATCAGGAACAGATAAAGCGGAAAGGCCCAGGCCGCGACCCGCAGATGGCGCTCGTCCTCGTTCTCGACGACCATGACCTGAAACATTCGCGGCAGGCAGACAAAGGCCGCAGCGGACAGGAAGGTAATGGTCGCCCAGCGGCCACCATCCACCCGCCAATCACCAATTTGCGAGGCATCAATCCGCGCCAGTGTATCTGAGATCCCATCGGACAGACCCCAGACCACAAAGATACCAACCGCCAGCAGCGCCACCAGTTTGACCACCGCCTCCAGCGCCACCGCCGTGACCACGCCGTGGTGGCGTTCATTCGCGTTCAGGTTGCGGGTTCCAAACAGAATGGCAAAGACCGCCAGCCCCGCAGTCACCCAGAACACCGTCGTGGTCTCGTGGTAGCTGCGCAGCGGATCGGCCTCGGCAAAAGTTGAAAAAGACAGGGTAATAGACTGAAGCTGCAGGGAAATATACGGCGTAATGCCAATCACCGCCAGGACCGTGACACCGATGGCCAGAGCATTGGACTTGCCATAGCGCGCCGACAACAGATCCGCGATCGAAGTCACCCGCTGGCTGCGCCCAACCCGGACTAGTTTACGCAGCCCCCACCACCAGCCAACCATGACCAGGGTCGGCCCCAGATAGATTGTCAGGAATTCCAGCCCTGAACGCGCCGCGTATCCCACCGCCCCGTAAAATGTCCAGGCTGTACAGTAAATTGACAGGGACAGTGTATAAATCAGCGGCGAGCGTATCCAGGCAGAGCTTTGGCCGCGCGCGGCGCGGCGGTCCGCAACAAAGGCAACAAAGAACAACAACGCCACATAGGCCAGACAGACCAGCGCCAGAACATTAAGCGAGGCCATCAGCTCTTGTCGTCCTGAGGTCCGCCCTCTGTCCAGTGCCCGGCCCAAAGCCGCACCGCCAATCCAAAGACAAAGCTGGCAGCGATCAAACCGCCCCAGACCGCAAAGATGTAGGTGATTGCAGCAGAGGTGGCCATACCACCGTGATTGCCGGGGGCAGGATAGGGATCTGGGTTTGGCCACATCAGGGGGACCGTAAACAGCAATGCGCCCAGAATTGGCAACAAGCGGGCAATATCCATCAGGCGACGACGACGATAGGTGCGCCGCTCCACAAAGGGGCTTTTGAACGCGTCCTGATGCCCTGCCCCATCGCCGCGCATCACAGCTGTTCCAGGGTAACTATGGTGGCAATTATGGTGGCCGTTTCCATGAAAGTTTGCGGGCCTGTCACAGGGCTGCGCGCCGGGCTGCTGGCGGGGGGACAATTCACGGGGCGGCGTCCTGCGGTTCCTGATAGGCCTGCGCATAAAGGTCGCGCACCGCCGTCAGCACCTCGGAATTGGAAAATGGCTTGGTCATAAACCGGGTCACCCCGGCTTTTTCCGCCATTTCGCGATCTTTCAGCTGGCCACGGGCGGTCAGCATCAGGACCGGCAGGCGCTGCATCTGTTTGACAAGGCGCAGCTCTTGGATCACCTCAAGACCGCTTTTGCCCGGCAACATCAGATCCAGTATCACCAGATCGGGGCTGGCAGCCTGGATGACCTCCGCCGCGTCACTGCCATTTCCATGCACATCCACGGTCCAATTGTCGCGGGTCAGCAGAAACCGAATGGCCTCTGCGATATTTGGCTCATCTTCAATTAAAACGACATGTCTGCTCATTGGCAGAAGTTCCTCCCAGCGCGGCTATTTCGGACTGTTTTGCCCAAGACCACGTTCTCATCCCAGGGCAGACTACCCCTGCCGCCGGGCACAAGTCAAAACTCTTCCTTCAGGATCGACGGCTCGCGGCGTGCTTCACAGGTTTGACGGGGGCAGATCCGGCAGCTGCTGCCCACCGGCTGCGCCTGCGGCGGCACCTCTCGGCGGGGCAGGATCAGCATCACCGCATGATACAGCGGATCGCGGTCAAACGAACTGGGCACATGGTTCCAGGCCACCGCCAGGCATTCGAACCCCAGCGCGCTGCGTCCCTGTTGCACCACATTGCGCCGCAAGGGCACATCCGGCCGCTGTAATGCCGTGTAGATCGGCCAAAGCGGACAGGAGGCGCCAAAGCGCGGCAGCGCAAAACCCGCAACCGGTTTGCGAAACAGGATCGACCCCGAGGCGTCACAGACCACCAGTCCTGCCTCCTGCCCCAGCACATCAACCGGCAACACCCCCAGGCGCCGCAGCACCACCGGCAGGGGGACGTCAAACCGCCGCGCCAGCGCCGAGGGATCCACTCCCTGCGACTGGATAATCGGCGCCACCTCCGCCAAGGGCATCTGCAGCGCGTCCTTTTGATATTGCTCCAGCGCGCCACGGGCAATCAATCGGGCCGAGTCACTGACCAGCTCCGGCGCGGCTGCAACCAGAGCTTTGGGATCGCTGTGCCCCTGCTCCAGCTCCGGAAAGTGATAGCTATTGGACAGCAGGAACTCCTCGGCTTCCTCCTGTGGCATCCCGCGACGCTCGGCGCTGCTGTCGCTTTCATCGAGAAAATTCACCAGCGCCCGGCTGCTTTCGGCCAAGCGTCGCGAATCCTCGTTCAGGTTATTGTGAAAGCGATCGCGCCATTCCGGCTCCAGCTCTCCGGTTTCCGCCAGGATCGAGGCCGTGGAGCGGATCGCCGCCGCTGTTGACAGCACCTCATGCAAGGAGGCCGCAAGATGCGGGTCATGGGTCAGCCGGTCCGACAGGGTTTCGACCGTGCGTTCCAGCCGGGCAATCCGCTGATGATTGCTCGCCAAGACCTCGGCCCAGCCTGGAAAACGGCCGGCAAACTCATCAGTCCGGTCAAGTTCAGCCACCTTGGCGCCTGCATCGGCTGCCGCCTCACGCAGGGCGGCAAGCAATGCCGCCTCAGCGCCTTCGGTCAACATAGAGGGCTCAACCCCCAGAACCTGCGCCAAATCCACCAGGAGTTTACCGCCGATTCTACGGCGGTTGTGTTCGATCAAATTGAGGTAGGACGCCGAGATACCAGCCTTGCGCGCCAGCTCTGCTTGTCGAATACCCAGGATCAAACGCCGCTCCCGAATGCGGCTGCCTGTCAGCGTGTCACGCGCCATCAGCTGGCCCCCTGTCAAAACTCCGCCATTTCAACGGCTTTCTGCGTTGCAACATAACAAACTTTACAGAATACCGATGAATACTGTGCATTTGTTTACAGAATAGATGATCATTTCAAGGGTTTTATTGCGCAATTTTACAACTCGCTCCCATACTGATTTTGCACAAAACGTGCAGACGCCTGGGCAGAAGTGAGGAGCTGCTCAGCGTTTTACACATAAGGGAGGAATTTATGTCCAAGTCAGCATTCTCGCGTCGCGGGGTCCTGAAGTCAGGCGCTCTCGCAGGCACTGGCCTTGCGCTTCCAACAATTTTCACCGCGTCTTCTGCAGCCGCATTTACAAATGACCCAACCGGCAGCTCGGTCACGCTGGGTTTCAACGTTCCACAGACCGGCCCCTACGCCGATGAGGGCGCCGACGAGCTGCGCGCCTATCAGCTGGCCGTTGAGCACCTGAACGGTGGCGGCGACGGTGGCATGATGAACACCTTCTCGTCCAAAGAGTTGCAGGGCAACGGCATCCTGGGCAAAGAAGTCAAGTTCGTCACCGGCGACACCCAGACAAAATCTGATGCGGCCCGTGCTTCGGCCAAGTCGATGATCGAAAAAGACGGCGCAGTGATGATCACTGGTGGCTCGTCCTCCGGTGTGGCCATCGCGGTTCAGGGCCTGTGCCAGGAAGCTGGCGTGATCTTCATGGCGGGTCTGACACATTCCAACGACACCACCGGTAAAGATAAGAAAGCCAATGGCTTCCGTCACTTCTTTAACGGCTACATGTCCGGTGCTGCGCTGGCGCCAGTGCTGAAGAACCTCTATGGCACCGACCGTAACGCCTACCACCTGACCGCCGACTACACCTGGGGCTGGACTCAGGAAGAAAGCATCGCAGCCGCGACCGAAGCTCTGGGCTGGAACACTGTAGAAAAAGTCCGTACGCCGCTGGCGGCAACTGACTTCTCTTCCTACATTGCGCCGGTTCTGAACTCCGGTGCTGACGTGCTGGTTCTGAACCACTACGGCGGCAACATGGTGAACTCGCTGACCAACGCGGTTCAGTTTGGCCTGCGTGAGAAGGTGGTGAATGGCAAGAACTTCGAAATCGTTGTTCCGCTCTATTCGCGTCTGATGGCGAAAGGTGCGGGTGCCAACGTTAAAGGCATCCACGGTTCCACCAACTGGCACTGGTCCCTGCAGGACGAAGGCAGCCAGGCCTTTGTGCGCTCCTTTGGTACCAAATATGGCTTCCCACCCAGCCAGGCGGCTCACACCGTTTACTGCCAGACACTGCTTTATGCAGATGCGGTTCAGCGCGCCGGTTCCTTTAACCCATGCGCCGTGGTCGAAGCGCTGGAAAATTATGAGTTCGACGGTCTGGGCAACGGTAAAACACTGTACCGTGGCGAAGATCACCAGTGCTTCAAAGACGTGCTGGTCGTACGTGGTAAAGAAAACCCCACGTCCGAGTTTGACCTTCTTGAAGTGGTTGAAGTCACACCTGCAGCACAGGTTACCTATCCTGCGGATCACCCAATGTTTGCCGGTGGCGCATTGGGCAGCTGTAACTCGGGCGCCTAATTCAGGTACTCATCGCCGGGCGCTTGCTATAGCGCCCGGCACTTTATCTTCATTCTGACATCGCGGTTTCACCTGACGCGGCCTAGGCCGTTTGGGCGTGCCGTTAAGCCGGGGCATGAGGCCTCGCAGGGTCGGAATCCACCACTTCCACATCGAAGAACCCAAGGGTGGGGACTATGGACGCAATCCTATTGCAAATTTTAAACGGGCTGGACAAAGGCTCTGCCTATGCGCTGATCGCGCTAGGCCTGACACTCATTTTTGGCACGCTGGGCGTGGTGAACTTTGCCCATGGCGCATTGTTCATGATCGGTGCCTTCTGCGCTGTCACCGTGCAGCGTATCCTAAACCTCAGCTATGAGGTGGTCGACGAAACCCAAAAGGATTTCCTTGGCAACCCACTGAAAGTAAAAGCAACCTATGTGGAAAGTTGGTTCGGCCCCGAAATGGGGGGCGCCATAATAGACTGGGCAGTGCCCATCGCGATTATCTTTGCCATCCCGATCATGATCTTAATCGGTTTTGTCATGGAACGCGGGTTGATCAAGCATTTTTACAAGCGCGAACACGCGGATCAGATCCTGGTGACCTTTGGTCTCGCCATCGTGTTGCAGGAAGTGATCAAATACTTCTACGGTGCCAACCCGATCCAAACCGCCTCCCCCGAGGCCTTGAGCGGCGTTGCGAATGTCGGCGCGCTGTTTGGCACCGAAATCTTTTATCCGGTCTGGCGTATCGTCTACTTCTTCTTCTCGGTTGTCATCATCGGCGGCATTTTCTCCTTCCTGCAGTTCACCACCTTTGGGATGGTTGTGCGCGCCGGCATGGCAGACCGTGAAACCGTTGGCCTGCTGGGCATCAATATCGACCGCCGCTTTACCATCATGTTTGGCATTGCTGCTGCCGTCGCCGGGCTTGCCGGGGTGATGTATACCCCGATCAACTCCCCCAACTATCACATGGGCATGGACTTTCTGGTGCTGAGCTTTGTGGTTGTGGTTGTTGGCGGTATGGGCTCGCTGCCTGGTGCCGTTCTGGCCGGCTTCATGCTGGGTATTCTTGAGGCCTTTGCCTCGATGAACGAGATCAAATCTTTCCTTCCCGGTATTGACCAAATCATCATCTACGTCGTTGCGATCATCATTCTGCTCACCCGTCCGCGGGGTCTCATGGGCCGCAAAGGTGTGATGGAGGAATAACACATGTTCGGACTTGATAAAAAAGACACGCGGATGCTCTTGGTCGTCGCTATATTGACGCTCTGTGCTCCCTTCATTCTCAATCCCTTCCCCACTGACAGCGCCATGGCGCAGTTCAATGCGGGCTACCCGGATCTGATGCAACGCTTTGTGATCTTTGGCATCTTTGCCATCGGTTTCAATATTCTCTTTGGCCTCACCGGCTATCTCTCCTTTGGTCACGCGGCCTTTCTGGGTGTCGGCTCCTACTCTGCCGTTTGGATGTTCAAACTGCTGAGCATGAACGTGGTGCCAGCCATCCTGCTTGCGGTGGTGATCTCGGGATTGTTTGCACTGCTCATTGGCTTTGTCTCGCTCAGACGCTCGGGGATCTACTTCTCGATCCTGACGCTGGCCTTTGCCCAGATGTCCTTCAACCTGGCCTATTCGGTGCTGACCCCGATCACCAACGGTGAAACCGGTCTGCAGCTGACACTGGATGACCCCCGCGTGCTGGGCGTTTCCGCCACAGCAGATGGCTCCATCCCGGTGACCAGCCTGTTTGGTCTGGAAATGCGTTCAACCTTTGAGATGGTTGTTGGCCCCTGGGCCTTCCAGTTCAACGCCGGATACTACCTCTGTGCGCTGGTGCTGCTGGCGGCCTTCTACTTGTCGATCCGCATCTTCCGCTCGCCCTTTGGCATGATGCTGCGGGCGGTGAAGTCGAACCAGCAGCGGATGAACTACACCGGTCTCAACACCAAACCCTACACATTGGCGGCCTTTGTAATCTCCGGCATGTATGCGGGTCTGGCCGGTGGCCTGATGGCCTCGATGGATCCTCTGGCTGGTGCGGAACGGATGCAGTGGACCGCCTCGGGCGAGGTTGTTCTGATGACCATCCTCGGCGGCGCCGGCACTCTGATCGGTCCGGTTCTGGGCGCGGGCTTCATCAAGTACTTTGAAAACATCTTCTCCAAGATCAACGACACCGTGCTGCACAACTGGTTCAACTTTATGCCAGACGGGCTGGAGGACTTTGTGGTCTTCATCGTGCACCCCTTTATCGGCAAGGGCTGGCACCTGACCCTGGGCATCCTGTTCATGCTGGTTGTGGTGTTCCTGCCTGGTGGCCTGGTTGAGGGTGGTCAACGTATCGCCAAATGGGTGAAGGGTCGTAAAGATAAAGACGGCTCCAGCTCAGCCACAAAAACCCCTGCGGAATAAGGAGACGGATTGATGGGTATTCTTGAAGTCAAAAACGTAGGCAAACGCTTTGGTGGCCTGCAAGCGCTGGGAGATGTCAATCTCAGCGTCAAGGAAAACACCGTCCACGCCATTATCGGACCCAATGGCGCGGGCAAATCCACCCTGCTGAACTGTCTGGTGGGCAAGCTGATCCCCGATACCGGATCGGTGATGTTCGACGGCCAGTCGGTGCTGGGACGCAAACCCTATGAGATCAACCAAATGGGCATCAGCCGCGTGTTTCAAACGCCTGAAATCTTTGGCGATCTCACCGTGCTGGAAAACATGTTGATCCCCTGTTTCGCCAAACGGGATGGTGCCTTTTCCCTGAATGCGATCACCTCGGTTCCCAGCGAAACCGACGTGCTGGAAAAGGCCGAAGCCATGCTGGTAGAGATGAATATGGCTGACAAGCGCCACATGCATTCTGCCTCTCTGTCGCGGGGGGACAAACGCCGTCTTGAGATCGGCATGTGCCTGTCGCAAGAGCCGCGTCTGTTGCTACTGGATGAACCCACCGCCGGGATGGCGCGGGCGGATACCAACAACACCATTGATCTGTTGAAAGAGATCAAGGAACAGCGCGACATCACCATCGCCATTATCGAGCACGACATGCATGTGGTGTTTTCTCTTGCGGATCGGATCACCGTTCTGGCCCAGGGCACGCCCCTGGTCGAGGATGATCCCCAAAACATCCGTGGCAATCCAAAAGTGCGCGAAGCCTATCTCGGCGAGTCGGCGTAAAAACGGACACTCCCGGCCCCTCCTGGTGTGCGGTACCCCCGCCTCAGGATGGGTCAGAGTAAGAAAGGACAAGACAGATGAACGTCAAACCCGACTTTTCCAAGAACGCCAATGCGGCAACCACCGCGCCGGCCTTTCTGTCGGTCTGGGACATGCATGCCTATTATGGCGAAAGCTATATCGTGCAGGGCATCAACTTTAATGTCCACGAGGGCGAGATCCTGGCACTGCTGGGCCGCAACGGCGCGGGCAAGACTTCGACCCTGCGCTCCATCGCCCGTACCGGCTCGCCGATGGTGACCCAGGGGGAGATCTGGCTGGATCACCAGCCACTGCACCTGATGGAAAGCCACGAGGCCGCAGCCGCGGGTTTGGGCCTGGTGCCCGAAGATCGCCGCATCATTGCCGGCCTCACCGTCGAGGAAAACCTGCAACTGGCGCAGATCGCCCCGCCCATCGGCTGGTCGATCGAACGGCTTTATGATCTGTTCCCGCGTCTGGGCGAACGTCGCAAGCAAGAGGGCGTGACCCTGTCCGGCGGCGAACAGCAGATGCTGGCCATCGCCCGTGCTCTGGCGCGGGACATTAAGGTGCTGCTGCTGGATGAACCCTATGAAGGCCTGGCGCCGGTGATTGTTGATGAGATCGAAAAGACCCTCATCCACGTCAAGGAACAGGGCATGACCACCATTCTGGTGGAACAAAACGCTGTGCGGGCGCTGGAGCTGGCGGATCGTGCAGTGATCCTGGACACTGGTGGCATCGTCTTTGACGGCACCGCCGCTGAGGTTCTGGAAAACGCCGAGCTGCGGGCGGAATATCTGGCGATCTGATTTCCGGGCCACTCCCCGTTGCTCAGGCCTAAAAGCCCAGGCAATACCACTCTGACCGGCCTCCCTCTGGGGTGCCGGTCTTTCCTTTTGTTGCTTCACAGGAAATATACAGGCGGCACAAATTAAAGGCGGCACAGGGTACCGCCTTTATTCTGGTGTACTGTCTAGAGAGCGTTAGTAGCTCAGAACCCCATCTTGATTGGAGATGCCATCAATTTCGATCGAGGTTTCAATGAATTCGCCATTTGGGGCACGGCAGTTTGCCGTCAGCGTCACCGATCTGAGGTCACTCCACAACCCGATGTTGCCACAGCTTTTCTGGAACGAGCTCGGAGCCCCATCCTGGGTTAAAATACCATTTTGATTGGATATCCCACGGATGACAATGCTCGTCTTGTTGGCGTCGCCATTGCTGGTCAGACAGGTTGCGGTAATACCCGCGTCATTGCCCAGATAGGAAAATTGGAAATTTGAACAGGTGTTCTGAAATGAGCTCCCAGCCAAAGCGGCAGTGCTCAAGATCGCAGCAGGAACGCAAAGCGAAAGAAGTAGCTTCATAATACTACCCCCTCAAGGTGAAAATGGAAAGATCCCAACAACCACACCGAGACATTAGACAACTTTGGCATATTTGCAAGGCAGGTCCCCCGGCTGAGCGAAGCTGCCCTGGGCTCAGGACCCATTAATCTTACGTGCTCAGTTTGACAGATTTTTTCGCTGGTTAGGAGCATCTGCGCAGGAATAGTGGTTCTATTTCAATCAGATGTGACGCCTCCAGCGGGAAAATCCGTCAAACCCGAAGGGCGGCTATTTCACTTCATTTCAATGTCTCGGATCACTTGCAAATAGAACCACTATTGGCTGCGCACCCCAAGCCCCTGAAATCTCGCGAAATAGCCGCTGAGCACGTAAGATTAATGGGTCCTGAGCCTAGGTGCCGATGGTGTTTAGCAGGGGCTTTGGACCAAGCGCGCCCGCAATTCGGTTTTCAACACCTTGCCGTAGTTGTTCTTGGGCAGCTCGGGAACAAAAACATAGGCTTTGGGGCATTTGAAGCGGGCAATCTGGTCGCGGCACAGGGCGTCCAGACCGGCCTCCGCCACCTCTCCCACCACAAAGGCCACCACCTCTTCGCCCCAATCCGAATGGGGCCGCCCCACCACAGAGACCTCCTGCACCTGGGGGTGGGTCAGCAGCACCTCCTCGACCTCGCGCGGATAGATGTTTGAGCCGCCGGAAATGATCAGATCCTTGGAGCGGTCTTGCAAAGCCAGATAGCCGGCCGTGTCCATAACCCCCATATCTCCGGTCATCAGCCAGCCGTCCTTTAGGGTCTGCGCGGTGGCCTGTGGGTTGTTCCAATACCCCGGCATCACCGCATCGCCGCGCACCATGATTTCGCCCAGCTCTCCCGCTGGCAGCGGCTGCCCCTCTGGGGTGCCAATACGCAACTCGACACCGCTTTGGGCGCGCCCTACCCCTGCAAGGCGCAGTTTCCAGTCGGGATGGCTGCGGTCGCTGACCTCTGCCCGTTTCAGCGCGGTAATGCCCATTGGACATTCGCCCTGACCGTAGATCTGAATAAAGATCGGGCCAAAATGTGCCTCGGCCGCGATGATGTCGGCCAGATACATTGGTCCCCCCGCATAGACGACGCTGCGCAGCCCGGTGCCGCTGCGCCTCTGCGCCTTGGCCACTGCGGTCATCCGCGTCACCATGGTGGGGGCAGCAAAGATCTGCACCCGGCCAAAATGTTCCGCCAGATCAAAGATCTCTGCCTCGTCAAAGCCGCCTGACACCGGACAGACATGGGCCGCGCCAACCAGAACATGCAGCATATTATACAGCCCTGCGCCGTGGCTCATCGGGGCCGCATAAAGGATCTGATCAGCACCCGTGGCCGCATCCACATCGGCAAAATAGCTCAGCGAGACCGCCACCAGCATGCGATGGGAGATCTGCACCCCCTTGGGCTGACCCGTGGTGCCAGAGGTATAAAACAGCCAGGCCAGATCCTGTGGATGCCGCTGCACGGGCTCCGCAACGGGTGCACAGCCCATAGCCTGCCGATAGCAATCAGCCGCGATAGACACCACCGGTGTTTCAACCCCGACTTCCGCCAGGGCGCTGTCCAGTCCCGCAGAGACAATAACCATCCGCGCCCCGGAATCCTGCAGAATATACTGCGCCTCACGGCCGTGCAGCTTGGCGTTGATTGGCACCGCCGCAGCGCCGGCATACCAAATGCCATAAAGCGAGATCAGATAGTCCGGGCAGTTCTTCATAAACAGGGCGATCCGATCGCCGGGCTGCACCCCCTGCGCCA
>Ga0316204_10011125_pt1 | contig 11367 bp, 6 predicted proteins | sample 6monrhotite_MG_2_FD_205661 | JGI IMG/M metagenome (GOLD analysis project Ga0316204, IMG submission 205661) | Microbial mat bacterial communities from mineral coupon in-situ incubated in ocean water Damariscotta River, Maine, United States -... | ecosystem: Environmental > Aquatic > Marine >...
GGACGATTTGGTGATTTACCAATGAATTCTTTTAAGTGCCAAGCTGGCATACTAATGAGCCAATATCATTAAAGATTTTACATCATGCCTGGCATACCGCCCATTCCTCCCATACCACCCATACCGCCCATATCTGGCATACCGCCACCAGCTGGAGCATCAGGTGCTGGAGCATCAGCTACCATACATTCTGTAGTAATCATCATGCCAGCAACAGAAGCAGCATTTTGTAATGCGCTACGTGTTACTTTAGCAGGATCAAGAATACCTTCAGCAATCATATCAACATATTCGCCTTTGGCTGCATTGTAACCATAGTTGCCTTCGCCATTTCTTACTTCATTAACAACCACTGAGGCTTCTTCACCACAGTTATTAACGATTTGACGTAAAGGCTCTTCCATTGTGCGTTTAGCAATCGCGATACCGACATTTTGTTCTTCGTTATCACCGGTTAAATCTCCAACAATAGCTAATGCTCTGATTAGAGCAACACCGCCACCTGGTACAACACCTTCTTCTACAGCTGCACGTGTTGAGTGTAAAGCATCTTCAACACGGGCTTTCTTTTCTTTCATTTCAATTTCAGAACCAGCGCCTACTTTAATCACAGCAACACCACCGGCTAATTTAGCTACGCGTTCTTGTAATTTTTCTTTGTCATAATCACTAGTTGCTTCTTCGATTTGTGCGCGGATCTGATTAACGCGTGCTTCGATTGCATTGACATCACCAGCACCATCAATCACTGTAGTGTTTTCTTTGCTGATTTGTACTTTTTTAGCGGTTCCTAAATCTTCTAAAGTCACTTTGTCTAAGGCAAGACCCACTTCTTCAGAAATAACAGTACCGCCAGTTAATACAGCAATGTCTTCTAACATCGCTTTACGGCGATCACCAAATCCAGGTGCTTTGACTGCAGATACTTTAACAATACCACGTAAGTTATTAACAACCAATGTGGCTAAGGCTTCACCATCAATGTCTTCAGCAATAATTAATAAAGGTTTGCCCGCTTTTGCAACGGCTTCCAATGTTGGCAGTAAATCACGGATGTTTGAAACTTTTTTATCGTGTAATAAGATAAATGGTGCATCTAAATCAGCAGTCATTGTGTCTTGGTTTGTTACAAAATATGGAGATAAGTAGCCACGATCGAATTGCATGCCTTCAACAACATCTAGTTCATTGTGTAAACCCGAACCTTCTTCAACAGTAATCACGCCTTCTTTACCCACTTTACCCATGGCTTCTGCAATGATTTCTCCAACATTTTTATCAGAGTTTGCTGAGATTGTTCCTACTTGAGCAATTGCTTCGCTATCTGTACAAGGAGTTGACATGTTTTGAATCGCATCAACTGCAACTGCAACAGCTTTATCAATGCCTCGTTTTAAATCCATAGGATTCATACCAGCAGCAACAGCTTTTAAACCTTCACGAACAAAAGCTTGAGCTAAGATAGTTGCTGTCGTTGTTCCGTCACCAGCTGCATCATTAGTTTGTGAGGCCACTTCTTTAACCATTTGTGCGCCCATGTTTTCGAACTTGTCTTCTAGGTCGATTTCTTTAGCAACAGATACACCATCTTTTGTGATTGTTGGTGCACCGAAACTTTTGTCTAATACAACATTACGACCTTTAGGGCCTAATGTGACTTTAACTGCATTTGCTAAAATATTAACGCCTCTAGCCATTTTTGCACGTGCGTCTTCTGAAAATAATACTTCTTTTGCCATTTTATATCTCTTTAATTAATTCATTAATTTTATTTAATATGTGAAAGTAGAATACTTATTCTACAACGCCAATGATGTCGCTTTCATTCATGTATAAAAATTCATCGCCATCAGCTTTAAATTCAGTACCTGCGTATTTTCCAAATAATACAACATCACCCGCTTTAACTTCTAAAGCACGAACATCACCATTTTCTAGAACTTTACCATTACCAACAGCAACAATAGTGCCTTGTGACGGCGTTTCTTGGCCAGATTCAGGGATGATAATACCGCTAGCAGTCGTTGTTTCTTTTGCTTCACGTTTAACAATTACACGATCGTGTAAAGGACGAATATTCATTGATTTCTCCTTATAAAGGTTATTTAATTTATTGTTGGCAACTAGATAGGGCTGTTTAATGTGAATTCAAGGAAAAAGTTGAATTTTATTCACCAATATCTTCATTCCATAATTCAGGTTTCTCAGAGATGAATTTTTTCATGATATCGATACACTCTTGATTGTTCATTTGTACAATTTCTACACCTTTAGATTTGAGGTAATCTTCTTCACCCATAAAAGTATTGTTTTCACCGATGACAACTTTGGGAATGCCATACAAAAGAATAGTTCCTGAACACATCGAACAGGGCGAAAGTGTTGTATACAATGTACACTCTTTATAAACAGAAGCTTTTTGGCGTCCAGCATTTTCTAGAGCATCCATCTCTCCATGTAAAACAACGGATCCATCCTGTACACGTTTATTGTGCCCAGCTCCAAGAATTTTTCCATTATGGACAATCACTGAGCCAATAGGTATGCCGCCTTCTTCATAACTTTTTTTAGCTTGTTCAATGGCTTTTTGTAGGAATGATTTGTGCATGATTTTCCTGATTATTGTTGGGTTTTCCAATATACCAATTAATCAATTTAAAATAAAACATATATAGATTTTAGCAGTATAATAATCGGCATTTATGACAAATGCTTCCAAACAAGAAATTACTGTGTTGCTTAAAAGCCTCAATAAAGGAGACAAAAGCTCGCAAGATGAAATTATGAAAATTCTTTATCAAGAATTGCGTAGTTTTGCAGGTAATATTTTACGAAATGAAAATCAAACTATTACGATTCAAGCGACAGAACTGGTTAATGAAGCTTATTTAAGAATGTTTGACTCTAAGAAATTAGACTGGAATGATAGGAACCATTTTTTATTCAGTTCCATAACTGCTATGCGATGGGTGTTACTAGATCATGCCAAGAAAAAGCACCGAGCTAAAAGAATCCCAAAAAATGCGCAAGACTCATTAGAAGATGTTTTGAATATCACTATCTCTGAAGATATTGATATGATTCGCTTGGATGAAGCCTTAACTGATTTAGAGAAATTAGATTCGAGGCAATTGAAAATTGTGGAATTACGTTTTTTTGCGGGTTTAAATGAAACTGAAATTGCCAATATTCTGAACATTTCAGTGAGCACAGTTCAAAGGGAGTGGCAAGCAGCAAAACTGTGGTTGGGTTTTCAGTTGAAAAATTAATGATATGACGCCAGAATCCTACCAAATCATAAAAAACATTCTGATGAATTCCAGTGGTTTAAATGGATTAGAAAAACAAATATTTATAGATCAATCGTGTCAATCCCATCCAGAGTTAGCTACTTATATTCGAGAAATCCTCAATGAAACCATTGAAAATGTTGAAGCATTAGAACAGTCTGTTGAATTCCATTATGATTCTGACTTAGAGGAAAATTTGGCTGATATTGATACCCAAATTACCGATTACACATTAATAAAAAAAATTGGGTCAGGTGGTATGGGGGATGTCTATCAAGCGGATCAAACATCTCCTGTAAAACGTCAAGTAGCTCTTAAATTATTAAAAAACATCCCTGATCAACAATTATTATTGAGCGAAATGCAAATATTGGCACAGCTCAATCATCCCAATATTGCCACTTTATATGATGTTGGAAAAACTTCTAACCAACGCCTATTTTTAGTGATGGAGCTGATATGTGGAGATGATATTGTTTCTTGGTGTGAAAATAAAAATTACAATATAGTAAAAAAAATTAACTTGTTTCAACAACTTTGTTCTGGAATTAGTTTTGCTCATGAAAAAGGCATTATTCATTGTGATATCAAGCCCAGCAACGTACAGATTTCCGAAGTAAATAATAAACCAATATTAAAAATAATCGACTTTGGCATCTCGCAATTATTTAACAAAGCATCCAGCCAAAGCTATGAATCTTTGTCAGGTACACCTGCCTATTTGAGCCCAGAAGTCTTGCATGCAAAAGGCAAGATTTTAGCTGACACCAGAAGAGATGTTTATGCACTTGGTATCCTACTGTATAGATTGATTACAGGTAAACTCCCTGACAATAATAACGATGATAAAAATATTGCTAAAGACTTAATGGCGATCATCAACAAAGCCAAGTCGATAGAAGTATCTCATCGCTACGCCAATGCCAATGATTTGACTCATGATCTAAATCGATTTTTAAATAAACAACCTGTAAGAGCGCGAAAAAGAAGCTGGTCCTATGTCCTCACTCGATTTGTACAAAGACGATTTGCTGTTGTGGTGTTTTCTTTGGCTTTATTTCTAGCTTTAATTGGTGGTTTCATTGCTCAAGGGATTCAAGCTAAAAAAGCAGAGTATCAAGCCCAAATCGCCATTGAGCAAAGTATGAAAGCAAAGGCCTCTCAGCTTGAAGCAGAAGAGTTAACTGGATTTTTGATGGGATTATTTGATTTATCTAACCCCGAACGTGCCAATCAAGAACAAGCTTCCACTAAAGACCTTGTGGATAAAGCCAACGATGATTTGTTAAAGATAGTAACTCCCACCTTATCTGATGCCCGATTTTTGTTTACCATTGGCTCCATTTATTTACGCATGGATCAATTAGATAAAGCTCAAATCAGTATCCAGAGATCATTAGAAATAAAAAAATCTCTTTTGACTGAAAATCATACTGAAATCATTGCTGCCATTACTCAACTGGGTGTAATCTCTAGGAGAAAAGGTGATAATGATCAAGCACAGAAGTTACTTAAACAGGCTTTATCCCTAATAAAGACTCAACAAAATCCTGAATTAACACAGTTGGCATTTATTCATAATCATATGGGTAATCTCTATTGGCAAACTAGACAAACAGATGAAGCTATTTTGAATCACCAAAAAGCTTTGGCTATTCGAATTAAATTAGCTGATAAAAAAGAAATAGCAGACTCTTTTAATAATTTAGGTGCTATCTATTTACAAAATAAGCAGTGGGAATTGAGTCAACATAATCTACAAAAGGCTCTGGATTTGTATCTTCAATCTTATGATGAAGAGCATCCATTTATTGCTTATGTTATACAAAATTTAGGAATAGTGGCAGAAAGAACCAACGAATGGAAAAAAGCAGAAGAACTGTATCTTAAGTCCTATCATTACATCCTTAATATTTATGGAAAAAACCATAACAAGACTCTATTTTCACAAAAAAACCTGGCCATTTATTATGCAAGAATCGAACAATACGATAAGTCCATTGAATTGAGGAAGGCAACAATAGCTGGTTATGCAGAAATAGGAAACCATGATCAAAAAATTATTCGGAGTCGTTGGTTGGCAAAGATCTATGCTGATTCTGGTAATTTTGACGCATCAATCCAACAATATCAACAAACCTTGAATTGGCTTAAGCAAACTCCTAGTAAAGACAGAAGTCTTGAAACCAAGTTATTAGTGAAAATGGCTCAATCTTATGCTTACCAAAAATCCTATCCTGAGGCTATCCATACACTAAATGAAGCTTATGAAAAGCTTAAACAAAATAACAACCTGCATTTTTACTATAATCAAATTCGTCTCAATACTATAGGAATGATATTTGCCAAACAGCAAAAATTCGATCTGGCCATGGAAACCTATAACCAAACATTAAGCCTAAGTAATGCTAAAGATCGTGATAATCAAGAAGAAGTTATCAATGCTCATTTGGGTTTGGCATTGATTCAAATTCAGTTGGAAGATTTTGATACCGCCAGCTCCCATTATCAATCGGCAGTAGTTATTGCACAAAACTCATTTGTTGAAAACCATAAAATCATGGCTAAAGTTTTTTATCAAATGACTCAGCTATCAAAACTAAATAATCAAAATGAAAAAGCAAAATTCTATTTGCAAAAAGCCCTAAACATTCAATTTCAAAACCTACCAAAACATCACTCGGAAATTATAAAATTTCAAAAAGAGCTAGAAGCCTTATAATAAATTTAAGAGACTTTTGCAGAACTCTGGGACGATGAAAAAAAGAATGATAAATACTCCAATCAAGGCAAAAAATGAGTCAAATAGCCCGCTATTTGCGAGTTTTTTAACGATGAGTGGAGTTTTTAGCAACTTTTTTACACGTTCCATGGGTTATGCAAAGGTCTCTTTAAAGTAATTTTCAAATAAATGAAGTGAAAAAGTCTTTCATGTCGCTTTTATAAGTAACTACTATAAAAGGTCGAGATTATGAAAGCTCACATTAACAATTTATCTATATTTACTTACTTATTTATAAGCCTATTAACATTCTCATCATTTGCAATTGCAGGTGGCTCGGCTCAGTTCTGTAAATCTACAGGATCCGGTGATTGGAGCAATGCGGCAACATGGTCTGATTGCTTTGGTATGTACCCAGGAGCTGCCGATAATATAGGAGTAACATGGAATGTGACCATACAGGCAGAGCATGTCATCACTTTAAATCTTGAGACGCTTCAGATACATGGTTTGAATATGGAGGCTAATAGTGAGTTGGTCGTTGGCAATACCTTTAATACCGTAACAATTAATAATTCACTGTCTGCATGGAATTCTCAATTAGGGCAAATCACTCTGAACACTGGCGAGTTCATTATCAATACTGAGAGTCTGGGTTTAACAATGGGTTTGGTTGACGGTGTGCCCGATATGACCATAAACACAACAGGGACAACAACGTTTACCCAAGCCATTGGCTCAGTCACCCCATTAAAAACGATATCTATTGGGGATTTAATTGTTAATGCCGACATAACTACTGTAAACAACCAAGACTATTCTGGAGTTATATCCATGGCAGATCACGTTAACTTTATCAGCCAAATGGGAAATGTGAATTTTACAAGTCCGCTTGATGCAGGTGGTTTTCAATTTGGTGTTTATACTGCTGATGATTTTACAATTAACACTCTAGTGATAAGCAATGCTGAAAAAATAAATATTAATTCTGATGGATTTATACTACTAAATGGTGATCATTCCGTTGATACATTATTATTGCTTCAGAGTCCATTTAAGGTGATGCAAGACAGTACGCTAACCCTCAAAAACACTGTTATGTTTGGTGATCTAATTTTAAATAATAGTGATTTGACACTCAATCTCAATCAATCGTCATCGTCTCTAAATGCAACAAAAGATGTATTGGCAGAAAATAGCGGAGGTTTGCTAACCAAAACTGGTGCCGGCAGATTGACCTTAAAAATAGGGAAAACTGTAAATGTACCCATTGAATTATTAAATGGAACCCTATCTAGTGATGCTACTCACACTGAAACCATCACTGCTTGGAATGATTCAACCCTAACAGGAAGGTTTATACTCAACAATTTACTGCGGTTGGACAATCAAAGTCTATTTAATGTTGGTAATACCAATAGCGTTACAGGAATCACAACTGTAAATGATTTAGATATGGTATTGGGAAGTGATACAACCATGGAGTTTTTTTTGAATGGTCTTGCAGCTGGTACTTTTCATGACCAATTGGTCGTGACAAACAGCATCAATTTATCGGGAAATATAGTTGCGACTCATCCATTTTACGCTTTGTCAATTGGAGACAGTTTCACACTTATTGATAATCAATCAGGCAACCCAATCAATGGCACCTTTACCGGATTGCCCGAAGGAAAAACCATCAATAATGGCTCATTGACGATCAGCTATGTTGGCGGGGATGGTGGTAATGATTTGGTGCTCACAAGCACTTGCTTGGCGCAAATTACAGTCACCTCAAATGCAGATTCAGGTGCAAATACTTTACGTCAAGCAGTGGCAGATGTGTGTGATGGTGGAACCATTGATTTTGACCCATCAGTCACAACCATTAATTTCGCTTCTCTTATAGAAATTGATAAAGCGATAACAATCAATGGAGATGGTCAAATTTTAGATGGTGGTAATAGCACCATCATTTTTAAAGTAACAAATTCAGGTAACTTAACAGCCAATCGTTTAAACATCAACAACGCCTTTGGTGATGGTGCGATTCAAAATTTAAATATTTTAAAAATTGATGAATTTAACTTCAACAATAACACACAAAGCAACATGTCTCCTGGAGGTGGTGGGGCTTTATTGAATGCTAATCAAGCAACAGTGACAAACTCCACCTTTTATCAAAATAATGCCAACATTGGAGGGGCTATTTTCAATGACACCGGAAGCTCAATAGTTATCAGAAATAGCAGCTTTTATGAAAATGGTCAGATGACCTTAATCAGTGGTGGCAGTATTTTTAACAATGGCAACATGCAAATTGAAAATAGCACCTTGATAGATTCTGGCAGAGAAGGAATTGACGGAGCCACTATTCACAACTATATTAATGGCAATTTAACTTTAGAAAACACAGTAATACAATCATCAATTGTCACTCAAGCGTGCCTCAAGAATTTTAATTCCTCATTAACGGTTATTAACAGTTTTATAGATGATGGCAGTTGTGGAGCCACTCTTAGTGGTGATGCTGACTTAGGCCCTTGGGCGGCTGAAGGCGGATTTGGTAATACATTTACCCCAAATGTCCAATCTCCTTTAATCAATGCAGGAGATAATGGAGAATGTCCTGCCTTTGACCCGTTAGGAACACCCAGACCTTTTGCTGGGCAATGTGATATTGGTGCAGTTGAATTTAGTCAGTATAGAGTTGGTGTCAATGTTACGGGCTTGGCCAATGGCAATCAAATTGAATTTCAAAACAATGGCGCTGATAATATAATAGTTGATGACTCCTCTGACAAATATTTTTCAATTGCATTTGATGCCTTTTCTAACTATGAAGCAAGCATTAAAACGCAACCCACAACACCCGATCAAATTTGCAAGTTCAGTAACAATAACACATCTATAGGTGGGACAATTGTTAACACAGATGTAATATTAGATGTGGATTGCAGTAAAAATCTGATCTATGTCAATGCCAGTGCGCCTGCTATGGGTGATGGTTTAAACTGGGCTAGCGCCTATAATAATCTACAAGATGCTCTAGCAGACCCAAATGTAGGTGAAATATGGGTGGCCTCAGGTGTGTATTATCCGGATGTTGGAGGAAGCCAAGTAGACAATGATAAATTTTCAAGCTTTACTCTGATCGATGGCGTATCAGTGTATGGCGGATTTAATGGCACTGAATCAGCTCTTGACCAACGTGATCCAGATATAAATGTTACTATTTTATCTGGAGACATTGATGGAGATGACCTGAATTCAGATGGAAATCATATTGCTGAATCAACAGATGATATTCAAGGCATTAACGCCTATCAAATTGTCAATGGAACAGCTGTGACTCCAGCGATCACATTACTAGATGGCTTTACTATCACCGCAGGACATGCTTCAGATATAGTTGATTTAACCTATTCTAGAGGGGCAGGTCTTTATTGTGATTTTGGTGGTAATGGTCCAAGACTTGAGCAAATGATATTCATCGGCAACAAAGCTAGCAGATCTGGTGGCGCCACATTTGGCTGTGCCAGTTATGTAGCCAATTCATCATATATCAATAATTATTCAGATGATGCAGCGGGTGCTATAGCTGTATTTCAAGGTGGCTATCTGATCAATGTTTCTTTCCAAGGGAATACAGCCAAGAACATTGGAGGGGCTATAAAGAATAATGCAAATAATATATTTTTGACAAATGTGGAATTTGTCGCTAATTCAACGACTCATTCACATGGAGGAGCTGTAAATACAACCGGAAATATTGATATGATAAACACATTATTCTTGGGCAATAAAGCAGGTGCTCAAGGTGGAGGGCTTTATCTGGATAGTTCAGTACTAATGGCAGCTGTTAATGTCACTATGACCGGAAATAAAGCCATTGCAATAGGAGGTGCTATTGGTGGTACTAATGATGTGAACATACAAATTACCAACACCATAATATGGAATAATATGGATTCATCTGGTCAAGATACAGCATCAGCTTCGATCGGGTCAACTATAAATCCTCTGTCAATTGGAAGGGTATACAGCTTAACTCAAGGATTTGGTGAATCAGGAACAGCAAATCTTGATGAAGATCCATTATTTATCACCGATGCTGACCCAACAATTGCACCAACCCTATTGGGTGATGCGCATCTTATGGATGTATCTATTGCTATTAATGCGGGTGACAACAGTATTCTCACTCCAGGAATTAAGGATTTAGATGATAGAAAGAGGATTGTTAATGGTGTTGTCGACATGGGGGTTTATGAATACTTTGATGAACAAGTCTTTAAAAATGGATTTGAATGAAATAAAACTACGTAGGGTGCGGATCTATGTGTCCGCCCGTTCACACGAAACTGGCAAGATGGGTTTCACCCACCAGCGATGTTGGGGAATAATTCATATGTATCGATTAGCATCCATAGTGGGGAAAACCCACCCTACAAAAAACTGTTTTTAAAAACCAATCTTTGTAAATTTGGCAGTATAATGAGTGATTATTAATCATTTGGAAATTGCATGAAAGTTATAATTTGTCTATTGGCCTTAATTTCAAATGATGTTTTTGCCAAAGTAACCATTTCAGACCATGCTAAACTGTCCACCGAATTAACTCCTCTTGGAGCGATTAAAACTGGCAATGGTTCAACTATCCCTGATTGGACAGGTAAATCTGACCATCCACAGGGTGAACAACCCGTATTCATAATCACCAGTCAAAATCTAGAGCAATATAAAGACCATTTAACGGTTGGTCAATTGGCATTGTTTGAACGGTATCCTAACTCTTTTAATATGCCTATATATCCTACACACAGAACGGCAACTGCTCCTGATTGGGTGTATGAAAATACTGCAACTAATGCCTTAAATACTACTTTGAATAAAGACGGCACAGGTTTCGAAAATGCCGTGGGTGGTATTCCTTTTCCTATTCCAGGGTCAGCTTTAGAAGTTTATTTTAATCATATCAGTCGTTGGCGTGGTCAACAATTAGTTAATCAAGCCAGTGATGCAGTGGTATATAAAAAAGGCAATTTTACTTTATTTACACGAAAATCAATAGTTAGATTTGATGGCTATTTAGAAAACAGTAACAGCAAATATTTTGTCTCATTGGTTTCCAAAACATTAGCGCCAGCAGTTAAATCTGGAAGCGGTGTATTAGTGCTAGAACCACTTGATCAGTTGAATGAAAAACGTGCAGCATGGCTATGGGATAAAGGCAGACGCCGTGTTGTCCGAGCGCCTAATATAGCCTATGATAATCCGGTCACTTCAGCGGCTTCATTGCGCACTGTAGATGATACAGATCTTATCAGTGGTTCTCCTGATAAGTTTAATTGGGAATTAAAAGAAAAGCGT
>Ga0316204_10011126_pt1 | contig 11365 bp, 6 predicted proteins | sample 6monrhotite_MG_2_FD_205661 | JGI IMG/M metagenome (GOLD analysis project Ga0316204, IMG submission 205661) | Microbial mat bacterial communities from mineral coupon in-situ incubated in ocean water Damariscotta River, Maine, United States -... | ecosystem: Environmental > Aquatic > Marine >...
CATATGTAATATTAACTGAACCATCTTCTGCAACGTTTGCAGTCGATTGAACGTTTAGTGTGGGTGCATCGTTAACGTCACTAACTGTAATCACCGATGTTTGAGTCGCTGTCGCACCATCATCGTCCGTTGTTACAACCGTGATGGTTGCATCACCGTTGAAATTCGTCGCCGGTGTAAACGTAATCGTGCCATTGGCGTTAACCACTGCACTGCCCTGAGCTGGATCCACTGTGGCTACTGTAGAAACAATCGTGCCATCTACATCGACAGCAGAATACGTAATGCTCACCGCATTATCTTCTGATGTAGTTGCAACAGACTGTACTGTTAACGTTGGTGCGTCGTTTACATCACTAACCGTAATGATCGATGTTTGTGTTGTCGTTGCACCATCGTCATCAGTGATTACAACCGTGATGGTTGCATCACCATTAAAGTTAGTCGTTGGTGTAAAGGTAATCGTACCGTTGGCATTAACCACGGCTGTGCCCTGAGCAGGGTCCACTGTGGCTACTGTAGAAACGATCGTTCCATCCACATCAGCTGCTGAGTACGTAATATTAACTGAACCATCTTCCGTAACATTCGCTGTTGATTGAATAGTCAGTGTTGGTGCATCGTTTACATCCGATACAGTTATTACAGAGGTCTGTGTCGCAGTCGCGCCATCATCGTCTGTGGTTACAACTGTTACGCTTGCATCACCGTTGAAGTTAGTCGCAGGCGTAAACGTAATTGTACCATTTGCATTAACGACTGCGGTGCCCTGAGCAGGATCAACTGTCGCAACCGTACTTACAATCGTGCCATCAACATCTGCAGCAGAATAAGTAATGTTAACTGAACCGTCTTCTGCAACATCTGCTGTTGATTGAACAATAAGGCTAGGTGCATTATTGGGTACAGGCGCCGTTGCTGTAGGAGTAGATGTTTCCGCTGTCGCAGCTAATAAAGCATCATCATTAGCAAATAATTCATCTGCACCCGTATTATTGCCGGTATTAAAATCAGTAAGGCGAGTTTCTACATTTCCTTCCCTGCCTTCACGCTCATATATGGGTGTTTCATGTAAGCCAGCAGATTGCCCCTGCTCGTTACCAGCCGCAGTTGGATCTAACTCTGAAAGATCTTTTCCTTCGAGAATGGCTTGTTGAAGTTCAGCAATCTGGTCAACCTGAGTATCTGTATAGGACAAATCTTCTGAATATACGGTTTCATCTAACAGAACTTCAGCATTTTCAGTCACCTGAAGCTTCTGGCCACTATAAAAATCAACAGCTACATTTGCGCCCTGCCCAGTGATAAGTAAATCTCTATCACTCACTGTATCGCCAATATTAAGGACTCTAATCACACCTTCAGCGGTACGAACCTGTGCAGATCCTGTTAAATCAGCGATATATCCAATGTTTTTAGTAGCCATGATGTAACCTATTATGAGTAGTCATAATAGATTAGTTCATATCAAATAAAGGGGTATCGTACCAAGGTACTAGAAAACAGCACATTAGTAGTACCAGGCGTAAAAAGCCTGTTCTAGCGGGATATTAGTAAACTGATGATTGTTTTAGCTTAGATAAATCGAACTGATTCAGGTAAATAGCCAGAGCTACACGGTCTTTTAGCTGTAACTTTTTGAATATTTGAGTTAAATGCGTTTTAACGGTGCGTTCGGTGATATTGCAATTACTGGCAACCAGCTTATTGCTTTGGCCATCAGCTACTGCCAGCGCTACCTCTTTCTCTCTTTTAGTTAAACCCTCTAAAGGATCAGATATAACTGATGGCTGAATAACTGAACGCGCCAATTTAAATGTTTCAGCCATTAAGTCTGGCGGAAACCAGCTTTGACCACTTGAGAGTAAACGAAATAATTGATCGTAATGTTGTTTAGCCATATATGAATTAAAGAAGCCGTAAGCGCCTAATTCTGTATATGCCAGTAGGTCTTCCACTTTAGGGTTATCTGCAGCAATACCAACGACCACTCCCATTCCAGAGATACTTGCCATCCACTCTGCTAACTCGTCTACAAAAGATCTTGAATGAACAATAATAACATCACCTGAAGTAAAGCCTGAGGTGGTTAATTTAGATCGCACGCTGAACTCATCAACAACACTGCTGATGTATCCTTCAAACATTCTAGATTGTGAGATTATAATTAATGACATTAGTTTTCTTGCAATGCTTTTTCAAAGCCACGATTAATCGGTTTCAATAAGTACTCAAGTATAGTTTTTTTATCCGTAATTATATCCGCTTCACTCGCCATACCCACTTTTATTGGCATTGGTTGAGTCTCATGCCCAAGGTATGACTTTTCTGGTCGAACACGCGTGACGTAATAACTAATTCCGTCTTCATCGGTCACCGTATCCGCACTTACAAAAGTAACCAGACCTTTCAAACTTCCATGAATAGCAAAATCATAAGCTGTAAATTTTAAACGAGTCTCCTGACCAACACTTATATAGGCGATATCTGCAGGTTTGATTCTTATCTCAACTAATAATGCATCTTCCCAGGGAACAATTTCTAGAATCTCACTACCTGGTGTAACAACGCCACCTATGGTATTTGCATACAAGCGCTGAACGATACCTTTAACCGGTGACCTCAAAGTTGTACGACTTACCCTATCTTCCAGAGCAATTTGAGCTTCTGCTATTCGGGAAACTTCAGCCAACACTTCATTTAATTCTCGCTTCGCTTTATTTCTAAACTCTAGTCGGGCTTGTTCTAATTTGCGCTTACCTTCTTCCACAGTTGATCGTATTCTAGGGATAGAAATACTAACGCCTTCCAGTTCCCCTTCCGCTTCTGCTTCACGTTGCTGCACCTGAAGATATTCGATTTCAGATATAATTCTACGTTGCACTAGTGGTTGCTTTATTTTTAGTTCCTGTCTCAATAATTTTAGAGACTTTGTTAATTGACGCTCTTTAGACTGAGTTTCTTCTAAGGCACTCTGCTGCTGACGCACCTGTTCATCATAAATACTTAAGGTCTCTTTTAACTGTTGCTTATTCGACTCAAATAAACTCTCTTCAGACTTAAGCAATTCCGGTGCAGCCTTTGCAAGTTCGCTATCACGCTCAAAATCAGTACCAAATGCCTCTGCTTTTAAACGAACACTTTTTGCGCGTAATTCAAAATACATCAGTCGATTTTCTTCAAATGAGCCGGAAAATGCGACATCTGACATTTTCACTAGCGGTTGGTTGCCCTCTACAAGATCACCTTCACGCACCAGTATTTCTGAAACAATTCCACCCTCTAAACTCTGTACAAGTTGCACCTGTCGCGCAGGGATAACCTTACCGTTGCCACGCACAACCACGTCAATTTCAGCCCAACCCATCCAGATAATTGCGACAAAAACGACAGCTGCCGTTATCGACACCATCGTCAGTAAATGTTTAGGTGAGCGTTGCACGACAGCGGCGGATAAACTTTGCATATATGCAATGTCAGTATCGCTGTAATTTTCGTTACTGTTATGGTGATTATTAGAATTCATTTTTACCGCCCTGCAAGGCTTTTAATACTTTATCTTTTGGCCCATCCATTACAATACGACCATCATCAACCACAACCAATCTCTCCACTAAATCCAGCATCGGTGCTTTATGCGTAACCAGTATCAATGTTTTATCACGTGTATAGTCATACAGTTTTTTTCTGATATTAGCTTCAGTCGTGTTATCCATACTGTTGGTTGGTTCATCAAGAATTAAAATGGGTTCTTCCAATAATAATGCGCGACCCAGTGCAATGGATTGTCTCTGACCTCCCGATAACCAGTTACCCTGCTCACCTACAGAAGTATCAAAGCCCAGAGGTAAGTTATTAACAAACTGATCAACACCACAAATTTTTGCAACTTCAATAAGACGTTCATCATCAATATGCGGGTCTTTAAAAACAATATTGTCTCGAATACTTCCACTCATTAAACTTACGTCTTGCGACAGGTACCCAACGTGGTGTCGCAGGTCTGCAGGATCAATCTGATTAATGTCTATACCATCTACAGACATTGAGCCTTCAGTAGGTGAATACAAACCAACCATTAGTTTAGTAATCGATGTTTTTCCTGAACCGACTTTACCGATAATACCCACATGTTCCTGCGGCTTTATCTTCAGTGTAATATTCGTTAGCGTTAAACGCTCTGCTTCGGGATAGCTAAAATTCACTGACTTTAATTCAATAGCACCATCAAATGTAGGCCGACGTACATATTGTTTTTCTTCTGATCGTTCAACCGGTTGCTGCATTAAATTATCCAGCGTTTTATACGCCGTGCGCGTTTGCTGAAAGTTCGTTATCAACGAGGCAATTTGTCCCATGGGAGCAACCGCTCTTGAGGACAACATAACAGTGGCTATTAAACCACCCAAAGATAACTGCAAATCGGCTATCTGATATATACCAAAAACAATAATGCCAACTGTATTTAGCTGTACCAGAAAATTAGTCACTACTAGAATCGATCCTGATAGCATTCGAGCACGCATTGATTTCGCGGCTATTTCACCCGATGATTCTTCCCAGACCCACTGTGAGTGATGTGAGGCGCCCAGTGTTTTAATGGTTTGAATGTTATTCAGACTTTCAATTAGATGAGAGTGCTTATTTGCAGATGCTTCAAATGTAGACTCAATACTCTCTCTTAGTGGTTTGATCATTAAGAAGCTGAATATTAACAATAAAAATATAGTTATCAGTGGAATAGCCACAACAGGCCCACTAATATAAGCCACCACAAGTAGGAAAATGATTGCAAAGGGCAAATCTACCAGCGTCGCCATGGTCGATGCTGTAAAGAAATTTCGAATACTTTCAAAATCTCGCAAATTATTCGCAAAAGCACCCACACTTTTAGGCCATTGATCCATACGTAAATTAAGTGTTTGCTCAAATAAGATAGACGACATAATGATGTCGCTTTTCTTACCCGCAATTTCTAATAAATAAGTACGGATATAACGAATCAGGCCATCAAATAGGTAAACCAGTAACACACCCACAGCTAGTACCCACAGTGTTTCCAATGCATCATTCGGTACAACCCTGTCATAAACATTCATGGTGAATAATGGCGTAGCAACAACAAACAGATTAATGAGTACCGATGCCAGTAAGACACTTATGAATATATCTTTTGATCGTGTTAGCGTGCCCCAGAACCAGTGACTCTCACCCGCTTTTATTAGCCTTAGTGGCAGACTCCGTTTTTTAAACTCCCGTTTTAATAAAAACGAGAAGCCCATATATTCTTCTTTGAGGCGATCAAGATCGATCCACTCTTCACCATCGCTCACTTCAGGAAAAATCACACGCGCACGATTATTTTCCTTATCAATGCTTTCGAGCACACAGGCATTTCTATCTTTTAAAACCAATATACAAGGCAATAATAAACCTGACAATTCATCCAAGTCTCGTTTAATCAAACGTGTTGCAAAACCTGCACGCTTGGCTACACGTGAAAACAGACCTTTTGAACTGTGAATAGAAAACAATTCGGGACCCGGCTTACCGGGCTCTATTGGCAAACCTGAAATCAATGCGTCAATTGAAACTGGGCGGTTAAATAGCTTTGCAAAAACGACCAGACATTCTAGTAATGGATCATAGTGATGATGATTATCACTCATAAGAATTCCTCAGTCGTACCTAGTAAGTTTCCTTGCATAGTACTTACACCCAGCTCTCTTAAATGATCATATAGTTCCTGTGAATCAACACCTACTGCGATTATGCGTATATCCATAGCCTTAGTTAAGGTACGCAATGCCTGAAATCCAGCAGGCGCATCAACCATTGTCATATCATGTAATGTTCTAGCATTTACTTTTACGTAACCAGGGCGCACAGACTGTAATGTTTGAAGAGATCGCCCCAGATTTAAGTTATCAATGCCGAATATATGCCCAGCATCACGTACTGATTCTGCAACTTCAGCACACATAACAGGGTATCGTTCAATAATTGCATGACTCGCCTCTACACATAATTTTGTAGAAGAAATCTTAAAAAACTGTAGCAATTGATTAAATTCAAACAACGCATCAGCATGGGTAAATACTGACTCTGCCAGATTGAGCGCCAATGGGGCATCACTATTTTTAGGACTTAGACTTTTAATTAAATTAAATATCTCACGATCAATATTTTCACCTAGCCCTAATGCATTAGCCATTGGCATAAACATCCCGGCTGGAACAACCTGCCCATTTTCATTTCTTAAACGCACAAATATTTCCTGTTGAATTTTTTCTCCATCCATATCCAACACATTCTGTTTAACCAAAAACAGGGCTTTATTAGATAGGCAGTCTTCCAGCCAACTTCTCCACTGAATTTTTCCTTGCGGCAATAAAATATCTGTCGAAAGCTTTTCTTTGATTGAATAGGCACCGGAAGAATCCGCCTGAGTTAATGCAAAATCTGATTCAGCAAGGGTTTCACCTACACTGCGTCCGACATTGAGACTACTAACGCCTGAAACCAGTGAAACATCTTCGCTTACATCTAGAGCATTAATATCACTCTTAAAGCGATCAAATATGCTTTCTAAATATTCAAGCACTGCAACTGAACCCGCTGGTATTAGTAGCGCGAATTCTTCGTCAGCCAGCCGTGCACAACTTTCATTAGCATGACAAGCTGAATCAGTCTGTAGAATATCCGCTAATATTTTGACAAGTGCATCAGATTTTTCATAACCGAGATTATCTCGAACACTGTTAAGTCCGTTAATTCGAATCACTGCCATATTGCCATGAAAGGATGCTGCTTCTGATTGCGCGCGCTCTAGCTGTGACATGAAATACTGGCGATTACCCAGCCCTGTCAAATCATCTTCGTACAATAATTTTTGATAACGTGAGAGTGTTTTTTGCTGATCATCAAAAACAACATGTACTTTATCAACCATGCCATTCATTGCTTCAACTACCGCACGTAATTCTATTGTGCGTGGAATAGATGATTGTTGAACAAATTTATTTTGATGAATAGCATTGGCCTGTTCTTTCACCTGACTAAGAGGCTTAAGCAAGTAATGTAGTAACAGCCACAGCATCGACATTCCAGAAAGAAACAGTATTGCAAACCAGAATAAACTTGCTTCCAAATTTTTATACAAGCTTGCATATACATAACCCGGGTGTAGGGTTAACTTCAGCGTTCCTAATGGAACCCAACCTTGCATTACCTGAGATGTGCCGGTAGCTGGCCACAAAGGGACAAGGGAAATAAACCAGTCAGGTACACCCTGTATTTCAACGATACGAACTTTCTTGTGAATCATTTCTCCATCAGGCGCTATAAGTTCAATACTCGAGTAATAGCCACTATCAAATACTGCATTAAATAATGTTTCATATGCTGCAACGTCATTTAAAGAAGAAGAGCTGCTTATTGCTATACCAAGTGTGGTTGCCATATCCTGTGCAGAGGTTTGAAGCTGACCCTCGAGAAAAGAGCCAGAACGGCGAAAATCACCCACCGTTGTAGTTACAACAATAAGCAAAAACACTAAAGACACAACCAGTGCTACCTGTTTAAACAATGTCATGATTTTGACCTTTTTATATTCACCAGCAGTTTTTGCCATTTATTATTTTTAATTTTATCTGTCGGCAAAGAACGCCCTAATCCAGCTGAGGCATTCGTCAGAAATAGAGATTTTGCATTAAAACTATAAACTGGTAATAAGTCTCGCCTTTTATTTGCAGGCAAAATACGCTGATTATAATTATCCAATATCAGCGGTATACTTTTAGGCGTTTCAAAATAACTAAGCACCATATGTGCTACATTTTGACGCACCGCTTTTACATATGTCAGATATAAACGTTCATCAGGGACACCAAGTGATCGTAATGCAAAATATTTTGCCACTACGTAATCTTCACAATCACCACTATTAACACCAATAAACTCTTCTGGTGTTGCCCAATAATCTTTCTGTCCCCACAGTTTCATATCAGTCTTATATTTAAACTGATTAAAAAAACGATTTACTTCTTTGAGTTGCTTATTGACATCTGCTTCCGCAAGCTTGCCTAGCAATTCATTTAACATGATAGCCCGTTGCTTAGCCTGCTTACTGTATTGCTCATTTAATCGCAACAACATTTGCTCATCAGCAAATGGTTCAGCATTCTGGTATCTGGGTGCTAATAAAACCAGCAAGCCAAGTAATATAATCGCGGGAAGCTTACTGCTATTAAAAAATGACACTTAATCATTCTCACTATGACTAACGTCATAACGCTGTGGTGACGATTTCAATTCGCTTAAATAAATTGAAAATTTAGCTGACATTTGTCACCTTTAGTATTAACTATTGTGTCAAAATTGTTTTTGGATTTTTCTGACCATTAGCACCAAACTTAAAGCGGAACTCCCCTCGCCTGTTAATTGCCTGTCCTTCTGGTGTTGCGTTATCAGCTATTGGATTCTTCTCACCCATACCATATGATTTTATTTTATTACCGTCTAAACCGAATGACATTAGTAAATCACGTGTCGCACTTGCTCGACGTTCAGATAAAGCAAGATTGTATCTTTCAGAGCCTATGTCATCTGTATATGCGAAAATTTCAACTTCCACATTAGGCAATGTTCGGATCTTATCTACAATTGACTGGATGTTTTCTTCAGAGGTCGGTGTCAACTTTGTCTTTTTGTACAAGTAGTTTACATATTGAGTTTTCGTTAACTGAACATCACTTTTTGGAGAAATTATTAATTTTACTGTTGCCGTTGCGACTGCACCCTGACCATCTGTAACAGTATAACTAAATTTATCAGTACCGCTAAAGCCATCCGCTGCACGATAAATTAAATTTTTTCTATCGTCGAAAGCAACATTACCCATTTCTGGTTTAGTAAAATCTATCAATCTAAGCTCATCATTATCCGCATCGGTATCATTTTCCAGTAACACAGACTGAGGAATAACCAGAATACTGTTTATTTCTAGTTCTAATTGATCATCACCAACAACGGGTATCTGATTTACCTGCTTATAACCAAATTGCAATGTCTGCTTACCGTGGCAACCGAAATCATTCACCTTATTTTTTACTAGCGTATTATCACATTGGTCAGATTCATCAGTTTTACTATCCACATCTCGATCTAAGTCGAGCGGTAAAACATCATCTCCATGTGCGCTAATTTTTGAAATATGTAAATCATCTTCAGTAAGACTGACATCTAGCTTTAATGCCGGAAATAAATCACCCATAGCCTCTAATATGCGGAACCTTGCTGCCAGTGCTTCATAATATGCTTCGGTGTACTGATTCTGCGCACTGTTCAGTTCGCTTTCTGCATCAAGCAAATCGATTAAGTCTCGCTGACCAATGAAAAACTCTTCACCATAGGATTCAACTGTTTGGCGTGCTTTTTCAATATGTGTATTTAAATATTTTAATTGATGAGAAAGAGACTGGTCTGCCGCCCAGGCCAGACGCATAGTATTAATAACCTGTCGGCGCACACGTGCCGCAAACTCCTGATTTTGGTGAACAATACTAATCTTTTTACGTTCTTCTGCAGAGTCAGCACCACCGCGATACAAATTGTATCTAAGATTCAAAACCAGGCTTAACTCATCGGTATCGCCCGTTAGGCCATTAATATCATCTCCCACTTCTTTTGCAAGGCGCAAATCCATTGTAGGGTAGTTATTACTCTTCGCACGACTCGAATCAGATAATGCCGCCTGCACATTATAATTAGCGACTTTAATCGCAGGATGTTGTTGCAAGGCTAATTCGATCACTTCATCCAGGCTTACATTGGGGTGTTCTGGCAGTGTTGGTTCTTTAACTTTAGAGAGTTCCAGATAGCGGCCCAGGATTTCGTGTAACCGCGTTGCTGCATCCTGTAGATTATTTTGCTGTGCAATCAGGCTTGCATGGGCACGTGCAACCCGGCCCTCCGTTTGCTCAAGTTCAGAGCGTCGCCCCATACCGGAGTCATTTCTTTCTCGAATTTGGGAAAGTATCCGCTCATGAGAACTGACATTTGTCTCAGCTAGCTCAACCAGCTTAAATTGCTTCATTGCATCCAGGTAAGCCTGCACCGCTTCCAGCGCGATATTGTCAGCCGTATCAAAAATTTCATACAGTGCAGAATCAATACGCGCTTCTGTCTGTTGTTGCTGATATGTTGTATCAAATCCATTGAATATATTTTGCGTAAGAGATAACTCCGCACGACTACTTTCATACTCGCGTTTTTGCTGTGCGGTACTAGGTGATTTTGTCTCGTAGGTGCCCGTAGAAGCGTCTAAATCCAGGCTGGGGTGCCATCCACTATTGGCAATGTCACGATCGCGTTCTATCTGGCGAAATACATGCACCTGTTCGCGAATAGATGGATGCGCACTAATTGAATCCGCAACAAAATCATTCAATTCCATTGCTACTACAGATGTTGGTATAGCTACAACGCCAAATAAAAAAGCCATGCCTAAACGATTATTGAACATTAAAGACGTAGGATGCTCGCAACTATTGACACGGTCAGTATTTAGCAATTTGAGGAAAAACTTTACCAAGTAGCACCTTTTAGATTTGGATATTTGCACAATATTAGCTAACTGAGTATACACCAAATCTGAATTTGTGCATAAAATTCAATCATTTCCGTTAGCTTGTTAATGTAACCTGTAGAAATATTATCTATCTCTGGTCATACAGTACTGGACTAACCCTCTCAAGCTGTCACTTCATTATAATTAAGCTACGGGGTATCTACACAGACTATAGATAGAATTAACACTTTATTAACACTTGAAGGTGATAGACACAGCCAGCACTATTACTAGCCTGATCCTGCTTATGAAGATACTGTTATGGGTATAACAGCCGTATGAATACTTTGATATTAACCTTTAGTCTTACTCTTGCGCTCCACTTTTGGATAAAGGCAACTCTATCCAAAAAGTACTGCCTTCCCCTACGACACTCTCAACGCCAATAGCTCCCCCCATATGCTCAATTAAATACTTAGTAATTACGAGCCCAATACCAGTGCCCTCGATATTACTCGTCGTGCTCAAACGCTCAAATGAGGTGAACAGCTTAGCTAAATCCTCTTCGGCCAAACCACTACCTGTATCACTGACACAAATACGTAGACGCTGATCATCAACAGGCTCACAACTCAGCTTAATTTGACCATGCTCCTGACCGTATTTTACTGCATTTGAAAGGAGGTTTATCATCACCTGCTTTATGCGGGTAAAATCAGTCCATACCGTGTAGTTCTTTAAACTAACTGAGTCTATGATTTCCACGTCACGAGCTTCTGCCTGCGGGCGAACCAG
>Ga0316204_10011127_pt1 | contig 11364 bp, 6 predicted proteins | sample 6monrhotite_MG_2_FD_205661 | JGI IMG/M metagenome (GOLD analysis project Ga0316204, IMG submission 205661) | Microbial mat bacterial communities from mineral coupon in-situ incubated in ocean water Damariscotta River, Maine, United States -... | ecosystem: Environmental > Aquatic > Marine >...
AGCAAGCTAGGCAGGTCATCTTTGAATACATCGAAGTGTTTTACAATCGCATCCGACGTCATGCGAAAATCGGCAATCAAGCCCCCGCTGATTTCGCTAGCCAGCAACAATTTGCGGCATAATGCAGAGGACTTGCCCGTCCACTAAATCGGACTCCACTCATTTTTGCAAAGCACAACAATCTGAACTATTACCTTTGCATTTCTAGACACTCAAAATCAATATTAGAAGACCAAGAGATTTATGACTTTCTCAAATTACTATGTAAAAGTGAGTATCCATTCCTATGATCTGGCGATGGTTTCTAACCCACCCCGCCGCACAAATAAATGCTAACAGCTCGATTCGTTCATTAGTAACACAGCTCAAATCCTTAGCACTCAAGTATCCAATTCCGCCAAATTTAGACATTTTTCACACTCAAGCAAATTATTCTGTCTTACCTCACCCCGAACGCAGTTAAAATGGTGGCTTCGCCGTTTTTTATTATCAGGTTTGTTAGCACATGAATGAGTTGTTTGGAGATATACCCGTAAGTTCCGACTTAAACGCTGTCGATACAGATCAGCGTTTGGTCATGCTGGCTATGGCTTTTCTGTGGTCGCCGCACACCCGCACCGATGTCTATAATTTAATGCACAAGTTGGATTTCAAGCACCTCAACGGCAATCCGTTCATGGGTGAGGAAGTACGACTATGTGTGGAGCAGTTGCTCGCCAAGAGGTTTGTCATTGATGCAAAGCCGGGCGAAGGCTATTACCGCTTGACGGACGCTGTGCGCAGCACACTGTATGAAGAGTTACTCAGCACGAACGAATTGCCGGTTATACGCCGCGCCCTATACGAAACCCTAAGCTTCAACCCGCAACACACGCTGTATGCTTGGCCTCTCGTCAATCGTGATTCCACAATTGCCATCGTAAGACTGGTGCTGCTTTCACATGCTGGCAAGTTTGAAATCGAACGCATGAGCGAGTTGATCGGTCGGACTATGGATTGGAATGGCATTTTGCGAGCAGCGGTATTGCAAAGTTTCAGTGCGGCCGCGTTTGAGCGCATCAACCCTGAATTGCGCTTTGAGTTTGCACATCTAGCCCTTCAAGAATTCTGCTCCAACTGGGATGCCGATCTTTTACCACTGATAGATTGGACGCTTGATCAAGCAGATAGCGACCTGTCCAGCTTGCCCGTATACCTACGCATGTCCATCGCGGAGCTTCTGTTGCATAAAGGCGAACGCGAATCCGCGCTTGCCGTACTCGAAGATTTGCAAGAAAACACAGCTAATGCTTTACGCGCCTATGCCTTGGCACAAGAGTGTAAATGGGCAGAAGCTCAAGTGCTATTTGAAGTGGCACTCAAGCAACGCCAAACAAAAACGAAGGCAAAAAAGCATGTATTCCCTATAAACCTAGCATGGATATATCCGCTTATTCTATTAGCGCAGCAGACCCCCAAACATCTCGAACTGGCACGCAAATTTTGCCTTAACGAATCAGGTCGACGCGATCCAGACACCAGTTGCGGCTGGGGACAATGGGTACATGCGATTGACATTCGACGCGGCGATAACGAACCCGATCCGGCCTTGTATCGAGCAGCAGAATATTATTCCCAACATGTCAGCCTAGATCATCTGTGGCGTTTACTATTGGCATCTTGGTTAGGCATGGGCACGATGCGCGATAGCAGCGGTAGCTACCGCATCGCCCTCACTAAAATGGCAGAAAATCAAACCGACAGCCTCAAGTATAATCGCCTTAATTGGCTTGCATTTCTTGCCGAGTCGGCTGGAAGCATCATCAACGACAAGGAAGCACCTGAGGGATTTTTTGTAGCGGTTAAAAGTGAGCATTGGCGCGACCTGCTTTCCGCTTTGGAATCGCTAGGCGACGAGACTATTGATGCGGATAGCGGAGAAGTCACCCGCTTCGTCTGGATGCTAGAAATAAGCCCCGATGGCGCGCTGAAAGACATATTACCTCAGGAACAAAGACTGGGCACGCGAGGCTGGAGCAGAGCCAAGCCCATTTCCCTTTCCAAGATTTCCGGCAATCCCAACCTTTCTACCATTGATGCAAAAGTAGCCAATTGTATTCGCACTGAAAAAACAGGACGGCTCAGCGCTAGACTAGATTTAAGCAATGCAATTCTAGCTTTGGTCGGCCATCCTCACCTAGTGGTGAGTCATGCTCCCGAGCAGTTTGTCGAGTTGAGCGAGGCCACACCAGAAATCGAAGTTATTCACCAAGATGACCAAGTCACGCTCAAGGTCACCCCGCCCTTACGCGAAGGTGCGCCTGGCAATCGCCATTACTACGATGTGGAAGAAAAGCGCGAGGCAGAAGCCTTGCATCTCATCACGCTGGTACAAGATTCAATTCAACGTGTGCGCTTGTTTCGCTTTTCGCCCTCACAACGCCGTGCCGCACAATTGCTGGCCGACAAGGTAAGTATCCCAGCCAGCGCGCAGCAGGAATTAAATACGGCAATGCAGGCCTTAACCAGCCACTTTCAGTTACAGGCCGACCATCTTCAGGCCGAACGTGAAGTGACAACTGAATCAGGATTACGCGCCGAACTATCGCCTTTGAATGATGGCTTGCTATTGCGCTTAGTCGCGACCCCTTTAGGTGCAGAAGGGCCGCGCCTCATTCCTAGCAGCGGACGTACCCGCTTAATGGCTTTGGTCAGCGGCGAAAGCATAGGCACGACACGCGAATTAAATACTGAGCGTGACAACTTAGAAGCCGTGTTGGATGCCCTGCCCTTTCTAGAAAACTGCAAAGGCAATATAAAGCAGTGCGAATGGGAAGTACCAGAAATTGATGATGCTTTATCCTTGGTCGAAGTCTTACCTACCCTGCCCAGCATTTCCGCATTGGATTGGCCCAAAGGCAAGGCAGTCAAAGTCGTTCCCATAGATGTAGAGCAATTGACTATGCGCGTAAAAAGTGAGCGTGACTGGTTCAAGCTAGAGGGCGAAGCCAAAATAGATGAAGGCATGGTATTCACTTTCGAAGCACTAATGGCTGCGTCTAAAAAGAACAGCCGTTTTATCGCCATGGGCAATGGTATGTATGCGGCGCTCACGCGCAAATTAAAAGAACGCCTATCCAATTTGGCGGCAGTGACAGAAAGCACCAAGCAAGGCGAGCGTATTCCGCGCCTCGCTGCCGCATGGTTGGATGACACACTGGACGGCATTTCCACTAGCGCAGACATTGAGTTTCACACTGCGATTGAGAAACTACGCCTCATCCAAAATGAAGCGATTCCCCTGCCGACTACGCTACAAGCCGAATTACGTCCTTATCAAGAAGATGGCTACGTATGGGCATCTCGCCTCGCCCAATCTGGATTTGGAGCCTGTCTTGCCGATGATATGGGTCTGGGAAAAACGCTGCAATCGCTGGCAATATTACTGGCGCGTGCCGAAAATGGCCCTGCACTGGTTATCGCACCCACATCAGTGTGCGGCAACTGGATCGCGGAAGCAGAACGTTTTGCACCTAGCTTAAATCTACATCTGTTCAGTGAAGTGGATAGAGATACCGTCATCGACGAAGTCGGTGCTTTCGATGTGATCGTGGTGTCTTACACCTTGGTACAACAAGCGGGTGAACAGTTCGCAGCGAAGCATTGGCACACCCTCATTGCCGATGAGGCACAGGCGATCAAGAACGCCACCACGAAACGCAGCCAAGCAGTTTTTGAGCTGGCTGCGGATTTCCGTCTGGCACTGTCTGGCACGCCGGTAGAAAACCGTCTGGCTGAATTATGGTCAGTAATGCGTTTCGTTAACCCAGGTTTACTGGGCAGCATCGGACGATTTAACGAACGCTTTGGCATCCCCATCGAGCGCGACAAAGACCGCGATGCACAACACACACTGCGACGTTTGATTTCGCCGTTTCTACTGCGCCGCACCAAGGCTCAAGTGCTTCAAGAACTGCCACCGCGCACCGAACTGGTTATCAAAATCACGCCTAGCAAGGAAGAAGCTGCGCACTACGAAGCGATACGTCGTCAGGCAATTACTGCGGCAGATAAAGCTGTCGCTGGCAGTCAGCCAGGACAAGCGCGTATGAACATACTCGCCCAGCTCACACGCTTGCGCCGTGCGGCTTGTGACCCACGTATTGTCACACCTGCGTTCCCAGCCGTTGGTAGCAAAGTGCAAACCTTTACCACTTTGGCACTAGAGCTGGTCGCCAACGGTCACAAAGCACTGGTGTTCAGTCAGTTCGTCGATTTCCTCACGCTATTACGTGAAGCATTGGATAACGTAGGCATTGAATATCAATACCTAGACGGTTCAACCCCCGCTGCCGAACGCACCAAGCGTGTAGCTGCATTTCAGGCTGGTAAGTGCGATTTGTTCCTCATCAGCCTAAAAGCAGGTGGATTCGGACTAAACCTGACCGCAGCAGATTACGTGGTCATCACCGACCCTTGGTGGAACCCTGCCGCCGAGGATCAAGCGATGGGACGCGCGCACCGCATGGGACAATTGCGTCCGGTTACGGTGTACCGCCTAGTGTCGCAAGGTTCGGTTGAAGAGCACATTGTCGGGCTGCACAATGACAAACGCGCACTTGCGGAAAGCATTCTTGGCGAAGGTGATGCGGTCAACATACCGTCCACAACTGAGCTAATCTCACTAATTAGGGGCGGTTGAGGCATATAAAACGTAGCTACACCACAGAGACACCGAGAACAGAGTAAAAACAACAGCATCCCCCTGCTTTGATGGCTCAGCCAATGGAGAGCCACCACCACGGCAGTTAGTTGCTGATGTTTTGCTTTTCTCTGTGTCTCTGTGGTGAGGTTTCCAAAATAAATTTTTCTGCCGGATACTTGGTTTGCCTATTCAATACTTGCGCCAGCAAAGGTATAATGCTAGGAATCTCCACACCCCCTAGGAAAAATCTTGCCTCTCTCGACTCGCGTACAAGCCATCAAACCTTCTCCGACTCTTGCCGTCACCGCACGCGCGGCAAAACTAAAAGCCGAAGGAAAAGACATCATTGGACTGGGCACGGGCGAGCCGGATTTTGATACGCCGCAACACATCAAAGATGCGGCGATTGAGGCAATTAACAAGGGCTTTACCAAATACACTGCGGTGGGTGGTATGCCATCACTCAAGCAAGCCATCATTGCTAAATTCAAGCGTGACAATGGACTTGATTACAACGCTAAACAAATTCTTGTGTCTTGCGGCGGCAAGCAGAGTTTTTTCAATATGGCACTGGCGGTCATCAACCCCGGCGATGAAGTCATTATCACCGCACCATATTGGGTTTCTTACCCGGACATGGTTCTCATCGCTGAAGGCAAACCAGTCGTTGTAGAAGCGGATATTTCACAAGGTTTTAAGCTAACGCCAGCACAACTGGAAGCCGCCATTACGCCTAAAACCAAAATGGTGGTTTTTAACAGCCCGAGCAATCCATCGGGTGCGGTGTATTCACTGGAAGATTTTAAAGCACTAGGCGAGGTGTTACGCAAACACCCCAAGATCCTCATTGCGACGGACGATATGTACGAACATATCGCACTGACTGATGCAAAATTTTGCAACATCCTGAATGCCTGCCCCGACCTCTATGAACGCACCATGGTTCTTAACGGCGTGTCGAAAGCTTATTCAATGACGGGTTGGCGCATAGGCTATGCAGCAGGCCCTCAGAACATCATCACCGCGATGGAGAACGTTCAATCGCAAAGTACTTCCAACCCCACTTCAATTTCGCAAGTGGCAGCACAAGCTGCGCTAAATGGCGATCAAGCTTGCATCACCCCTATGCTCAAAGCCTTCCGCGAGCGTCATGTATTTCTGGTGAATGAGTTAAACAAGATTCCTGGAATTAAATGCCTTATGGCTGGCGGCGCGTTCTATGCTTTCCCTGATGCGCGTGAAGCTATCGCAACTCTAGTCAAAAAAGGCACTCTCAAGGAAGCTACAGACATTGCTTTTTCTGAATACCTGCTAGTCGAAGCCGGTGTAGCTGTCGTACCCGGCTCAGCCTTCGGCAGCGAAGGCTATGTCCGCATGTCTTTTGCAACCTCTATGGACAACTTGGTCAAAGCGCTAGAGCGCATCTCGAAGGCACTGAGTTAAGCCTAAGGAGAATCCAAAGAGCACACACTGAATAGCGCAAAGCTTGCCTCCGCGCCATTCCCGCGAAAGCGGGAATCCAGTTAATCTAACAAGCCCCGCTTGCGGGAAAAAATAGAATTTATCCGCTACGCGGTGCTTTTATTGAGCTGGATCTCCGCTTTCGCGGAGATGACTAATGAATCAGCGCTTCCTTAAATCTTAGCCTTCCTAATGCTTCAACTCCAAAACTGGCTCAGTCAAAGTACCGGACAATTTCAGCTTCGAAGATCCTGGCTGAGCTTTCAACTCCACTGAGAGCTGCCCCGCTAGCTGTTCACTTTCACGAACATTGAACGAACCGCGCGCATGTAAAATCCCAGAAAATATTTTCAGGTTTTGGACGCGCTGCACGTTTTTATTTGTTTGAAAATCACCCGCCAATTCATCAAAGCGTGTACTTCCAGACGCTACACCCTGTTTGACCCTTTGTCGTACGACCTCGACCATATCGACCCCCTCGATTGAGCCTTTCTGAACCAAAAATGAGCCATTCACTTTCGGGCTATCAGTAAGCTTGTCTAGACTGTCGCTTGAAGCTAAATAATTGTAGCTACCCGCCAAGGCTCCCGACACACCATATTTCGGAAACAATTTACTCAATTCGATACTTGTAGCCTCGACATGTCCTAGCAATTGCCAGCCCTGTCGCCATTTCAGCTTAGCATTGCCATGCAGGAATCCACCGTAAGCCTGCCCTTTCAGCTCCAGTATATTAATCTCTCCAGCAACGATTTCACCTTTTACACTGAGGTCTTCAAACTGCACATTTGGGAAGATAGGCAAGCTGGTTTTGCTAGCATTCAGCAGCATTTCCCAATGTCCTCTTTGCTGCTGAAGATCAACATCAAACTTTGCATCGGCACTTTTGAGTATTAGCTGACTGACATGACCTTTTTCGTTGAGAAGAACTTCACCATTGAATACGGGAAGTAACATTTTCTCACTCGCTATTTTGGCATTGGACACCGTCACGTGCTGCACTGAATAATTTGCACTTTCACCTATCGCCTGCAACCAAGCTACTTCCTTATCGAAGGCATTCGCTTCCAATACGACATCACGCAATTCAACTTCGCGTATACGCTTAGATTCAGAAAACAAAGTGGTCAGACTAAAGGTTGCCGCGACATTAGCCACTTTCAACTCTTGCCTGTCGCCTATGCTGACTTTTCCCATTTTCAATGTAGGCCTAGGAAACAATTCAACATGCAAACTACCCACATGTACGGCTTGCTTGAATTGCACCGAAAGCTTTTTCTCTATCGCTGGAATGTAAGAATCCAAGGGCATCACATAAGGTAGCAACGCAATCGTCGACAATATCAACACCAACAATGCTGCGGCCACTTTCCCAGCGGGGAAAGGTTTACGCCTAGGCTTTGTACGCTGCACAGAGACAGGCTCAGCCGACTCTACGGGGGCTTGCGCTGGATGCGTGGCTTTTAGGCTAGTCTGCGCCTTTGCACGCAGCTCTGCTGCGGCCCATTTTTTTTCTTGTTCGTCGGCGAGCCTTTGAGTTTCCTGTACTTCCCCCTGCTTCACGGCCTCTAACGCGGCATCGTTCTTGAGTTGTTCTACACGTTTAGTTTGGGTTGTTATATCTTGTTTCTGCTGAGCGCTGCTAGCCTTTTCCTCCGCCACCTTCACAGCATCCAATTCGGCCAATACTCGCGCAGTCTCTTGCTCCGCGTTCAATCGTGCCGCCTCGGCTTCTTCCCGCGCTAACTTGTCGCGCGCTGCCTCTTGCTCCACCCTTAAACGCTCTGCATCGGCTTGTTCCTTAGCACGCTCTTCCGCGAGGAGCTTTGCGTCAATCACTGCTTGGGCCTGCGCCAAGGCCTGCTCGGCTTTAAGCCTAGCAGCAGCTTCAGCCCTCGCATGTGCTTCTTCGGTTTTCTGCCTAGCATGCTTTTCTGCCAATGCCTTGGCTTCCGCTTCCGCCTGAGCTTTTGCAACTTCAAGCTCAGCTCGAATGCGTCCGGCCTCCTCTTCTGCCTTGGATCGCGCTGCGTCGGCTTCCGCCTTAGCCTTTTCAGCAGCTTCTAATTCCGCCTTAACGCGCGCAGCTTCCTGTTGCTCTCTTAAGCGTACTGTCTCCGCCTCCAGCCTAGCCGCAGCTTCTGCTTTAGCATGCTCTTCTGCCCTAACTCGCGCCGCCTCGGCTTCCGCCTTAGCCTTTGCCGCAGCATCTAACTCCGCTTTAACGCGCGCAGCGTCCTGCTCTTCTCTTAAGCGCGCTGCCTCCGCCTCTTGTCTCGCTTGCTCTTCTGCTTGCGCTTTAATATGAGCCGCCGCTTCTATCTGCTGCTGAGCTAAAGCTTCTGCCTCAGCACGTGCCTTTTCAGCAGCTTCTAATTCCAATCTTACTTGAGCAGCCACTTGCTCAGCATGCACTCTCGCCTCAGATTCTTGTGTAGATTTGGCCTCCGCCTTTGCTTTCAGCAAAGCATCATGCTTATCACGTAACTCTCCTTCTGCCTTATTCCGAGCAGCAACTTCTGCGCTCAACTTGGCATGGGATTGAGCTTTTGTCTCAGCTTCTTCACGCGCTTTTGCTTTAGCTGCCTCAACTGCGGCTTCAAGTTCGGCACGCGCAATTCCCGCATCCGCTTTTTTCTGCGTCGCCTCAGCATCAGATTTCTGCTTGTCTCCACCCGCAACGGGTGCCGCAACAAGAGTCGTGAAGTCCAATTCCTCCACCATGTGCTTTACTGATTTGGGCGTTGCAATATGCGGCTCCGCAAAAGACTTATCTTTATCACGGATGTACCCATCTGCCTGCAACTGAGTAACCACCTCAAACAAGACCGCACGCAAACTAGGGACCGCACGCTTTGAAATTTCTCCTAGCGTCGCTTTATCATCAATCAAAAGCATCACTCGCTTTAGATCTCCAAACAAAGCGCCATTTTTTTCAGCTAGCTCTAAGCTACCTTTCTTAGTTCTAACAAAAACGATTTTTTTATCAATACTCATTCAAATATCACTCAACACATAAAAGCCACTATTTAGTCCCGCAATAATACGCCAAATCTCACTTATTAAATGCCTGAATCACGCCGTAGCAGCAACTAATTTCCACCTTATTTTCAAGCAGCAAGATACTTCAACAGCTAGCCGGAGAGCGGCTGATATTTATCTTGTGCCTCATTTCGGTTAGAATAAAGGCACTTATTAACTACGACTCAGGCATATTTTGGCATTGATTGTACAAAAATACGGCGGCACATCCGTCGGTACTCCCGAGCGCATCAAGAATGTCGCTCAACGCGTAGCAAAATACAAAGCACAGGGACATCAAGTCGTCGTGGTCGTTTCGGCTATGAGCGGTGAGACGAACCGCCTGCTTGGCCTAGCTAAAGGAATTCAGGAACATCCCGATCCTCGTGAACTGGATGTTCTAATCTCCACTGGCGAGCAAGTAACCATTGGCCTGCTTTCAATGGCACTGATGGCACAAGGTCTGAAAGCTAAAAGCTACACAGGCGCTCAAGTCAAAATACTGACCAACGATGCTTTCGGCAAAGCTCGTATTATGAGCATTGACGAAGAGAAAATTCGTGCCGACTTGGAAAATGACTATGTACTCGTAGTCGCAGGTTTTCAGGGAATGGACGAAGCTGGCAACATCACCACCTTGGGCCGAGGTGGCTCAGATACCACTGGCGTTGCCATAGCCGCAGCGTTACATGCAAACGAATGCCAAATCTACACTGATGTAGACGGTGTCTACACCACCGACCCGCGCCTTGTACCAGAAGCACGTCGTTTAAAAAGCATCACTTTTGAAGAGATGCTGGAAATGGCGAGCCTAGGTTCCAAAGTTTTACAAATCCGCGCAGTTGAATTCGCGGGTAAATACAAAGTCAAATTGCGTGTGCTGTCCAGCTTTACAGAAGAAGGTGAAGGCACACTGATTACGTTTGAGGAAGGCAATAAAATGGAACAAGCAATCATTTCAGGCATCGCATTCAATCGCGACGAAGCAAAAATCACCGTGCGTGGCGTACCGGACAAGCCTGGTATCGCATATCAGATACTAGGCCCTGTGAGTGATGCCAATATCGACGTAGATATGATTATTCAAAACGTCGGCGTGGATGGCACAACAGACTTCTCATTTACGGTCCATCGCAATGAATTCAAGCAAGCGATGGAAATATTAAAGGATGTCGTCCAACCGCACATCGGTGCACGTGATGTCATCGGTGACGACAAGACCACCAAAGTCTCCGTAGTCGGCGTCGGCATGCGCTCGCATGTAGGCATTGCTAGCAAGATGTTCCGCACTTTGGCAGAGGAAGGCATCAACATCCAAATGATTTCCACCTCCGAAATCAAGATATCAGTCGTCATAGACGAAAAGTATTTGGAACTAGCAGTGCGTGTCTTACATAAAACTTTCGATCTAAACTTAGAAAGCGAATAAATAGTTTGACCGACAGCCCTGAAATCAGTATCATTCGCGGCCTTCGGAGAGGTGGCCGAGTGGTCGAAGGCACGCCCCTGCTAAGGGCGCATCCGGGCAAAACCTGGATCGAGGGTTCGAATCCCTCCCTCTCCGCCAGAGATAGTAATAAGCAGTAAAGTAGCACAGTAACAAAAACGCGCCCGTAGCTCAGCTGGATAGAGTACTTGGCTACGAACCAAGGGGTCAGGAGTTCGAATCTCTTCGGGCGCACCAACAAATCAAAGGGTTAGACAGAAATGTCTAACCCTTTGTTCTTTCCTGCGCGACTTTAGTTCCAAAAAAGCACTTATAAGCGTTCCTCGTCTTTCTATATACACATAACATATTGAATAAATTTAATATGTACAAAACCCTAACAACTTGGCATTAAACCAAGATGTCAGGAGTACGATTAAATGACCGCAAAGCGCCTTGAACAATCAGTCAGAGTAATAGATGGAAAGTCTCTGATGCTCGGCCATTGCCGCCGGTCGCGAATCCGACCATCATGTTCTGCTAAGCGACAGTTACCCGCCGCTCAGCACGGCATTGCATTGCATTCAACGATTGGTTTCAATTCGAAAAAAATGGTGGCCTGCCCCCGATTTCTCCGCTTTACAAATGAGCTTCTTGCAAAACTAAAGGTTTGAGCTGAATTAATCACCGAATGGGGTAGAGGTAGGCGGCCATTACTGGCAAGATGGAGGTTCTAAAGACAACATCGCGCCCGACATGAATACTACGCAAC
>Ga0316204_10011128_pt1 | contig 11364 bp, 10 predicted proteins | sample 6monrhotite_MG_2_FD_205661 | JGI IMG/M metagenome (GOLD analysis project Ga0316204, IMG submission 205661) | Microbial mat bacterial communities from mineral coupon in-situ incubated in ocean water Damariscotta River, Maine, United States -... | ecosystem: Environmental > Aquatic > Marine >...
TCTTGACCTTGGTTTTACTCAGTTGCCTAATCGTGTGCTGATGGGCTCAATGCACCTTGGTTTAGAAGAAGAAAAACATGGCCTTGAGAAGTTGGCAGCGTTTTATGCAGAACGAGCAGCCGGAGGCGTGGGGTTAATTGTTACTGGTGGTGTGAGTCCTAATCGACAAGGTTGGTTATTGCCTTTTGCTGCACGTATGAGCAATAAAAAACACGCCAAAGAACATCAAGTCATTACCGAAGCAGTGCATCAACAGCAAGGTAAGATTTGCCTGCAAATATTACATTCTGGCCGTTATGGTTATCACCCTTTTGTGGTTGCGCCCTCAGCCATTAAATCCCCCATTAACCCATTTAAACCTAAAGCCATCTCAAAAAGAGGCATTGTCAGCACCATTAACGATTACGCCAAGTGTGCCGCTATGGCCAAACTAGCGGGATACGACGGCGTCGAAATAATGGGCTCTGAGGGTTACTTTATTAATCAATTCTTATGCCCTCGCACTAATCAACGGGACGATGAATGGGGCGGTAGCTTTGAAAATCGCTCGCGAATTGCGGTTGAAATAGTCAATGCAGTTAGGCAAAAAGTAGGCACGGATTTTATCATTATATTTCGTCTATCGATGTTGGACTTAGTAGAAGGCGGCAGTAATTGGGATGAAGTGGTTGCTTTGGGGAAACTGATTGAACAGTCTGGCGCCACGCTTATTAATACCGGTATTGGTTGGCACGAGACTAGAGTACCTACTATTGGCACTATGGTACCAAGAGGTGCATTTACTTGGATAACTGAACGTATGAAAGGCGAGTTGTCTGTGCCTTTAATTGCAACTAATAGGATCAATACACCCGAAATTGCCGAAAAAATATTAGCCAGTGGTCAGGCAGATATGGTCTCTATGGCTCGGCCTTTTCTGGCAGATGAAAATTTTGTGCGCAAAGCGCAGCAAGGCCGAAGTGACGAAATTAATACTTGTATTGCTTGTAACCAAGCCTGTTTGGATCATGGTTTTGCTCGCAAGCGTGCCACTTGTCTAGTCAATCCACGAGCCGGTTACGAAACCGAGTTAAATTTCCCCCTTACCACCCACAAGAAAAAATTAGCTGTAGTAGGCGCCGGGCCTGCTGGTTTGGCCTTTAGTTGTTATGCTGCTGAGCGTGGGCATGAAGTACATTTGTTTGAAAAAAGCGCCGAAATTGGCGGCCAGTTTAATTACGCCAAACGTATTCCCGGTAAAGAAGAGTTTTACGAAACCATACGTTATTTCAAAAAAAGGCTAGAAGTTACAGGAGTGCTAGTGCATTTGGAGTCGGAACAAAATGTTGAGTCTTTGTCTGCTGCTAACTTTGATCAGGTAGTGCTTGCTACGGGTATTAAACCTAGAGATGTTAATATAGAAGGTATACAACATCCTAAAGTCATGAACTATCTTGATGTACTTAGAGACAATAAAACAGTTGGCAAAAAGGTGGCAATAATCGGGGCTGGCGGCATTGGTTTTGATGTAGCTGAATTTTTGGTAGAAGAACATTCTTTAACTACTCAGCCTGAAAAATGGCTGAAAAGCTGGGGAGTCGACAAAGAGTATAACCATGCTGGGGCGTTGATCGAGGCAATCACTGCAGCGCCTGCTAGAGAAATCTTTTTACTGCAACGTAAAACCACTAAAGTAGGTAAAGGCTTAGGTAAAACCACAGGTTGGATCCACAGATCGGCATTAAAAAAGAAACATGTGCAAATGATCGCAGGCGTTGATTATATAAAAATTGATGGCCAAGGGTTACATATCGAAGTGAACTCTAAGGCTCAGATATTAGATGTCGATAATATTATTTTATGTGCTGGTCAAGAACCCCTAAGAGAGTTACAAAAAGGCTTAGAAGATAAAAACATCACAACACATTTAATAGGTGGTGCTGATGTAGCAAGCGAACTAGATGCAAAACGTGCCATAAGGCAAGGCGCGGAATTGGCTGCAAGCATATAAATGAAAATGCTGCATAGAGGGGACGTTGCGGATAACGCTTCCCCCTTTGTTATACCCTGTTTTAGTGCCTCTTTAAATTAACCAGATAACCATGGTAAAAATGCTGGCAGAACTTTAGTCTAGTTTATTAGCCACTTTTAATTTCCCTTGTTATGAAAAAAAGAGTGCCGGCGCTGCTGATATATCCTTTGCCGCAAGTCACGTCGATATGGCAATAGACTGTTTAAGTTTGATGGGTTCAGACAGGCATACAAAAGTTAATGTGTCCGATATGACGAGTTTTAGTAAAAATAAGCACAAGGCCACTATTTTAATTTACCCCCTTGGCCAAAAAGAAAGGGATTGAGGTGCAAGCCAAACAAAGAGGCTGGATAATTAATGTATCAAACCGGAATCCCGATCTTAGATTAGCTGTTTTCCTCGTAATCCATGCATAAAGCTACAACCTGCGAAAATAATAGAATTACTCAGTGGTCTTAATTCGGAAATTTGAATGTCACCAATTTGATTGGTTACGATATATTGATTAAGTTCAAAGAAGAGTCCCCAATCTGGATCACCTGAGCGGAGTTCGAGATAAGGAAAGTTGCTTATTCCCACTTTCCTTTTGCCTCATCATGTTGAAGTAATTTATTTTCGGTGGTTAACATTTGGTATTGACCATTTTTATTTAGATCAATGATGATTGAGTAACAGATTGAGGAAATTTAAGGTAATTAGGCTTAACCAAAAAATCAGCGGCAATTAATACCTCATTGATACCTCTATTTGCTGTTCTGATAAATAACGGGAACAGAGATGGACTGTGGTTTGGCTACAACCGCAAAGAAACAAGGCCACTAGCATGAGATATTTCATAGTACCAGTGACCTTTTTTTATTTACGGTTGGACTTTGACTTTTTCAATGCTTGAATTCGTCGGTGACTGCTCTTCGTCAAGGTTACCCAATCTATAATCTAATTGTACAGTTAAGCCTGATTGCCTTTGTGCTTGTCCGCCTTGGATTCTAGGTTTGTACTTCCATTTATTTAAAGCAGTAATAGATACTTTATCAAAGGTTTGTGGAGGATTTGATTCGACAATTTTTATGTTATCAGTAGCCCCATTTCTGTCGACATCGAAGCTTAAGATAACTGAGCCTTCTATCTTGTTTTGTGCAGCTTCAATTGGGTACTTAGGCTCAATTCTAACTACTGGCATGGCCGATGATATCTTATCAACTGCATGAACAGTATCAGCCATGTTGGCTAAAGCGACGCTCGCAAGCAAGGTGCTACTTAATGCTATTGATAATCCAATTAATGCGGGTTTGATTTTTGCTGGGTTTTTAATAGTGGCGATACGTTTAAACATAGTGTTTTTTTCTCCATAGGGTGAATAAATAGAAAAGCTGTGTAGTGAACGTTCAGCACATTGCACTAATGCTTTGCTGTAGCTGATTTTGTCTTCTTTAGTTGACTGTTTGAGTACGGCTGCGTCGCATGCTAGTTCTTGGCTGCGCCGGAATGCTCGGTATGCCAGCCAGGTGAGCGGGTTAAACCAAAATACGGCCACAAACAATAAGGCAAGCAAGTTAAAAAGATTATCGCCCCTGTGAAAGTGCACTAATTCATGGCTTATCATTAACTGTTGTTGGCGCACACTGAATTGGCGATGGAAGCTTTCGGGAATTAGTAAGGTTGCTTTAAATATACCGCTCAATACTGGGCCCGCTATTTCTTTGTTACTGACCACAGTCAAGGTCTTGGGCAGTGCTTCACTAAGTTCAACTTTATGAGATTTGAAGTGAGTTAAGCGATATATTTTCCACTGTGCAAATGCACCAAGAGATAAAATACCAGAGCAACCAGCTAGCCATAACAAGGTCCAGCTAAGGTTAAAGTTTGCGGTGTTGGGTTCTGCGCCCATTGCAACTATATAACGGTAGATAGATTTGTCATCCACTGAAATAACATCTTGGGGTAGGTTGTTAGCAATCAATAATAAAGGCACCAATAACCAAAGAGCGTATATCACATTGGCACCTAAACTTTTTATCGCTTTACCTTCTAGGATGATCAGAATTAACAACAAAAAACTGATGACAATCTGTTGCTCAACTAGCCAATTAGTCATTGTCCTGCTCCCACTTTTTGATCAGTGACTTAAGCTCATCCACATCTTCTTTGGACAATGAGTCCGAGTTAGCAAATCCAGCGACTAATGGCGCTACTTTTCCAGCAAACAAACGGCTAACTAAACTCTTACTTTCTTTTTCGTTATAGGTACTGCGTTCAACTAGAGGGAAATACAAGTAACTGCGCTGTTGTTTGTCAAAATCGATAACCTGTTTTTTGACTAATCTACTGAGCAAGGTTTTAACGGTTTTTTCATGCCATGCTCTGTTTTGGTTTAAACGCTGAATAATGTCGTTGGCCGAAGCTGGGTGTTGTTCCCATAATGCATCTAGCACTGCAAATTCTGTTTTGCTGATATCTGTTTTATTTTCGTCTGTTGGCATAGTGAGTGTCTTCGAATTGAATGTTAACCGATTACAGTTGTAGTCGATAATTTAAGATTACACTCGTAATCTTAAATTGCAAGTATTTATTTTGAATTCTATGGCATTTTAAAGTCACTAAATAACAGGGGGTGTGGTGTCATTTTCATTGAATCCAATATTTAGTCGATAAAGTTCAAATTTTTCCGACATTTTGTAACTAAGCTGTTAGACTACGTCACGTAATTCAATATCCACTTGCGTAATGGTGATAGCGCAAGTGGAATTAAACTATTTCACTACAAGAAGAGAGTTCAAAATGAGTAAAGGTACAGTAAAGTGGTTCAATGCAGATAAAGGTTTCGGTTTTATAGCTCCAGAAGACGGAAGCAAAGACTTATTTGTTCACCATTCAGAAATTCAAGCTGGTGGCGGTTACGCTACTTTGACTGACGGCCAAGCTGTTGAGTTTGAAGTTGGCGAAGGTCAAAAAGGCCCATGCGCAAATAAAGTAGTTCCTTTATAAGAACCACTAATAAACTAGCGATTTAGGCTCGTAGTTTGAGCCGGATCTTAACAAGCAACTTGTTAAGATCCTCGCTATTTGATCCCTAATTTCCCTCGTCACAATTACAATTCTTTATCCTTTGTACACCTTGAAATCCCTGCAATTTATCGAAATTACATTACAGCCCGATAGATCCTAAAACTGCATTGACATCAAATCGATACTATCTTTCGATACTTTGAGTACGCTACCTTGTTCATACCAATCTCCAAGCACTATACGTTGAGCTGACTGTTCATTTATCGTTAGTTCATGAATAGCGGGTCTATGGGTGTGTCCGTGGACGAGTCTTTTGACTGCAAATTTTTGCATGTAGTTAACGACTTCTTCTGGGGTGACATCCATTATCTCTTGGCTGAGCTTGGACTGTTTTTGTTTGCTGGTGGCGCGACCTTTTTGTGCAAGCTTGCGGCGGGTTGATAAAGGTAGGCTCAACATGATCCTTGGCCACCACCAACTGCGTGCTTTTTTACGAAAAGCTTGGTATTCAGTGTCTTTGGTGCAGAGTTCGTCGCCATGCATGATCAGAGTGGGCTCGCCATATAAATCTATTACCATTTGCTCTGGCAATATTTTAAAACCCGCTTGTTTAGCAAAACGCTGACGGATTAAAAAGTCTCTATTACCATGAATAAAATACACAGGCACGCCAGATTGACTTAGGGCATGAAACGCCTTAGCTATATTTAGGGTAAAGCTGTTTTGATCGTCGTCGCCAATCCATACCTCAAATAAATCGCCTAATACATATAATGCGTCGGCTTTTGGCGCTTGTTCAGACAAAAACGTAAATAAACATTGATTAATGTCGTCTCTGTCGGCAGATAAATGTAGGTCGGAAATAAAGTAAGTAAAAGGGGTCATGTAACGGGACAGAATGTTGGATGTTGATAAGAAGTGCCAATAGAGTCGAAGGGTTTAAAAAAATTCAACTCTCTGGCCTTGGTATTATTATTCGACTATTTCAGCCTTTTGAATAACCACATCTTCCTCAGGCACATCTTGATGATAGCCAGAATTACCTGTCGCTACAGCCCTAATTTTATCAACCACATCCATGCCTTCAGATACTTCAGCAAATACGCAGTACCCCCAACCATCACCGCTTTCACTGCGGAAGTTTAAAAAACTATTGTCACCGACATTAATAAAAAACTGTGCGGTAGCAGAATGAGGTTCGTTAGTACGCGCCATGGCTACTGTGCCAAGGTTATTGACTAAACCATTGTTGGCTTCGTTTTGGATTGTCGCTTTGCTTTCTTTTTGTTCCATGCCCGGTTCAAATCCGCCGCCTTGGATCATAAAGCCGTCAATCACTCGGTGGAAAATGGTGTTGTCGTAAAAACCCTCTTTCACGTAGTCCAAAAAATTGGCAACGGTAATAGGGGCTTTGTCGGCAAACAAATTTAGGGTGATAACGCCATAATTGGTATGGATTTTAACCATGAAATAGATCCTTAAGTAGCAATATAAAAATAACCAGCGCATTCTAGCTTAAAACTGAAGGTTTTTTAAGGCTAATACCAATTCATCCTAACAATCACCCACTCAGAGTGCGTCCAGCGACTTTCAATCTAGGCGTATCCCTATGAAGGAATGGCAACATCCTTTCAAAGGGGTACAACGAAGAGGGGAGGTTGCTGGTGCACTCCCTTCGGGCGAGCTTTAAAGGCACCTACTCTGCGTTGCCTGAACTCAAAATAGGCACACTATTCTTTCTTTCAAGCGCCTTGATTAGGTGTCTTTAAATCTCGCTGAGTAGGCAATTGTTAGGACGGATTGGTATTTATCCACGATTGGCAGATGCAGCATAGGTTTCTCGGTGATAGAATCCCGTTTTTAACTATTCACTCATTAGAGGATTTTGATTCAATGTTACATATATACAACACCCTAAGCCGACAGAAAGAGCAATTTAAACCATTGCAAGCAGGTAAGGTGGGTTTGTATGTATGCGGTATTACAGTGTATGACGTATGTCATGTGGGTCATGCCCGTACCTATTTGAGTTTTGATTTGATGGTGCGTTACATGCGCTCTCGTGGACTTGAAGTGAACTATGTGCGCAACATTACAGACGTAGACGATAAAATTATCTCAAGAGCGAATGAACAAGGGTTAACTGCAGAACAATTTACCGAGAAAACCATAGGTCGTATGCATGAAGATTTTGCAGCTATCGGTTTACTTGAACCAGATGTTGAACCCCGCGTTACCACCCACATACCGGAAATTATCAATGTAATTCAGCGCCTTATTGACAAAGGTTACGCCTATCAGGCCCCAAGTGGTGACGTGTTATTTGAAGTCAGTACCTATGCCGATTATGGAAAGTTGGGACGACAAGACTTAGAGCAGCTTAATTCTGGCGCCCGTGTTGAAGTGGCAACTGAAAAACGCGATCCATTAGATTTTGTTTTGTGGAAATCTGTAAAACCTGGTGAACCATTTTGGGCGTCTCCTTGGGGCAATGGTCGTCCAGGTTGGCATATCGAATGTTCTGCCATGAACCACAAACATTTAGGTAAACATTTTGATATTCATGGTGGGGGCTCTGATTTGATTTTTCCTCACCACGAAAATGAGGTGGCCCAGTCCTGCTGTGCGTTTGACACCCCTTACGTGAATTACTGGATACACACAGGTATGGTGCAAGTTAACCAAGAAAAAATGTCTAAATCCTTAGGCAATTTTTTTACTTTGCGTGATGTATTGGATGTTTACGACGCCGAAACCGTGCGTTACTTTTTAATGTCTGCCCAGTACCGTAGCCAGTTAAGTTATTCGGATAGTTTTATCCAGCAAGCCCGCGCTTCCTTAGAACGTTTGTATACAGCATTACGGGATGTCACGCCCAATATGGATGTGAATATTGCTATGGGCGATTATCAAACACGTTTTAACCAAGCCATGGATGATGACTTTAATACCCCCGAAGCCTTTGCTGTGTTATTTGATTTAGCCAAAGAAATCAATAAAGCTGCAGCTCAACAAAAGGCTGATTTAGCTGGTGTGATGATAAAACTGGCAGACATCTTAGGTATTTTACAACAATCACCTAATGACTTTTTGCAAGGTTCTGCAGAAGGTGATCAAAATGACGTGGTCGAAATTGAATCGTTGATTAAAGCACGTAACGATGCCCGTGCTAGTAAAGATTGGACGGCGGCAGATGCTGCTAGAGATGCACTAAATGCACTAAAAGTAGTACTTGAAGACAATGAGAATGGCACAACTTGGAGGCGAGGTTAAAAACCTAAGCTGCTTGAGTTTTGACTCCATGGCATAAATTGAATGAGTGCTAATTGTGCAAATTGCTTCCGGTAATTTGTGCATTCAGCACTTTTAGAGTTAATACACTCTGTACTATCGCTATTGCACATATAAAAACGACTGTCAGATTGTGATTCCACCCAAATTGTGACAGCGCCAAGAGTGGTTCGGCGTTACTACCTCCCCAAAATATCCAATGCCGCAAATCAAAAAATGTAGGTAACAAAGAATAAAAAACTAAATCGTAATAAAGCAATGCAAAGGGTGTGCACGTAATTAGCATGAACCTACTATTCCTGAATATCATTAAAAAACACAAAGCTAACACTGATAATAACCAATTTAGACCGCTGCCCATTAACAAGACTAAGCCACTTTCTTTTTCACTTAAGGATCCCGAAAAAACGGGGACTGCTGGTTTAAAAAAGATATTTTGAGCTAGGTAGTCACGACTGTTTTCGAGCCTCAAATGTGTTTTCTTGGGAACAAACATTGTTTGGGCTATAGCATCGTTAGGCCATTCAGCTTGTCTAGACCTGTCAAATTCGGGGTAAATCTGCCAACCCGGCCATACAATAATACTCGGATTGTTCGATCCAAGTGAGAGGCCTGTCATCGCGTGCCCAAATTCATGGGTGACTACTGATAGTGGTAATACTATGCAAATCAGTAGAGCGGCCACCAATAATTTATAAACAGGGATCATTTCTTAGTCTATCCATAAGTAGATGATTAAATAACCAGAATTCAGGTTAATAGACTAAGAACAAACCTTTAGGTTCATTTACACATTTATTGCACATTTCACCCTGCGACTATTTGCTAACCTATTTAAGCTTAAGTGATTGCATGAGGTGAAAGTGGTGGTGCGATCATTATTTATTCATTATTCAAATTTAAAAGGAAACACTTATGGTAGATTCAATTGGTAGCGCGAGCTTTCGTCCACCACCACCTCCTCCAGGCGCTAGTGGCCAAGCTAGCCTTAGCGATGATCAAACGTCTTTAATCGAAGAAACGCTGTCTGGTTATGATGCCGACAATTTAACCCAAAGTGATGCGGCGAGTATTGTTGAGGCTTTTGCTGAAGCAGGTATTGCACCAAGTTCGGCTTTTGCTGACAAACTTGCTGAAGTTGGATTTGACGCAAGAGAAATAGGGGATTTAGCCGGTGCCAAGTCTTCGGAATCTGGTCAGCCTCCGCCGCCACCAAGTGGTTCAGGCAATTTAGATTTGACTGATGCAGTTGATTATCTTGAAACTTTGTTTGATGAGAAAGACGAAACTGCAACAGATAATTCCAGTATTACCGCTCAGCTTGCTGAACGTTTTGGGTTATCAGAAGGTGAGTCGTTAATTAATATTACGGTTTAGTTCTGTTAGTCATTAAAAGGCAATGAATGGTATCCCGTTGTTGCCTTTTTTTGAAATTGTGTGGTCCAAATAATTAAAAGAGCAGTGGGATAAAGTTGTAACAGTGATCAAGCTTGAAATTGGTCACCACAATAATGGATAGCATGGCTAGATATATGGGGGTTACGGTTACTTAATATATATATGGGCCGACACTAAATGGTTGGCCTTTCAAAACTCCGTGATGACGGTGTGTACCAGAGTGACCATATCATTTTGTGTAAGTGATTTTATGCCAGTAAACATGCTTCTACCGACCTAATCCTGTTTTGGTTCGTTCGTTGTTAAAGCGTCGGTTTTGTTTATTTTAAGATTTATCCATAAAATCAAATTTTATTCAGTTTTGAAGTGTTTTTGTAACATTGGATGCCACAATTCTCGTTCCGTTGATTTTACTAATTCACTTTCATTAGGGTTGTTTAAGTAAATAATATTTCGAGACTCAAGATTGTATTTTTTTAGAATTGCTTCGAAAGACTGGCGATTTATCTCGTGATAACTTCTATCTGCTACCGATTTTAATAAACCTGAATGCACACTCTCTATAAGCGCAATATTTTCAGAATTGAACCAAAAAAATAATGGCAACTTGTAAACAATCGCAAAACTACCCTCTACTTCTAGACCCTCACTCCCGTATTGTTCCAACTCGTCATCCAATTCTGATACTGCGCGGGGGAAACAATCAAAACGCCCGGCTCTTAACATTTGGTGTAAATTTGCGTGCAAGGGACTGGTAAATACCCTTAAACCATTTGCTTTTAAGATTTGTGTGTCGGGCCAATGTTCACCTTGGCCGAACACGATTTTGTTATCAATAATATCCTGAAGCGTTTCTATGTGTTGGAACTTACCAGTATTACCTTTTTGTAACAGGCAAATTCGTACTCCTAACAATCCACGATTAATAGGTATAGGGATGGCGTGAGTAGATTTTTCACGGGAAAGAGAAGGCGCCGCTGTAACAATATCCAAGCCTGCGTTGTTAACTAGTTCACTAAAAGCACGACCCTGTGTAATAAAATCAGATCCGAGCAATTTGTAGTGACCAAACTTATTAAGCGAATCATCAAGCACATGGTGTAATAATTTTCTGGTGTGTTTTTCGTGAAAACTTTTGTACCACATCACAATGTTTTGGGTTTTTGCTTGAGCTATATTGCTTGATGTAAATACAAATAACAGCAACAAAAACACCACTAACAATCGATTTATAAAGTTAACATTGGGGTACCTATGTATTTTTACAAAATTCATTGCGAGCTATAAATAAAATCTAAAGTAATGTCAGATTAGCTCCCAAATGCTTATTTAACAAGCGGTATGACTGTGACTAGTTTTTTAAAAATAAGTCAATCAAGCCACAGAAAACAATTTTGTCCCTCATAAATATAAAGAGTGAAAAAGTGTCTTCAATTTACTCAAAGAAGCGCCATAATTTGTAAAGAGTTCAATGTTGATTCGTCGCATAATCCTTGTCGTACTCATCGTTTTTTTGCGCGAAACATATTACTTGCATATTAACATCCAACCCGATCACCTAATAACATTGATGCCGATCACCTAATAACATCCATTCCGATCACTCAATAACATCGAAGCCGATCACTTTTTGGTTAAAATGTTATTGAGTGACCGAC
>Ga0316204_10011129_pt1 | contig 11363 bp, 10 predicted proteins | sample 6monrhotite_MG_2_FD_205661 | JGI IMG/M metagenome (GOLD analysis project Ga0316204, IMG submission 205661) | Microbial mat bacterial communities from mineral coupon in-situ incubated in ocean water Damariscotta River, Maine, United States -... | ecosystem: Environmental > Aquatic > Marine >...
GGGTAATATTTTTATAAGTCCAGCTGAAGGTGGTATTCCTGCAACAGTTAAAGTTATCGACTTCGGTATCATGTGTTCATTAACCGAGTTTGATCAACGTTATTTAGCCGATAATTTTATTGCATTTTTAAATCGCAATTATCATCGTGTTGCAGCATTACATATAGAATCAGGTTGGGTACCAAAAGGGACTCGTTTAGACGAACTGGAATCAGCCATACGCACGGTTTGTGAACCGCTACTCGTTCGGCCAATGAATGAAATTTCATTTGGTGAGTTATTACAACGTCTCATTCAAATCGCACGACGATTTAATGTTGAGATCATGCCGCAGTTGATTATGTTGCAAAAAACTATCATTAACATTGAAGGGATAGGCAGACAACTTTACCCAGAGCTCGATTTATGGAAGACAGCGCGACCGCAGCTAGAGCGGTTTATGGATGAACGTATCGGCGCGAAAGGATTGCTGAAAGGTGTAAAACTTAATATACCTAAGCTGATTGACAGATTACCCGATCTTCCGAATCGTGCACTTGATGTATTAGATCAAATCCATGATGGCAAGATAGAAATGGAAAACAAATCAGAAGAGATACACCATCTCCGACGAGAAATGAAAGTTTACAATCGCAGTACTGTTTTAGCTGTAGTCGGCTCAGGTTTCTTATTATCATCTTCGATTATTTATGCGCTCGATAATACAACGCACGGTGTCTTAGCATCGGTACCAATTGTCTCCTGGTTATTGGGTTTTTCTGGAATGATGTTGTTATATTTATCGTGGCAACAGAAGTAAACCATTAATCAAATTCTTATTACAGTAAGAGGCGTCTATGCAACGGAAAGATGTTGAGTTTAAAACAGGGGATAACACCACTTTGCGTGGTTGGTTGTATCAACCCGACGATGCTAAAGATGTAGTACCAGTCGTTATCATGGCTCACGGTTATTCTGCTGTTAAAGAAATGTATCTTGATAACTATGGTGAAGTGTTTGCCGCTGCTGGTATAGCAGCACTTGTTTTTGATAATCGTAATTTTGGTGCAAGCGACGGTGAGCCAAGACAAGAGATAGATCCATGGCAACAGGTTCGTGACTATCGTGATGCAATCACTTATGCGACTTCGCTGCCCGAAATCGATGAAAATCGCATAGGAGTTTTTGGTTCAAGCTATAGTGGAGGCCACGTACTAGTTGTCGGGGCAATTGATAAGCGTGTCAAATGTGTTGTGTCTCAAGTGCCTATAATTTCTGGAATCGAAAATGCACGTCGGCTTATTCGCGCAGATATTTGGGATGGACTTCGCGGCATGTTTGATGCTGATCGCGCTGCACGTTATGCGGGAGATGAACCCGCGATGATCCCGGTAGTTTCTTCACCGGATGAACAACCCCAGGGTCCTGCGGCACTACCCACTGCGGATTCATGGAAATGGTTTAGAGAAACCCGTGATAAACGCGCACCTTCCTGGAAAAATGAAGTTACACTTCGGTCTGTGGAGATGTTCATTGAATATGAGCCGGGTATATATATACCGTCAATCAGTCCAACGCCTCTTTTAATGTTAGTCGCACGCGATGATGTCCTTACTGTTTCTGATTTGGCCTTTGCAGCTTATGAAACAGCACGTGAACCAAAACAACTCGTCGTTTTGGATGGTGGACATTTTGATGCCTATATCGATTCATTTGATGAATCGAGTTCAGCTGCTAGGGATTGGTTTGGTCAATATCTATTAGATTAGAATGTAAAGTCAGAATATTGCTGACGCATATTTATAATAGGAATGCTTCGATTTCTTCACAGCCCTGAGCTAGTGGCATCAGGACCTTGTACATAATATTTTCCATTTGCTCTCTTCTTAATAAGAGACTTTAAGCTAATAATCTTGACTCCGTACTTTTGAACATCTTTTAAAACTTTTGATAGAACAGCAGTCGTAGCCGGGTGTGGGTGACCTATGCCTAAGGCAGAGCCTTTACGTTTCGCTACCTTAACCAACTCCATAAATTGACCACGGATATATTTTTCATCGAGTTTATTATCCAGAAATACATCTCGTGTTAAGTAAGGAATATTATTTTCTTTTGCTAATCTGGAAGCGACACTGTCATCGCTGGTTAAACTATCAACATAGAATTGGCCATTTGACTTCATTGTTTCCATTAACCATTGCATATGACCTGGGTGTCTTGTTAATAAACTTCCCATATGATTGTTAATGCCAATCAGATTTTCTACAGCGCTTATATTGATATTTAAGGTCTGTAGAAATTCCTCTTGTGACATATTCAACGTTAACGCGCCAGGGCCAAGGTATTCGTTTTTTTCCATTGCCTGCATGGGTTGATGAAGCAGGATTTCTTTATTTCTTATTGAAGCAAGCTGAGCCATTTTCTGCGTGTGTGGTGCGTGCGGTAGAATTGCATATGCAACGGGACCAGGAAGTGTCAATGACATCAAGTCATCTTGATGTCGATAACCTATGTCATCGATGATAATAGAAATTGTGGGTTGTTCGGCAGAGACAGGATGAGTAATAAAACTAATGCTTATAAGTAAGAGTAAAGCCAGTTTATTATTTAAGTGGAGCATGTCCCTGCGCATAACATCATCCTGTTTTTTTCAAATGAATCGCTAAGCCTTTTAGTACGTTTAATGCTTCATAAAGTTGATAGTCTGTTTCAGCGAGAGAAGGGTCGTTGTTTTTCGATTTTTTCTTTGTCTTATTTTTCTCGCCTTTTTCTTCATTTTCTTTAGAACCATTATCAAGATGACCGGTTAAATCGGATTCTTTGATTTGAGCTGAAGAATGGTCCTCTGTTCTGTCGACACGAATATTTTCTATGATGATATCAGGCTCAATTCCTGAAGCCTGAATAGAGCGACCCGATGGTGTGAAATAACGAGCCGTCGTTAATTTTAATGCCGCTTCGTCATTCATTGGTAAAATAGTTTGTACTGAACCTTTACCAAAGGTGCGTTCGCCCATGATGATTGCGCGATCATGATCTTGTAACGCGCCAGCAACAATTTCAGATGCTGAGGCTGAGCCACCATTGACTAAAACTATAATCGGGGCATCTTTTAACATGTCCGTAGGTTTTGCTGTAAAGGTGAGTTTTGAGTCTTTAATCCGACCTTCGGTATAGACAATCAACCCGTTATCAAGAAACAGATCAGAAACGCCTACGGCTGCGTTTAGAATGCCACCAGGATTGTTCCTCAGATCGAGTATTAAACCACTCAAGCCGTTGTCATTTTCTTTTTTTAGTTTTTCGAGTGACTTGCGCATATCTTCTGCGGTATGCGTTTGAAAGTTCGATATGCGAATATAGCCAAACCCGGGTTCTAGCATCTTACTGCGGACACTCTTAACAGTGATAACATCGCGCGTTATTGTAATCTCTTTTGGTTTGTCTTCACCCTCCCTTACGACAGTTATGATGATATCGCTGCCAGGTTTGCCACGCATCAATTTAACGGCATCATTTAAAGCCATGCCTTTAACAGATTTGTCATCCAATTTAATGATTAAATCACCCGCTTCAATTCCTGCCCGTTTTGCCGGGGTGTCATCGATAGGAGATATGACTTTGACAAAGCCATCTTCCATGCCGACTTCAATACCGAGTCCGCCGAATTCTCCTGATGTCCCTTCTTGTAAATCTTCGTAATGTTCCTTGTCCAGATAAGCTGAATGTGGATCGAGCCCTTCTAACATACCTCGTATTGCATTCTCTATTAATTCTCTATCATCAATACTTTCTACATAGTCATTTTTAACTTTCGCAAAGACTTCAGAAAAGATGCGAAGCTCATCTAATGGCAGGGTGTCAGCCTCGTTGTCTTGTTCAGTGTTTGCTATCGCAATCGGCGTTAATAACAGTGACAACAATAAGGTGATGGTGAAATTTTTCAATAATGACATTCTTTACTCCGTTCAGGCTGACATGCGTAAACTATCTTGATTGATTAATACTTAACAAGTTCATTACGCAGCTTGTAGCTAAGCATAACCGCGCTCTGCTGTATATGACAAGCCGATAATGACTATCGTTTGCACCAATGTGATGGATTAAGAGGTTCGGCACCTTTTCGGATTTCAAAGTAAAGTGCGGTATCGCTTTGGCCACCACTGTCTCCTACAGTTGCAATCGTCTCGCCCGCTAGCACCCAATCACCGGTATTCTTCAAGAGGTTTTGATTGTGGCCATACAGACTCATAAAGCCATCACCGTGGTCGATGATGATTAATAAACCAAGATTACGAAACCAGTCCGCAAAGACTATTTTACCGGTACTAATAGAGGTTACGTTGGTCCCTGTTTCTGCATCTATAAGAACGCCTTGCCATTTTAGGTCGGCCCCTTTCTTATTGGCGCCATATCTTTTTAGCAGTTTACCTTTTACTGGCCAGGTCAATTTACCTTTAAGCGTATTGAAAGGGGGCATGTCCTCAAACATTTCTATGGTTACCGCTTTTTCCTTTTTTAATCCCTGAAACAGCACTCCCAGTTCACGCTCATTTTCTTGTAGTGTCTGGAGTTCGACTCCTTGTGCTTCTATATATTTTTGTAAACGTGTGCTGATATCACGCCGAGTTGCACGGAATTGGTGGAAGTCACTTAATTTAGTTTCATGCGTAGATTTCAACTCTTCAAGCTGTGTCGATTCATCTTTGATAGTTGTCTTAATCTTCTCAAGATTGACTAAGGTTTGTTTAACCTGATTGATTCGCTCAGAGCGTGCTCGGTTGTGATAATCATAGTAAGCCAGTGCGCGACCGACTAATGCTGGGTCTTCCTGATTAAGGATCAACTTTATGTAGTCATTACGGCCAATCTGGTAAGCAGATCGGATTTGATGGGTTAGTTTCTCTTTTTCTTTTATGAGCGCTGCTTCATGTTCTGCTTGCTCAAACAATAGCTCTTCGAGCTCAGCATGCTTTTTTGAGATATTCGCTTCAATATTATGCAACCGAGTCAATGTCTCTGCGGTAGTTACTTCATTCTCACGCAATTCTTGTTGTAATTTATCAGTTTCATCCTGAGCAGATTTAATTTTTGTCTCTACATCTTTAATGCGTGTTCGTATGTTTTCTAATTCGGTGGCTTTTGCGGAATTGGCTTCATCAACTGCTATCGCTGAATTTGATAAGAAACATGCAGCGAGAAAAATTGAGCAGGTGAAGGGGATTATTTTGTCAGCAAAATGAGTCATGTGTGATTCACTTGCCGATGACTGCGGGTATGTCCTCTTCTTGTAGTCTCAGCAGTGATTTGCCGGTCATCTCTTTGGGTTGAGGGATTCCCATGATATTGAGCATTGTCGGAGCAATATCAGATAAGGATCCGGTGCCAGGGAGAAACTCAGCGTGTCTGCCAATATAAATAAAGGGTACAAAGTTATTGGTATGGGCCGTATGCGCCTGAGATTTAACCTTCTCAGTTGTATAGGCCTTTAATTGCTCTGCATTACCATGATCAGCGGTAATTAAGATTTCGCCGCCAACTTTTTGCGCACACTCAATCACCTGAGCGAGACATTTATCAATGGTTTCTATTGCTGAAATAGTGGCCTTAAAGTCACCGGTATGCCCAACCATATCGGCATTTGCATAGTTGCAGACGATGGCATCATATTTCCGACTGTTTATCGACTCGATTAGGCGCTTAGTGATTTCATCAGCACTCATCTCTGGTTGTTTGTCGTAGGTCTCGACGTGTGGTGAAGGTACCAATATGCGATCTTCACCTTCGAAAACACGTTCTTCACCGCCATTGAAGAAAAAAGTGACATGGGCGTACTTTTCCGTCTCAGCGATTCGAAGTTGTTTTAAGCCAAGGTTTGCGATGTATTCACCAAAGACATTGGACATGGTGACCGGTGGGAAAGCGACCGGGAATTCATAACTAGCCTTATACGAGGTCAGGCTGATAAAGGCGGAGAGTTTCGGAACCCGCTCTCGTTCGAAAGCCTTGAACTCGGGTTTTGTGAATGCGCGCGCCAATTGTCGGGCGCGGTCTGCGCGGTAATTAGCAAATACGATAACATCACCGTCATCGACAGTTATTGGTGGTTCACCCTGTTTGGTAATGGCAGTTGCTTTGATGAATTCATCTGATTCACCTCGAGCATAGGCCATATCAACAGCAATAAATGGATCGACCGACCGATATTCTGCCTTGCCTTGGCTGATAAGATCGTAGGCCAGTTTGGTGCGATCCCAGCGATTGTTACGATCCATCGCATAATGACGGCCTATTATTGATGCGAATCGGCCAACACCTAATTCCTTCATTTTTAGCTGGGCGTTATGAATCGATTCTTCTGCACATTTTGGCGGGGTATCTCGGCCATCGAGAAAAGCATGGAGATAAATTGTTCTTACACCACAATTAGCCGCCAATTCCATTAACGCATAAACATGATCTTCATGGCTGTGAACACCACCACTGGAAAGTAAGCCTAGTAAATGAACCGCTTTGTTATTCTCTGCTGCATTTTTGAATGCAGAATTCAGGTTTTCATTTTTATAAAAACTGCCATCCTCAAGTGCTCGGGTAATGCGAGTGAATTCCTGGTCTACTATACGGCCTGAACCAATATTCATATGACCCACTTCAGAATTACCCATCTGTGAAGCAGGCAGTCCAACATCTATGCCTGATGCGCTTATCAGCGTATGTGGGTAGTCCTCCCAGACTCGTTCCCAGGTGGGCTTATTGGCGGAATAGATCGCATTGTAGACGGTATTATCTGTATGGCCCCAGCCATCCAAAACTATCAGAATTGTTGGTTTATGACTTACTTGCATTGAAGGATTTATAGGCGGTTACTAAAAAGTGAACGGATTTTGAGGTGACGGCAAATTGTGCAATTTCAAGATAAAATATCGGTAATAAGTTGGATATTTAATTAATCGGGCAATAACCCTAAAACTCTTCGTTTTCAGTGTGCGGATTTTAGCATGAAATCTGAGAAGACTTCACATTAATCAATAATACAGATTGAATTGCCTATAAATGTTTTTTCAGCGGGCGATATAACGTATTATTCAGCCCTCATTTAATACTGCCAGAGCAAGAGACTACTTAATGGAACGACTCCCCGAATTTGTGGGCAACCACCTGTTTTTATTTTCACTGTTGGTTTCCATATTGATGCTATTAATCTGGAATTTATTTGGTGATATGCTTAGCGGCGTTAAATTATTATTGCCTGACGAAGTAACCCGACTTATTAATCGTGACGATGCCAAAGTAGTCGATCTACGAGCACAAAAGGATTTTGAGAAAGGACATATTATTGATGCGATTAATATCAGTGCTGATGAAATATCAGGACAGCTGGATAAACTGAAAAAATATAAAGAAAAAGGGATTATCTTTTGTTGTGCTAGCGGCGCTGTTTCTACAAAAGAAGCGCGTAAGTTGATGAACGAAGGGTATGAAAAAGTTTTTAGTCTTAAAGGCGGCATCCTCTCATGGCAGAGTGCAAACTTACCTCTGACTAAAGGGCTTAAATAAAGTTAAAGAACTCAAACAAATTTTAAAAAAGAACAGGAAAAAATCATGGCTGAACAAGACGAGAATCAAGTACAAGAAGGCAACGGACCAGATGATGCACAATTTTTAGTGCAAAAGGTCTATGTAAAAGATATTTCATTTGAAACACCTACATCACCGGAAATATTCAAGATGGAGTGGCGACCTGAAGTTGAAATGAATATGACCAATAAGGCAACGCCCATTGGTGATGACCATTTTGATGTGGTATTGACGGTTACCTTGACGGTTAAGGTGAGTGATAAGGTTGCGTATCTGGTTGAAGTTAATCAAGCCGGTATATTCATGATCAGGAACCTCCCAGAAGATGTCATTGACCGTATGTTGGCGATTGTCTGTGCCAATATATTATTTCCTTTTGTGCGTGAAACGATTTCTGATGTGGTCACGCGTGGTGGGTTTCCACAGTTGTTGCTTGCACCGGTAAACTTTGATGCCTTGTTTGAACAAGAACAAGCCGAAGCCAAGGCGCAGATAGAAGCCGCCGCACATGCTAATGCAGACATAACGCATTAATTTAGAATGACAACGCAGTCAGTGTTAGTTCTCGGAGCAGGTTCCTGGGGAACTGCATTGGCGTTGGCGTTGGCGCGTAAGAAAAATACGGTCTATCTCTGGGATATCAATTCAGATTTAATAAAGGATTTAAAATCTGAAAAAACGAATACACGTTATATTCCAGGAATCCCATTCCCGGAAAATCTAGTTCCTGTCGAATCTATTGATCAAGTTCCTCCTGAGACAACGATGTTTGTTAATACGGTTCCTTGTCATGGCTTACGCAGCAGTTTACATCTGTTGAAATCATTTTCTGATGTTCATGTGTGTATCGCCTGCAAAGGATTTGAACCCGGCACGCAGAAATTCAATCATCAAGTTGTTGAAGAAGAATTACCTGAAAGCTCTGTTGCAATACTCTCTGGACCGTCCTTCGCAAAAGAGGTCGGTGCCGGTTTGCCAACCGCTGTTACCATTGCGGCTAAAGATCTTGCCGTTGCACAAGTGTTTGCGGATTTATTTCACAGCGATGTCTTTCGTATTTATACGCATAACGATGTCATCGGTGCACAGGTAGGTGGCGCGGTAAAAAATGTAATGGCAATTGCAGCAGGTATTGCCGATGGATTGGGATTTGGTTCCAATACACGTTCGGCATTGGTGACGCGTGGTCTGGCTGAAATCATGCGTTTAGGTTTGGCCATGGGTGCAAAGCAGGAAACGTTTATGGGGCTGGCCGGTCTGGGTGATCTGGTTTTAACATGTACAGACAATCAATCACGGAATCGAAGTCTTGGTTTGCTATTGGCCGAAGGCTTATCTATACAAGAGGCAAGTGACAAGATAGGTCAAGCTATCGAAGGTCTGAAAACGGCCACCGAAGTAGGGACATTAGCGAAAAAGTACAATATAGAAATGCCGATTACTGAGCAGGTCAATAATGTACTACAATCAAAATGTTCGCCACGCGAAGCAGTACAAAATCTATTGGCACGTGGTCCTAAGGCCGAGGCGTAATTAATATAAGACTCTGTTCTAGAGTTCTTTTCTCTCACTTTCTGAGTTAACCTTTTGCATAGGACGTATTTGCAATATGCAGAACTCAGCCAAACAACATTTAGAACAGTATTGCCGGAACGCGGATACAGAGGCGTTTAGTAAGTTCTATCGTTCAGAATCACCACGACTTTGGCAATTCCTAAAAAACAGAGGCTGCAATGAAGATGGTGCCTATGATCTCTTGTCAGAAACATTTCTTAAATTCATTCAAGTAGTTTGCACAGACCTGCGTGCGCCTGTCGCCTTACTTTATAGAATAGCAATCAATTGTCATATTGATTCATATCGCAGAGACAAAGCTTCGCCGATTGATCCAGTTTTTATTGATATAGAACAACAGCCTTCTAATGACACTGGATACCAAAACCAACAAGATTATGTTGAGAGTTTGTTAAAAAATTTACCGCAAGATGAACAAAACTTATTGTTCATGCGTTATAGGGTTGGGCTAACACATAAAGAGATTGCAGCTATGCTGGAATTACCAGAAGGCACGGTGCGCAGACAGTGTGCTGCAATCCTGAATAGATTGAAACAGGAATGGCAAGAGGACTCGACCGATGCATAATTTTGCATTACCAACAGAGCTAGCACTAGAGAAGTTGATCACGCAAGTTTATGAAGCGGCAGATCCTATTGATCAAAATAAATTGTCAACTATCGAAAGTCAGATATTACAAAAGGCTAAAAGAAATAATGCAAAAAACCTGAACAAAATACCCTGGTGGATCGTTTTAGTATTAGCAGGTGGTTTTGCGACAGCGGCATGGTGGGTTGGCGATGTGTTGATTGAGGCACAAGATACAGAAATAACCAATAAACAGTCGCCTTCCAGTGATAATATTAGAGCAACAGAGAATAGAGAGAATAATATTAGATCAGAATCAGCAGATGAAGACGCTGAAGATCAAACTTATGATGATCATGACTCGCCTATAATTTATCAAAGAGAATCCTATTAGTAGAGATGACACAAATAACATTTAAAAAGTACGTTGTACTTTCACTAATAACATTTCTGTTTTTTAGTCGTGCTGTTATGGCACTTAATTTCACAGCTGATGTTACGGGCGCACCTTTTTGTGTTGATAATTCGGGTTCTGGTGGAAACTTTACAACGCTTATCGCTGCGATGACGGCTGCCAATGTTGCAGGTGGCCCGCATACGATTGATATTTGTCCGGGCGCTTATACTGCTCAGGGCGGGGCAATTGCAGCCGCTAATTATGCCGGGTTAACGATACAAGGGACAACCGGTATTGCTGCAAATGTAACGGTAAATCCAACGGGCAATAATGAGATATTTGATATTCGTCAACCGAATATAACAATTCAACATTTAACAGCAGTGAGCGGTAATACTAATGATGGTATTGAGATCCGTGGGAACAACGCCTCTATTCTAAATGTTGATATTCAAAACACAGGAAGAAATGGCATTTTAGTTTTTACATCAACCGGTGTCACGATCAGTAATGTGACGGTCTCTACAACTGTAAGAGAAGGTATTTTAGCTAATGCAGGAAGCACCGGACTTGTTATCAATAGTGCCGATGGGACTAAACCACCTACAGCAATTACAGGGACCACTCGAGAGTGTATTGAGATCGATGCACCCGGTGTGGACATTAATGATGTTTCTGTAAGCAACTGTAACAATATAGGTGTCAGGATAGATGGAGCCAATGCGACTTTAGATAACATCGTCGTTAATACGACAACCAATATTGGAATATTTTTAAATGGGCTTGCTCCTTTACTTAATCAAGACAATACGGTTACTAACACCATTACAATTTCGAATACCGCCCGAGAAGGCGTTCGTAGTACTAATAATGCTGATAATGCCATTATTGATAACCTAACGGTAAACACTACCGGAGCCAATTTCGAATGTGTAGAACATCAAGGTGATGGTGATGGAGTAGCAGTAAATTTTCAAAACTATAACCTGAGTAATTGTGGTCGAGAAGGCTTGTGGATGCGTAGTCCCAATCAAGTTGCAGATACTATTAAAGTTGATACAAACGGAGGTGGCAGGGAGTGCATGGAAGTTGATGGTGCAGACTCTATTGTTACTAACCTTGATCTGGATAATTGCGCGGGCATTGGTTTAAGGATTGATGGAGCGAGGGTTAATGCGACTACGGTTGATATTAACACCACCGGTAATGTTGGATTAAGATTTGATGGTGCCAATGTCACTGTAACAACCGCTGATATAACCAATA
>Ga0316204_10011130_pt1 | contig 11362 bp, 13 predicted proteins | sample 6monrhotite_MG_2_FD_205661 | JGI IMG/M metagenome (GOLD analysis project Ga0316204, IMG submission 205661) | Microbial mat bacterial communities from mineral coupon in-situ incubated in ocean water Damariscotta River, Maine, United States -... | ecosystem: Environmental > Aquatic > Marine >...
ATAGTATCGGTTAAGACCAACAAGAGATGATCTGCATCTAATACTGTAATTCCGCTATCAATCATTTGCAGACGGTCGTAATCTGGGAATTGCATTAGAAAGCAGACATTGAACGCTAGTTAACCTGCGCATTGTAAAACATGTCAGAGTTTAACTTCTTTGTTATGCGATTAGTTAGTTAGTGCTTGAGCAAGTCGATCCAAAGCTAACTTCTATAACTTGACCATCGCTGTATTTACAGTATCTGCTAGTACCTTCTGTCCATTGGCTCATAAGAACTCCCGCATAACTTGACGATGAGAATGTAATTATTGCAAAGACAGTTACAAGTTTTATATTTTTATTCATGGTTATACCCCTCTTGATTCATGGTATTTTTTTTAGCCGACCTTTCATCGCAGGATTTTCTGTTAATGCAAACGTTACCATCCCCGTCTTCATTATCTTTGTAGTTCGGATATGTTGAATACTTTATGGCATTTTTTACATTTGCTATGATTTAATCTAGTCATTTTTTGACTCAAATGTACGAACATATAAAATATAATTTAATAGTGTTAATGAGTTTTGTACAAATATACTATTTAATTGCTGCGTTCTTATCAAAATCCATATATCCAACTCTTTTTATATAGGAGTTATTCACATGAAGTATTTTTTACATTCTCCAAAAATAAAACTGGAGTCCTCTACAAGCTGTTTACTTGGAGAATGCCAAGTTCCAGCATAGGAGTATACAAAACGACCAGTTTCTACGAAAAAATGAAACCTCGTCAAGGTATTTCCTTCATAGCAGCTAATGTATGACCCCTTTATTCTTGTGCAAGCATTGAAGTAAGTAATCCTATCTTTAGGATTTTCTTCCTGTGTCCGAATGAAGTAGGAAGATTCCTCGATCACTATTTCATCTCCAACATTTATTTGTTTCATATAACGTTTCTCAACGGCTTCTCTAATGCGATCTTCATTATTCCCAAGAGAATCTATAATTGGCTTGTCTATCATTTTGAAGATCACTTCTTTGGGAATATTTGATATATGCGTCAAAAAATACTCTTCGTCAGGACGAAATATAACGAGATTACTACCTGATCCACTATGTCTAAACCCCCCTGATTTTGTTGCAGTACACTTGTAACTTTCACTGAATATACTTTTTGTTTCATATTCAGCGTAAATGTTTTGTGAAAAAGAACTTACTAACATTACTAAAAAAATTTTAACCATTTTGGATTTCATAGCCGCCTCTTAAATAAATATATGATGAATTAATTAAACAATATTGAGAAACATTTTATTTTTATTATCTTAGTAATGCCTTAATAACCGACTATGTGCGTAGACCGGTTTTTAGACTGTAGCTCATAGCAGCCAAGTTGGTTCATTGTTATAAGTTACTTTTCTACAATTTCGTTATATCAAACATTGTAGTCTGTTACTAATTGCTCTCTAACGGCATCAATATTACTAACTATAGTATTGAGGTAAATGTTATTATGAGAGCCATGATGATCACCCGATAAAATAGACACTTGTAATTTCATGCAGTTAATGGACTTGTTAGAAGTTTATTTGAGCTATTTGAGTTTTCCATTATGATTTAAATAACCTCTGACCCAGGACTGAAGATTGTGATCAAAAATAAACCCAAAACCTGTATGGCCGACGTTTGTCGCTCTAACTATGATTTTCTTAGCCACAAGACCACCAACAACACCACTTTGAATACTTAACTGCTGCGTATCACTTTTGCTCTCAATAAAATTTTTGATTATTTCAATTTCTTCACTAGTTAGATTACTAATGGTTTTTTTAAAATAGTTATGTTGATTCCATCTTGTATAACCCCACTGGAATACCTTACCAAAAAGAGTGAGTCCTGTTATTAAAAATCCTACACCTATATAAGGTTTATTACTTTCAACAAATTTGGTTAGACCTAGATCACTAGCAACCGAAGGGCAATAGATTAAAATCCCACAAGTAGCAAAAATAACGAAAAGTACTAATAGTGATTTTTCTATAAGATTGATAATTGTTTCAGGCATAGTATTTATTAAATATTTTTTATTTCTAACGTTATAAATAAGAGGCCATTAAAGCTGTGTGGAACAAGGCATTTAATTGTCCTTTTTAATTGCCTTGTTAGCATTTGAGTAGATCTACAAATCTAATAGAATCAAAGTGGTAGGAAAAAATATTCTCTAATGAGTCTTTAATTTCTTTTTCATTTAACGAAGATTTGAAACTTAAAACATTTCCATTTATCGTAACTCCATCATCACTTACATCATCTAATATATCAGGTATTGTATTCGCTATATCTTGGATGTCGGACTCATATGTTTCTACTTCCACATCAGAGTTGGGAGCTTTTTCTACTTCTAATTTGTACATAAATTCCCTTTGAATGAAAACAGTTGATATTTTTATGTAAGTTATTGTTTCGACGATACATTACTCGATTACTGTGTAGTGGTCAATAATAGAAAGTACTGACCGGCAAGATCATTATATAAAACACTCAATGTGAGTAATTGTCTGCTTTAAATTACGAAAATGGGATAGTTACTGATGGCGGCCATGTGGTGTTTACAGTCTACTCCGTCCATTTGGTGTGCTGCTATAAAAAATAGCTGACGGACACAATTTACTTCGTTACTTCGGGTCTCAATCATAAGCAGACAGTCAGGTCTTGGTGATCTGAATGAAAAGCAGCCATTCAACGACTAGGTAAATCGCGCTCGCTGTTTGCGCGGCCAAGCGAAGCGATTTTTGACCCGCCTGTTAGGCCTATTATTTAACGTGTTAACTCTTTTTTAAGTACCTATAAATAGATGCTTTATTGATACCATATTTACTTATTAATTCTGAAATTTTGGCCGATACCCCGACACGACATTATTATATTTGACTCAGCCTCTTAACAACAAACTTGCTATCCGCCAAAACATTCGTCCAATAGCTGTTTTAGATTGGTGAATACTAACCCATGAATAACACCAAGTTAACAGCTGATATTGCTCCCATTTTTCTAATGACTCTAACAACAAATCGGCATTCTTATGTTCATTTAACAGCTTGTATACACAGCGCCTAAATACATATGCTACTTGCAGCTGCTTGATGGTAATGGTGCGTACATTTTTATCGAGCCTATTATCATCTGAAAAATATTTTTTTTCAGCATAGTCATAATATTCGTTAATAACATTAACTATGTCTACAGCGCTGTAATCTGTCTGGTTTTTAATAATACGCAATAAAATATTGGAAAAATAGTCAAACCATTTTCTACTACTCTCATCAATATCATAGTAGACAGTATTTCCTTTGAATTCTTCGATTGATTGTGTAAGTAATTCATACAGACTATTAATTGAAACATCGATCATATACCCCGATATGACATTTTCCAGGCGCCCAATATCTTTATTAATTTTGACGATATTTCTTATCGAATGGTAGTGACTAGGTATTTTTTTCTTATTTATATGATACTTATATTTTATGTCATGAAAGCTATACTCTGCATCATCATAATCACTCGATAACACTTCTGGATTGAATGGAAAACCCTCTTCATATGGTGAGATTCTTGAGCTTGCAACTGTAATAAAATTATTAAAAACAGACAGCATATCCATATTTTTATATGGCGACTTAATCAGATCCCTTAGTTTGTTATTATAAAATCGTGCATTGAGTTTATTTTCAATTTTATTTCTCATACCGCCATTAAAGGTGACCCTAAAAACAAACCACGTAAATATAATCAAATAAATGACAATTATTAACTCGTAATTAGACATACCTTATATCCTACATTTCATATATAACTTTTGTTTATCGAACTTTATTATGTTCTTTCTCTATGTAATGCTGCATCATTTTTTCATCATCTTGATTAGCAAAAATAAACTCTGGTGCTATTTTTATACATTCTTCAGTAATTCTATGTGCCCATGCGTATTTCTGTCGCTGACATAATAAATGTATTAGTAATCGCCCAAGGCATAAACCTGATCGGCTTGGTCCCCATGTCATGACACGTTCAAACATATATTCTAATATCTTTATATCAGCCCGATATAGTTCAATATCATCCATCAAGATTATTAGGGCCTCACTATCTTGGCCATGTCTCACATGTTGATACACACAATCGATATGTTGATTGTACTCTTTAGTTTGATTATTTAATTCATTTCTAATGCGCCTATCTCGCCGGCCACCGGAATATAGACTGCTACCAGGTGAGTGATTACGGTCTAGCTTAGCTTCAAACGTCATTTCCTCTACATCGCACTTAAGTTGTTCTTTCTCTTTAGCGAAATATCGCATGCCGATCACATAGCCACCTATGCCACCCACGATATGGGCTATAAAGTTGATACTACTAGAACCATCATCCATCATCATATCGACAATATCCCATCCAACATACCAGCATGCTACCAGCCAGGCAGGAAAGAACATCTTTTTTATAATGACAAAAAACCAGAAAATAAATCCGATATGTGCTCTAGGTATTAAGAATCCTGCTAATCCGATGACGCCCATCACAACTCCGGATAATCCTACACTCGGATATGGTGTACCAAATGTGATGACAACACTCAAGGCATACCCGATGCTGCATAAGAAGCTAATACCGATTAATGTTATTAGAAACTTTTTCTTGTTATCTATGAGAAGCTCTAGTGCAGGTGCAAAAGCAAAAAAGAATAATAGATTAAAGAATAAATGCTCAAAGTCAGCATGTGCTAAGGCTGATAAGACCATAGGAAATGGATTAATGCTATTGGGATAATGAGAGAAATAGCCGTCTATATTTACAGGTGCATCTATTGAATAGGCCGTTTCATGCTCCGACAGGATTTTAAATGCCGCATCGACTTTTTGCTTAGAATACTCAAACTTCTCTAGCAGTTCCTCTCTGAATACATCTTCCCAAAGTGATTGATCGTATTGGTATATTGTTTCAAGTATGAGTGAACAGCTTTCCTTATCTGTTCTTAATATGTCTGTTGTATCCGGCCCGATGTCAGATACATATATTGAATCGCAATACTGATCAACACTGTCTATGATCTGTTCATAATTATATGATTGTAATAGATAGACTAGAACACATAGTATAACGATACTAATACTGATGTATGGTGTTCCAGTGAGAGGTAAATCCGTTTTATATGGAACGATCATATAGTTTAGTCATTAAGTTAATATTGTCATTACATATTTAAATAAGCTAAAAACCCAATGACAACAATTAAAACCCATATCATTATACTTTGTTGTTTTAGTCGTGCATTCAATCCATTAAGTTGTAGTACAAGCGTGCCCTGTGATATCTCCCTTGATAACACCTCAGCATTACTATTGACGCTATTGGATATACCACTTATCTGATTCTGAGCTTCATAAATAAAGTTATCAATATAATCGCGCTGTTCTTGAGCGAAATCTTCAGGATTATTTGATTCTATTTGAATCTTTAGATTAGTTATCACTTCTTGTAGATCTGTTATCTTATCTTCAATACTTTCTTCATATGGATCATCACTATTCTCTTCGAAATATGTAGGGTAATTTTCCTGGTAATATTGTTCTCTTGCTCTATAAAAATTTGGGACGTCCAGTGATGAGCCAGAGCTTTCGTCCGCATGCCAGGCAATATCTTCTAAGAATTTTCTGTCTTCACTAGATTCCCAGAATTTATCATTACCAATAAGACTTTCTATAAATTCATTTTTATCTCTTTCTACGCACTTATTAAAAACTTCCAAGAATGTCTTTTGTGATTCGTTAAGTTTGTCGTCATCTGGATATTTAAAAGATGTATAATTAAATTCATACCTGCCATAACTATTTTTGAATAGCTCATGTGGATATAGAGATCTATAGAGCCCTTTCCTTACTGCAAGATCGTCATGATCGATAGTGTATTTATCTTTCACTTCTGATCGATGATTACTCGCAATCAATTTAATAGTTATTTGCTCACGCAATATATCAAATGATATTCGTTCATAATCATTTTCTGATTCTGGACCTTTCCATCGATCAATTAAATCCACTTCAAAATCTGGTACATAATCGAGATAAAGAGTTTCCAATAAACGACCAAGCACAGCTGCCCATTCTATCGTTACAGGTACCGTCTGAAGCAAATTAGCTAAAGCTAAATTTAGTTTATTGTAAGAATGTTCTGCCCAGCCATCCATAAATGTATCATCACGACGTGCATTGACAATCGGGTTATTCACAAGGTAATGAATTAAATACAGTAATATTTCATCTGTGTTTTCATTAGTATCAGACAGTCTCTTGATAGATCCAGCTACCCATTCTCTATTAATATGTGGATTATTAGCTAATACTTCTAACTCGCGTGGATTCGTTTGAAAGTTAATAAGCAGTTGATTCGCATTTTGATAATTTAATATTCCATCTGGTGAAAATATCTGTCTATCATTCATAGGACCAATTAATGAATTTGATAAGATGGCTAGCCGTTCTATTCGAGAGCCATTTTTATATATTTTCTGTGATGTATATATATGAGAACCATATTGTGCAACGGCTAAACGCAAACGCTTTGATTCACGCCTAGAAAAGGCATAACTTACGATCTTATGTATTTCTTTCGATGACGTGCTAAAAATTGTATCTTCATTATCGTAAGGGTTATCTTCCAGCCATTGTATTGCCTGATCATCCGTAAGCTGAAGAACTTTAGATACTTCTATACGGTCTACTGCGCGTATATTTGCCATCGATTTTCCATTTATGTGGTTTATAGGGCCTTACCAGGCTTATAGAGTAGTCTCTAACGTTATAAGGGGTCAGAGTCCTTATTTACTCATCTAAAAAGGTGTAGCAGTGATTATTCTTTAATCAATTTCCTCAACTTTCATCCAACCGCCCCTCGATGATTAAGTCTTTTACCAGTTTAACAGATACTTTTTATCGAACCAGACATGGACACCAATGTCCGCTTTTAAGGATAATATTCTTAGTATTAGTGAGCGCCTGCTTTGTGGTGAAAGCAGAAATCCTCAAAAGCTACCTTAATCCTCTACTTACGTTAAACACCATTAACGTAAATAGAAATATTACTTAAACCGCTTAATAGATACTTATGCAAGTATTTATGTCCTGTAATAACATCAACCGTAGTACAGATTACAATATCTTTATGTTTAAGAGCTTCAAATTGAGCCTGACTTTTCATCACAATATCATTTTTCCCTATATGAAAGATAACTGCTAAATCAGCGAACTCGGATTGTGATAAATTATCAATTGCATTATAAAGCTGTACATATTCAGTTCTATCGCCCTCGATAAGATCATCAACCATATCATCCATTTCTTTTGTACCAGATGTTACAATTCCATGAGATATATTAACTTCCAACCTTTTTTTAGACAGCTCACAAATGTCACGCACGATTTCTGTAGATATATTAACCATAAATATTCCCTTTCTTAGGACCTGTTTACATAAAACCAATTAATATCAGCGATACTTTAAAAACTAGAATTCCGAAGTGTTTATTTTCTGCGCTTGAAAATTACCATTCCTAACTCTTTGTAGCGTGTATGTTTGTATTGAATAAGACACACTATTACTAGATCTTTTAGTTATATATGGCGTAGGCTTTGGATCTTTTGATGCCTGCATATTGGTTAGAAATCTATTACAATTAGCACTATAATCACTACCACTTGCAAATAAAAACTGATACTGACCTTCTGGTATATCATTTATCGTAACTGTTTGACCTGATCTTATATAATATTCTAATACAGTATTTTTATTATCATCTTTCAATTTTATTAATGCATCCGCGCCAGGACTATTATTCACAACCAGACGATGTGGACCCTTATACTTTTTGCTAAGTACATAGCCATTCGCAGGCCTGGTAATCCCATCTTTCCTACAGCTACTAATGTATGCCTCATGACCATCACCATCAATCACATATTTTGTACTGACATAACCCGAATGATTATCAGTAGTTTTTACGTAAACCCAATTTGAATCAACCACCTCATTCAATCTAGTGATATTCTGATACTGTTTTAATGTTCTAATAACTTTTGATTTGACACTAGGCTCTGAGCGAAGATTTAGTTTTTTAGATGTAACATGCATTAATTTACTGTGCTTCACATATGGAACAACTGTGCTATCCGCATCATCCTGAAAATAAGCAGCTAACACGATAGCAACAAATGACATAACTACAAACAAATCCATTAAGTTATCACGTAAATATTTAAACCCAAAATCTCTTTTTTGTATTTTAATCTTGCTATATTTTTTACTTGAATTTACGACAAATTCAGGATTGAAATCTCGATATTTATTCTCATTCCAATATTCTGTATTACTTATATCTAGACCTGTTCGTAATTTACCAATAAGCTCTAAATTTGTATAAGTACGATCATATATATCTTTGCGAGCCTTATGCAGAAGAACATAATCACCCAGATTTTTATCGACTAAATTAGCCTTATTAATATTTTCCTCAAGCACACCTCTATTTGTAATTATTTTTGCAAACCCAAACAACTTATAAAGATTTCTCATTTCATCAAAACCTTATAAGCACTTTGTATTCTAATAAACATTTGATGAGCGGCCTCCTCTGCTTCAGGCCCCAATGAGCTAAATCTATCTGGATGATGAGATTGAACCAAACGCTTATAGGCACGTTTTATATCATCAACACTAGCATTTTGTTGTACGCCTAGTATTACATGCGCCTCAACCTTACTTATAAATGTTTTATTCTTTTTCGATTCACTTTTATTGCTTTCACGATATTGTTTATTCTTGTTTGTACTTTTAGATTTCCACCATTGAATTGAGCTTGGGTCTCCAGGGTCTGGAAATGATGAACCAGTCATATTTTTATATAATGCATTAAATTTTACAGGCGAATAATTCATCACATCTGCCAAGAATCTTAAAACATGATTTTCAGAAATGGCTAGTCGATTATCTGCTATAGAAACCCCGATAGCCAAAGATAGAAATAATTCTTTTTTAGAAGCATCTAATTGAGTCATGAGAATCTTACAAACAATTAGATAATTATCTATTTTTTGATCATTTATTATATCTACCAAATTATCATATATATTATGACTACCCATTTCCATATGAGCGAATATAAATTCACGTTCTGAATGATCTATATCGCCATCACTAGAAGCAATCCACAAAAGCACAAAACTAACGCATAAGTGTAATGGCTGATCTGATTTTCGTAAAAGCTGATCCATTGTTGATTTCTTAAACATATGAACTTACCAGCATAAATTATTCATCCCAATGTGTTTTTATTACATCTCTTTTCTTAGTTAGAATCAAAGCACTGCCAGATAAAACAATCAACATTAGCCACTGTATAGCAAGTCTTGACGTGTCTACTTTTATTCCATATCTATAGTTAGATTCTTCCGGTTCTGGTGGTTCCATTATGAATCCATAGCCAGCAGGCTTTTCAATATGCATTGACCTATTATCATGAGTGTATGTCCACGGAGGAAACAACCCCATAACAATAAAAATCACAGTAGACATTATTAATATTTTAATTTGTAGAGGATTTAACATTTAATAATTAGCCTTTATAAACAAAACAAAAAATTTAGTTTGTACACAATTAATCACCATTATCTATTTAGAGTCCATTTTTATGTTAATGCTTATTATCACAACTAAAATAACCTTCTATAAAACTTAGTGTCATCAGCACAATCATATTTAAATATTCTAAATAGCCAGGGCCGGAATCGAATTTTACTGATAAGTGATTGATATTATTAAGATAAGTTAAGTTCGAATAATATGTATACCCCCAATAATACCCCATGTCCCGATTGATAAGGTCGTCGGATTCGAATTTATATTTATTACAATTATTTTTATACAAATTAATAAGCAGTCATCTAGATGTGTTCCTATAAATTATTAGACAGGCCAATTAATCTCATTAAACTCATCTAGTCTATCTTTTGCGTAGTCCGGTTCTATCATGTTCGCGTAATCGATCATTCCACGAAGGTGAGCTTTGAACCCCCAGATTGAATCAAACCCACGCGCCAAGACATGATCAGCTGGTCCAACCTTTTTCAAATAATAAAGGTGTTGTTTTATCCTATCTTTATAACTTTTTTGTAACCGTGGAACTGGCCCATCAACATTAAGACCAAGAACTATTTTTTTCGCTCCTACGGGTATAATCTTTGTCTTTTTGATGTGAGGTAGATAACCTTTTTTTGAAAGGATTAAATTAACATCCTTGATTACCCCTTTGGCAATTTCTCTAGAAAATTCAGAAGACCTTGTAGATAAAGTAATATCATCACTATAACGGGTAAATTTTAGTTTATATTGCTTTGCTATAGCAGCGATTTTTTCATCACACTCCCTCATTACTAAATTCGATAAAAGCGGGCTGGATGGCGCACCTTGTGGTAGATAACCTAGTAAGCGTTGGTCATACTCAGTTATAGCCTTATACCTTTTTTTTGCCCACCAGTTTTTATAGTTTTTTCTTGGACTATTTTTAGGGCTTGCTATTGTACATAATCGAGCCAACTCAAAAGACATGAGGGGTTGATAACCAAGTGAGTTGAACACTGTAAAAACCTGCATCTCTGAAATGGTCTCAAAGAAATTTACAATATCGAGTTTGATGAGCCAACTCGCTCCACAATGCTGAATAGCACAGTCCTTTATCGACTTATTTTTAATAAATGCGTAGCTTGCCTTATGTGGGGGTATAGGCTCAAGAACATGTTGATGTATCCACTTCTGCACATAATTAAGAGGAGGTGCTGGAACCTTGATAAATCTCCTACCACCAGACCTTTTTGCAATTGAAAATTTTGCATAAGCTTCTTCATCACTACGAGAAACATAAGCCCGTAATTGGTCTAAGCTAACTTTTGTTCGTTCTGATAGATGCTTCAGGGTTAACAAAGAAGGCAGCTGATCATCTGTTTCAAAAATAGACTCTATTTGTTCAATACTATCTTCTAGCAAGCAATCTGAACTACCAAGCTTTATTCCTTTTGCTTTATATGAATGAGAAGACCACATAATAACTACTTCGATGCACCATAGGCGTCAGAGCACTCTGGCATCCTGAGCCTGCAAAGGAAAAATGCCAGAGTGCTCTGGCTCCTGCTCTGCATAGGCTTTTCCATAGGGATCAGGTAATCCTTACCCCAATAACCACTGAAACAGTGATTACAGCAACTTAGTCGTTGCTTGCTAACACTAATCATTATGTAGTCTTTCTCAACTGTTGAGGGTAATAGTAATCTG
>Ga0316204_10011132_pt1 | contig 11362 bp, 13 predicted proteins | sample 6monrhotite_MG_2_FD_205661 | JGI IMG/M metagenome (GOLD analysis project Ga0316204, IMG submission 205661) | Microbial mat bacterial communities from mineral coupon in-situ incubated in ocean water Damariscotta River, Maine, United States -... | ecosystem: Environmental > Aquatic > Marine >...
GGTTACACGGTTCATTAAAATATTTATCTCCACTGAAGTTTAAAGAAAGATATATAGATGGAAATGCTAGTGAAATTAAATTTTGTGCTTAGGTGAGAATGTGTCCAACTTTAGGGGGTTGACAGGATTTATAAGTTTTGTAAATAAATGATACTTTAAGAATGCGAGAGTACCTGTAAAAGAATTGTTATCTTTGTAAAACTTATGATTTGATCGATCAGCTTCAATTTTGCCCCATTTCTTTGCACCATCTAAAAAATCCATTAAAAGAATATTGCTTTCTTTTTGTTTGCCGATTTTGTCATCAGCAATCTTAAAAGAGTAGTCAATACTACTTTTGTAAAATGTGGCCATCCCACTAAGAATTAAAATTGAAATCAAAGCTCTTTTTACAAGACTAGCAGTATCTAAACGGTCAAAGTATTCAACAATACATGCCATGATGAAGATGGCAGGAAGTAAGCCTAAAAAGAAGACTTTATACTCTTCTACTAGAGAATCAAGATTAAAGCTCTGAATTAAAAGTATGTCTTTTGTTATACTTGTCATTTTTTACCCTTCCTTTTACGTTCTTCTTTCTTTTGAAGTCCTATCCAATCTCTATAGTGTTGCTCCTTTCTAATCTTCTCCTTGGCCAAGTCCTTTTTAAGTTGAATATCGACTTTTTGATATTCAAGATTGTCTTGTCTGATTTTATTTAAAATTTTAGAACTCATTGCCGTATTCATAGCAGTGTTTTGAACATGCTTGGCCATTGTGCCTTCACTTGAACTCATTTGTTCTTGGTAATGAGCATCTTGTCCGTCAATCTCAGAGTTTTCTAGTTTTTCTAAGAAACGATCTGTAAAATTCTCAGCTTCAAAAATGTCCTTACCTAAAGTATCAATGCTCGACTTTAACCCTCGCAAATTGTTTTTAAGTGACAACATGGCATAATTTAGCTCTCTTAATCCTTTTGGATTCATTTTAGATATTGCTACAATGTCTCTTGCATGTTGTTCAATTCTTCTTGCGATAAAGTATCTTCTCATTACAAGATTGTTGTACTTATCAATTTGTTCCTGAGTTTCTTTGGCTACTTCTAAAATCTGCAAAGTATTACTAACAGTCGCCGCTGTTGTTGACACTAGTGTAATAAGTGCTGTCGTATCACTGTCAGGCATAAAGAATGTACTTGCTCCAAGCTGTGAGGACATTACAAGACTAATGGCTAATACTTTTAACTTATCCATGTCTAAGCCTCACAAATGAATCAATCATTTCTTTAGTATTTTGAAAGTACTTTTGATTTTCACTTATAAACTCAAGCATCGGATCACCGTCAACAGGTTCTGTGTGAAACAATTCAACTCTTAAAGGATCAAGCTCAACAACTAAAGTCTTTCTGAATTTATTATCAGAGCTTTTCAGATAGCATTCACTAAATTTTCCTTTTTCAAGACATAACTCACTTATACGACTGTTATCAAAATCTGAAATTTCGTGTGTGTCGATATAGTCTTGAGGAAAAAAGATTTTCAAATGTGAATTATTAACAATTGCATTACTAAGATTTTGATCTTCTTTGTTAAAATCTAAAATCCCTTGGGAAATAGCAATAGGAAAAGCACCTGTTTTTCTAAAAGTTCTAAAACATTCTTCTACATACTCAACATGATCTTTTAAATATGCCCAACACTCATCAAAAACAAGAATCTTTTCTCTTTCAGGGATTTCTTTAAAAAATTGCAGAATAAAGATAATTAACGGAGCAACAACACCTTTGGGATAGTTTTCAAAATCAACATAAGTAATGTTGCTAGCTTTAATAATATCAGTTGTGAAAAATTGTGATACTTCCTCAAAGTATAAGCTTAAATTCTTAAAACTAACTTCAAGTATTTTTATAAACTCGTTAAAGTCCATTAACTCAGGATTGTGTGTTAAGACTTCTCTAATTGTCTTTAAAAGTCTTCCTGATTCAAGTTTAGAAAAATTTGATACACCACAAACAGATATTATAATCTCACGTAAAAAGATTGGGTCTTTAAATTGCATAGGGTTAAAACCACTCTCTAAAACACTTCCACCGTGATATAGAGTTAGGCGTTTATATGACGCTCTTTTATCTAATATTACAGTAGGGTGATTAGGGGCAAGCTCATGTAACAGATAATTTACAAAAACAGACTTTCCTCCACCAGTTGAGCCACTTACAAGCATGTTTCTATTTTTTAGCTCTTTGGCGAACGGGTTAAAGTATATCTGATTGTCGTTAATATCTTTAAAAGTAACGATTGAGTTACTTTCATCATTAGCTTGTAAAAAGCTTCTAGTTATCGGAAGTAAATTTACAAGGTGTCCACCTTTGTTAACATGACTTCTTAAATCAAATTTTGGATATACTCCGGGAACAAGACTATTAAATATTGTTGCAAGACCACTTTTTTTCTTTTTGACTGATTTGCCTTCAATAAATAACTTGATTCCCTTTTGTTCCATGAGTGTGATCAGGTTCATAGCTTTACTGTTTAGTTCTTCTAAAGAGAAAGCAGAGAGAAGAAAGAAGACCTCCATGTCAAAAAGAGAGTCCATGCCGTTTGTTAATTCATAGATCAACTCTTCAGCTTGTCCGTAAGCTCCTTCACTTTCTATATCTCGTTTGTTTTTCTGAAAATTACTCATGTGAGCTGATCTTGTTCGATCTAGCTCTTTAAGAGACTTTGAAGTCTCTTTTCTTTTAAAGCTGACATAGTAATCAACATCATTTGGAAGATAAGCAAGAGTGTTTTCATCACTTGAAAAACTTGAAATACTTAATACTCTTGTATACTTGCCGTTAAAGCTTAAATAATCTTCAAAAAATGTAACACTAGAATAAATATCTCTACTGCCAAAAAAGACTTCTAAAGGATTATTTACTTCCAGAAGCTCAGTATTTGGTAGCTCAAAATTTAAATCGTTGGTATTTAAGTAACTAATACCATCTAAGTTATAAAACTTATAAAAGGACTCAGAATCACAAAAGTTAAGTTGATTACAAAGACTTTCATACAAATTACATGTCTCTTGTTCTGTAATTTGTTCGAGGTCAGGAGGTAATAGTTTATAAAAATAACTTTTATCACCATTTCTATTGGTTATTTGGTTTCCTATTACTTCTATTATGGGAAAAAGTAGTTTACTCACTTAATACCTCCTTTTGTATTTTTGAAATGCTGTACTGCCATTCAAGTTCATCTGTTGTTACTAGTTCTTTTAAAAATCCCTTTGGTGTGTTTTGCATGTAGATTTTAAATGACACCAGTAGAATTAGATTTACAATTAGAGAGTACAAACCTGTTACCCCTAGCCATGAAAGAGTCAAAAAGCTTCCTCCCATTAATCCAAGATCAGCTCTTGTTAAATTAAAAAGTATCTTTGCCTGTCTATTTAATAATGTAGGAAATTCTTTGCTTCTCATATTTGCCTCTTAACTAAAGTTTTGAATTAATGTTTGTATTAAACTCAGCCCAACTGATGAAATAACAGTTAATCCAAGCACTCCTGCAACTTTTTTTTGATATTCATCTTGTTTAAAGTACGACAAGATAATGAATGTTATAAAAGCGCATCCCGCTACTGCTCCCGAAAGAGGCATTAGGTAGCTACTTGTTAGGTTTTCAAAACCTGTTTTAAAGTCAGATGCGTAAAGTTGCGCCGATGATAAAAATAGACTAGTAGAGAATGCTACCGTCCAGTAAATAACGTCAACCATCACGAGTTTTTTTGACAATGGTAATTTATAGTTCATATATTCTCCGATTAGTTGTAGTTGTTTTGAATTAAGCTAAATAGGCCGATTGAAAATTCTTGTTTCCAGTTTCGACTTTCACCTCGCTGAAGGACATTCCAATTAAACCAATGGCTCCACTCTTTAAATTTGAATGACTCAACAGAGATAGGTAGTTTAAAATGTGATGCATTCTCGGCCATAACTTGAGGGCAACGAAAATGTGCTGGCCCATGCCAAGATAGAAGTCTGAAACCATTGAACGTGGTTTCGTTGATGCCTTTCAGTTTTAGTGAAATCAGATTTTCTTCAAAAGTATCAAGCTCCTCAATGTCATTGATGTTTTTAATCAGTAAATGAATATTGCTAGCTTTCCAACGAACGATGACTTTCTTTTCCTCAATTAACTGCTTTAGAGAATATTCATTCTCATTAATAAGTAGTGAGATTTTAGAAAACTTGTCTGATAAATCTTTTTTGAATGTGAACATCTTATTTATTTTGTGAAAAGCATTAACATCTATATGACATTCAAAGGGAGTAAATACACAATTACCGTTACAAGGTTGTGGTTGAGCGACAAAGTGAATTTTATCGTAAGACTTACGCTCTCCAAACACCATTTCAGGCTTTAGCTGAATATTAACCTTAGAGTTATGGGTAATATTTCCAAGTGGGTAGATAGCACTGTTTGGTGTTGAGCTAACTGATCTTTTAAAGCTGAAAATCTTCTCTTCATTTTGGTTTGCTAGCTCTTTTCCTAAAATGTATGAAAGTGAAATCACATCACTTGATTTAAATGAATAATTTAAGTAATGCTTGTTAAGTTTATTTGTAAAGACAAACCATTTTCCCTTTTTATCTTCATTTTTTATTTCACTCAAATAGTCATACTTAGGCAAGTTACTCTGAAACTGATTAATCTTAATTAACTTATTATTTTGAATAGTTACTTTTTCAGCAAAAATCTTGTGCAATATGTTTAAAAAGCTTTCAGACTTTCCTTTTATACCAATATAGTAAGCTTCTTGTTCAAGTGGAGTATTTAGTATTACTGGAATACTTTTAGCTCTAACACTTGCCATGAGTCGCTTATAGGTAGTTTTAAGCTTTGGTATTTCAAAATCTTTAACTTCTGAAATTATAAATTCACCTTTTTTCATGTAATTATGCTCAATTAGCTGAGTAGGTAAATTTTCTATTTCAACATCAAATATTTCATTAACTCCTGCTTTAAAAATACGATCAATCTTCTTAGTAGTTATTAGTTGATAAGACTCTTTTTCGTAGTCATAATAATAGAAATTTAATTCGAGATTTTTGATTTCCTTATACAGACTATTAGATTTAAGTTTTACTGAGTTCTCTAGACTTGCCTTTATGTTTTTAATGTCAACATTAGGTGCTGTCAGAAGAGTTTTATAGTCTAAAACAGTCTTAGCAAAAAATGTAGAGTCTACTTTAGGATACTTTACCCATGATAGGTCATGCTCTTTAATTTCTCCCCAGGAATGATCCGCAAATTGTCCTATCTTTGCTGAATCATTAAAAGCTTTGTCTCTAATGAATATTCTACCGACTCGATACTTAAAGTCAGGATCATCTTTTCCAACTTTAGTATCAATGACAAAGTTTAATACATTTTCATCGGGAAGAGTTGGATCAACTTCTAAATTACTGGTGTCAGTTCTTCTTGGATTGTTGATTTTGTAATCAACTTGAATCTTATAATTTTGAAGAAAACGAACCTTTAAACTTGGTAAGTCAGCGATATATGGATTTGTTCCAAAATTGGTTTCTTCTTCATTTAAAATTAAATCCCCATCATAATCATTATTTGATTGAAGTTGGGAACTTCCTACGACGGTATCTTCTTGGGAACCTTTAAATCCACATGAAAATAAAGTAATAGATATTAGTAATAATATATAATTACGCATTACTGCTCCTTTTGGGCCATGCCCTAAATTAAAGGTTGCAAAGAATTTGGTTTTGTTTTACAAAGACATTGCAACCACTTTAAACGGTTAGTTGTATCGCTCTCATTTTTTGTTTTCAGACTACAAATGAGAGTGATTATTAAATTAAGTTCTTATTCAAATATTTAAGCATCTCCTTTCTTTCATTTTTCAAAAATGAATCTTTTGAATATTCATCCAAATAAAATCGTAGATTTGATAATACTGAAATTAGTTTTGAATTTCTTCTTAGTTCAGATCTACTAATTGAATTAATAAAGTTTAAAACATCTGTTCTTATATTATTCATAATTGCTCCACTGAATATTTATTTAAAATCTTTTCAACTCTTGTAGCGTTTGAAATCAAGTTGTCATTACGAGTGACTTCTATAGTTGATAAGACACCTAAGCACTCTTTAAAATAATGTCTTACTCTTTTTAAATTGTTTTTCATTCTTTCTCCTTTTTATAGACCATCACACAATCGAGATGGTAACTAGACAACATAATTGTCATCATTCTTAAATGAATCGTTTTGTGATTTAATGTTTTTATAAAAGAAATAATTTTCAATTTCCCTTACAAATTCATTTTTGCGTTCTTGAACATCATTTTTAGTAGATGCAAGAAAAATTGCCTCTACTAGTAGGCTTGCTTTTTCTTTAATGACATCTAAATCATGTTCTGCTTTACAGCTTGAATTAAAGATCAATGATCCAGTCATTTCCATTACTGCATCGTAAAATACATCTTTCTTTTCATTTACTGGTGATTTTGTGGCTAATTCCACCGCGTGTTTAATACTTAATAAATCATCAGAGTGTTTTGAATAAAAATCTATCCCGCCGAAAACTGAATGTAACGTATATTGAATTCTTATGATTTCAAACTCTCTTCTTATCATATCTTTACACATTTTAATTAAGTTCTCTTTTGTTAAAAAATCACCTTTCTGTTTCTTTATTAAATTGCTCAGTAGCATTTAATTACTCCTTGTAAATTTGTTTAATAAAGTTCTAACAGTTTTTTTTTGGAGTCGGCAATGATGAACATGGTGTAATCTTCACTAAATTTCGTGAAAAGAAGTTGGAGTATTATCTTAAATATCTGGATTTTAGTAAAAATATTTAACGAAAAATTCGTGAAAACTAATTTAGGTTTTATTCTAAAGTGAAATAAATGTGATTATAAATCCACGGTCACTAAATAGAACTTAGTCGGTGTGGAGAAAAAATGCCCATTAATACAGTTTGAGTGTTTTAGTTTTGATGGGAATTATATAAATATCTTTATGGATAGACATTTAAAAAATATACATCTGTAATATTCTAAATAATTTCTTTTCTTCCTCTGAAGCAACTTTTTTAAACTGCAGAGGATCAACAATTGCTTTTTCTAACAGAACGGAAATGTATTCTTCGCCTCCTCTAACGTATGTATAAAGACTTTCTGATCCTTTATTGACACAGTATTTGTCATTACCTTGCTTTACCACTTCATTGTAACAATGTAAGACCTTAGCATTTGGATCTATTCTTCTGGCATAATGTCTACCGACAATCGAGCCTTCATCTTGAGGTGGACTTGTTTTCGCTATAATCTTTTTAACTTCCTCTTGAGAAATTACTCCCTCTGTACAGTGTTCTTCCCATACTTCAGGAGTACACTTCGTAACACCAAATGCAGGAACAACTTTCTGGGCAAGTTTTAATCTATCTTTATAGCCCCCCTTTGCATTATGTAATGTATTTATAAATAGAGGGTATCTAGTCTCTAGCAAGTGCAAAGCTTCATGTATAATACTACTATCAAACTCATTCCTGCACTCTACTTGATTAGAGTTTTTATACCAATAACAAGTAGGGCTTTGATGCACTCCAATTTTAGAAACTTCAATCGCGGAGTAATTTCGAGTAAAGTTTGATACATCTTTTTTTGAAATCCGACTTTTCTTAAGGTCTTTTTCTAATCTTTGAAGATCATGATTAGGGATTCCATTACAGTTTCGGCGATCCCATGGACCAAACAAGTCAATATCTAAGTCAGACTCAAAATTATAATTTGTGCTTCGATCACCTGTTTCACTAGGTACAAACGTCACTATAGATGAGTTTAGTTGTGATAAAATAACGGGAAGAGTATTTCTTATTTCTTCAGGTAGAAATGTTAACTTAGAAAGTCCATTATTCCATACATCAACTCCCTTTGAACTCGCCCAAACAAATAGAGTTGGTTTTGATATCTTAATTTTATTTAATATATTTAAAACTTTCGTTTTATCTTGTTTCTTTAACTTGCCTTGAATATCACACATCATTATTTCATCTATTTTAGTATACATGCCAAAACGAAGTGCAGGACTTTTTGAATGAATAAATTCTTTTTTAAGATTAGAGATTATCGACTGGATAGACTTGCGAGAGCAGTGATTAGCAGTCCGTGAAAATGCCGACTGAGAAAATAATAACAATAAAATAATTATTTGACTAAACCCCATATTGTTTTTCCTGTTCTAATAAAATTTTCTCAAGTTTTAGTTTTATATCAGTACTTATACTATCATCATGAACGAGAGTTCTTAATATGCTTATTTCTATGTCGTCAAATTTCCGGTACGATTGGAATGATCTTTCGAAATACTCGATGAACCTTAAAGACTTTCTGTTAAACTGTTTTTTAAGAAAATCAAGAGCTTCTTTTTTATTATTTTTTAAAAAGCTAATACAAGAGATTAAAGCGGAATTATATTCTTGCCTCTCCCATTCAGCAGTTTTTTCAAAACATGCATCAAATAATACTTTAGCATCCAAATCATTATGAGTAAAAAAAGCATTTTCAAAAATAGAGAAATTAGAACCACCAATTTTCTCTTTTAACATGAGATCAACTAAATAGCTCTCAACTTTTTTTGCGCCAATTACACCTCTGGAATGTAGAGAAGCAAAAAGAACAGTGTTTTCATCAGAAGCTGTCAACGAATCGTCTATAATTTCTTGTGGTAAATTATGGTGTTCAACTGTATATCTTAACAAGTCACCACTGAAATACTTTGAATTTACGAGATCTTTGTTTATTTTAATTGCTCTATTGATATTTATACCTAGTATGGATTTATATAGGTGGGAATTCAAATCAAATCCAGCTTCTTGATAAATGTCTGAAATCTCTAATATAAGGTTTCTATTGTAAGGGTTTAGTAGAAATGCTTCTCTAAGAAGGTCTAATTTTTCTCTTCTTGAGCATATACTAACTGTAGTATTAATTTGGTCTGCTTTATTTAATAGTTCTTGTGATTCTTTTGAAAAGTCATATGTCTCCTCCGATTCAATTAGAGCCCTTGTTTTTGGCCAGTCTATTTTAAGAGCTAGTGCAACTCTGATTAATTTATAACAGTTTATTGTTCCTTCACCATTTTTCTTTACTCTATCTTTTGAATTTAAAGTTGGTATTGATGTTTTAACAAGTAAACTGTTAGCCTCTTTTTGGTTTATTCCAGGTAAAATCGAGACTACGTTTGCTAAACAACCTGTAACAACAGGTTGTGCACCACTTGTACCACCGAAAAGTTTGTAATTCCCACTTCCATAACTATAGTTTCTTCCTGGAGCTAAAATTGTGACACTTTTTCCTTCGGATGAGCTTAATGAAGGGACTCCTAGTGGTGACAATTGTCCTACAATTATAGAGAGTGATGGTGATGATTGCTGAACACTTGATTCAGGATAACGATTGCCTGCTGATCTAACTGTTATAACACCTGCGTCTATTATTTTATTTAAGTAATCTATCTTATCATCATAAATCGATTCAGAAGCTTGAAAAATTTTAATACCTTTTTGAATAAATGAATCAGCATTGAGTAAAAATTTATTATTTGAATAGTTAAAGATTTGAGTAGATGATAATTCCGCATTTGAACTTATACCTATAGGATAATCTCCTAAGATAATATTATTAACCTTGGTTCCATGACTAGCTCCAGAAAATTGATAATTATTTTTTAGCTTTGACTTCAACTCTTTACTTAATACTTTTTTAGGAAGTTCAGATAAATTTACATGTTCAGATGTTGCAATTTTTGTTGTTGCTAGGTCTATACCTTTTAAAAGTCTTTGCATAAGATCAATGCCAACAAACTCATATCCCCAAAATGCAGACAATTTGCCATTTTCAAGATGCTCAAAGCCATGATTATCTACTAATTCACAATAACTCTGACTTTTAGTACTTTTACATTCATTAGAGACAGCACTTAGAATTTTATGGACATGTGCTGTAGTACTTTTGAGAGTGTCTAATAAATTAACATTTATATCTTCCGCATATATATTAGTAGCAATAAAAATAGATATGTAAGCAACTAAAATCATGCGAAAATAATTCATATTACCTCTTAAGGTTATTAATATTACTTATAGATTTGCAAGAATTAGGCCAATGGATAAATTAATTGTAGATACTGTAGATACACAGCAATTATGTCCTATTCTTAATACACAGCGATTATGTCCTATTTTTAATACACAGCGATTCTGCCATATCAGTAAGACTGCTTGATATCTGGGCACAGGTTTAAGAACATTACTAATTAGTTCGCTTTATATTTCAAATATGATTACTTTACAGCCAATCACCAGCACAACTACAAGTAGCAGCCGTTAGATTTCCGTCATCATCGTGACTTTGTAAGTATTGAACGATGCCACATGGTGATTCACTCTCGTCACTTTCACTTAATTTGGCCAAGCACACCTTTACCAATGTGCCTTCAAATTGCTCAACTTGAGAAGTAACACACTTAATGCTACTTGAGTCGATCGTAACATTCGTTTTTAGATCTTTTCTGCAAGCTTCCTGAACTGAAGCAAAAGATGATATAGATGTAAATAGTGTTAATCCAATTAGTAATTTTTTCATAATATTCTCTTTTTAATTTTCTAAAGCATCTTGTGCTAAAGTAAGATCTCTGTAGTCCTGATTAGAAATTGCACTTCTTTCGAGCAACTCTTCCCATCTTTGAACTCTTTCTTCTCTTGATTCTTGGATAGTTTCAGTTGGCGCCTTTGGTTTCAGGGCTGCAACTAAATCGGTGAAGTCTTGAACAGTAATTGCCCCTGTCTGAACCATTAAGTTGTATCTTTCAACTTTTGATTGAAATGAGTCGGAAGCAATTGATGCTATGGATGTTAAAAGTGTTAGTATTATTAATAATTTTTTCATTTGCTCCCCCAGGAAAACTTTATTTAGATTGGAAAACATATAACACAATAATAATTTACAATGTTGTTTTTTGAAATTGTTACAGAGTTGTAGTGAAAGTTTCTCTTTAAAAAATGAATTTGTTGTCTAAAAGAATGTGAGTTGTGTACTCGTTTAATATTATTCTGTAAGATCAACTAAATATCAATATGTTACGAGCACGTTTTTCAGTTTCCACGTACTCAAAGTTTGACAATATTTTTTCAGACCAGCTTTAAGAACCAGTTTTCCTTAAAATATAAGTGAAAAAGGTATTTTTGAAATGCCCGGTAAAATCAAAAAGAAAGCCTCCCAAGTGTCCAAGGACACGAATGTGATAAAATTGTTTTGCAAAATAATTTAACCATTCAAAACATTTAAAGGAGACCAGTATGTTTGATCATTATGTAGCA
>Ga0316204_10011133_pt1 | contig 11362 bp, 9 predicted proteins | sample 6monrhotite_MG_2_FD_205661 | JGI IMG/M metagenome (GOLD analysis project Ga0316204, IMG submission 205661) | Microbial mat bacterial communities from mineral coupon in-situ incubated in ocean water Damariscotta River, Maine, United States -... | ecosystem: Environmental > Aquatic > Marine >...
CATTTCATCAAGGCCAGAGAGCACAGGCTGCTTTCATCAACAGGCCGGATATACGAGAGCAATCCTGTCACTGTCATTAATGATCATTGTCTTGCAAAACGGGAGGAGACCATATACGCAATGACAGGCGGGGGGCATTGCCGCCCCAAAGGATTTGGACTTCCAGTCCATCACGCTTCGCTCGCAATGACAGGTCGAGACGTATAGGGACGAGATTGCCGCGCGTTGCTCGCAATGACAGGCGGGGGCATTGCCGCCCTAAAGGATTTGGACTTCCAGTCCGTTACACATTGCTGGCAACGACGCTTAAGATCATTAATCAGAGGCCCCTAGTTCAATAAAGCAAAAATGCGGGCATAAAAAAACCGCCTTGCGGCGGTTTTACTTTTGAATGGGGTGGGGGGAACTGAATTCTCTATTTAACCTGTTGTTATATAAGTAGATAGGTTGATTCAGTTTTACCCAGTACTACAATCAGTGTTACAAAAAACAAAAGTCACCTCAATATCTAGCATTCGCTGAATATTAAAATTAGCTAATGAACTATTGATATGAGTATCACTACCCGCCTCAAGTAACGCTTTAAGTCAAGGGTGCCCCTATATTGGTGCTTTTGCATGCTCATTGCAGCCTATATAATGTGTGGAATTAATTATATACGGGAGAGTAATCGTCCAATATTCACATAAGCAGTTTTTTAGACTGATGCCAAATGCCGATTTGGCGCGATATTTTGAATCAGTGGGTGTTTCGCTAGATATTGATCTCAGTGAAATAAAGGATTCTGATTCAGAGGCCATTTTCCAAGCATTTCTAGGCTTACCTGAAGAGCAACAATCAGTCATTGAGGCCGATTTTCAAAATATCAATGCGCTTGCCTTTGACGGTGGTGTAAAGGTCTTGGTGGATGAGGCGGCTTTTCATGAAAAAAATGATTCATTTGCAAAGGCGATAGCTGAAATTAAAGGCCTACATTCAAAGGTGATGTGGGCATTTCTGGAGCATAAGGACTATTGGCGCGGGGCAAGTATGTTTTTGCATGCCGATAATATCAGCCCTTCTTTTTGGAAAAAATGTGTTGGGATTCCTCCTGCACCGCCTTGTGTTGAAAACGCTGATATTAATGAACTAGCGCAGGCGATTAGTCACTTCTTTCACACCAAAGAAGGAAAAGGGCGAAATTGTAAGGTAGATGTTTACCGTCGATACAACAGAGAGTATTTCTTTGCCTATCCTGAAGGTTTTGCTCAATCAACGGTTGAATGGGTTAGTAACACATTAGAAACACGCACACGGCACCCAGCGTTTGAGATTATCTTTGTCTATTGTGAAGATGAAAATTCATTAGATATTTGCGCCCCTAAAAACACTAAAGTTATTCCAGTCCTGCAAAGGCTGTTTGCTAAGGCTATTTTAAAGCTTGATAGCTTGCCTGATGGTGGATTTCATAAGCCTGTCTATACTGTTGAATCATTACAAGATTCGAAGTTTGAATTTACAAAGCCACCTAGCTCTGAAATTAAAGATATCGTGGTTACTCACCTTCGTTTGACCTTGGCGCATGGCGGAAAACGGAATATTAATTTAACGGCAGACACAAAAGGTAATGCACAGGCCGTTTATGATTTATTGGATGAACTCACATTACCAGCCTATAGCGTTTCCCAAGTGGGCGTGAGTGTTTCATTTGAGGCTACGGCTGATAGGCGTGCAAATAAGCGTACGTTTAATATCACGCCGCCGCATGGGTGTGCGCTTGGGTATGATGGCCAAGATGGTGAGATTCGTGAAATGCTTGCGCTATCGGGTATAGAACCCGGTGCAGTCTCTAAATAAAAACCATGTCATATAATGCCGTATTGGTGGAATTGTTGGAGCATATCGCTCACACGGACAAGCATGTATTGATTGGCTGGCATAAAGTCCAGCAATGGCCTGATGGTCTATTAAAGCGATTGGTGGCGACTGGGGTTCTTGTGAAGGCCTCACAGGCGGAATCGATTCAATGTGCTGAATGCCCTAATGCCTGCTTTATGGATGTTCTTATCTACACCAGTCCAGAGTCACAAGCAGCCCGTGCCTTTGTTGTCTGTGATGATATTGATATGCAGGAAGAAATGGGGCGAATCAACATCTCTTTGGATTCGTTGCGGCAATGGAAAACCAGCGCCAAGCATTTGGCAAAGGTGGTTGCTGGTTTGTTGGATTTAGATATCAGGCCTGAAAAAATAAAGTCCCAAGATAATATCCGCCTTGGTATGCTTTCTAGTAAAAAAGGGAATCGCTGGGTAAGTTTGAATATTCAGCCGTTGACGCTTGAAATTAATCAGCGTACGGCCTTATTGGATGAGTTGCTGTTTTTTGACGGTGAATCGTTGGTGATCGATCGTGTCCGTATTAATGAAATGCTGGTTTCTGCTCCATTACGACAGGGTAAAGAGTACACCCCATCGACCTCAAAGCGTGAAGCTGGAAAACTAAAGACAGAAGCAAAGCACCAAGATTGGCGTGATGAATATTCTCGTATGAAGCGTCAGCAACCAGATATGAGCGATAGAGCTATTTCTAAGAAAATAGCAGCTATGAATATAGCTCGGGGTGCGGAGGCATCAACCATTTATCGAAAGATGAAGTGAAAATAAGTAGGCGCAAACTTTCCGCCTACTTTTAAGGTTTTAACTCATTGTTTTTGTGAACACATATTTTCATATGTGTTCTGTTCCGCTTCTGAAGTTACCCTCATTATTCTAGAACTAATCTATTTTTATAGTGATTTCGCTGATTTCAGTAGGCGGAATAAAGTCGAACATCTAAAAAAATCGCACAGCTAACCTCTTGCTTACTCGATCCACTAAGCACTTATGAGGTTTCACAATGGCGTACCGAATATTAAGACTTCCAGCAGTTAAAGAATTAACCGGCTTGTCGCGTAGTTCAATTTATTTACGCATATCCAAGAATGAATTTCCTTCACAAATTTCTTTGGGGGATAGGGCTGTCGGCTGGATAGAAACCGACATTGAACGTTGGTTAACGCAAAAGATCGAAGATAGCCGTGGTGCTAAGTAATGGCCAAAGGCACAAACCCCAATCTAGCCAAGATTCACCGGAATTATACCGTTGAAGAGGCAGCGATTTTGTTTGGGGTGCATAAAAATACTGTTCGTACATGGCTGAAAAATGGTCTCAATGTCTGCGATGATAAAAAACCAATGCTTATTTTAGGTAGTGACTTACGTGAATTTATTCGTAACAAAAAAATAAAGAATAAGCAAAAATGCAAACCGTGGGAGTTCTACTGTATGCGATGTAGGAAGCCGCAGGCGGCGGCTGGTGATATGGCAGAGTATGAGCCTACGACAGCCACTACGGGGCGTTTAATGGCGCTCTGTCCGGCGTGTGAATCGATCATGAACAAGTACTATAGTTTGGCTAAGTTAGAGGCGTTGAACGAGAAATTAGACATCACATTACCGATAGCACTAAAGCACTTAAACAAGACCGACAAACCCCTCCTAAACAGTGACTTTAATGACTGAGGTGAAATGATGAAGAAACACAACCCTGATAATGAACGAATCAAGCGCAAATACTTTACCTTTATGAAGGAAGCCAAGCGCCAAAATGAGGCATCGATTGATGCCATTGCAAAGGCATTGAAACGGTTCGAGGATTATAACAAATTCCGTGATTTTAAGACCTTTCATTTTCAGCAAGCGGTGGCCTTTAAGAAACACCTAGCCAATCAGGAGAATCAGCAAACGGGCAAGAAACTAAGCAAGGCAACGATGAATTCAACGCTTCGTAATTTGAAGGCATTTTTTCAGTGGCTCTCAATGATTGCTGGTTACAAGTCTCGAATTTCATATTCTGATGCTGAGTATTTCAATCTCTCAGGGAAAGATACACGGATAGCCACAGCGCGGCGTGAAAAGCCTATTCCGACCATGGAGCAAATTAAGCACGTCATTAAGTCGATGCCATCAAAGACCGCGCTAGAGCGGCGTAACCGTTGCCTGATTGCATTTACGCTATTGACCGGGGCAAGGAATAGCGCCGTTGCATCAATGAAGCTTAAACATATTGATCTTGAATCTAATAGTGCCTTTCAGGATGCCAGAGAGGTGAACACAAAGAACAGCAAAACATTCACCACTTACTTTTTCCCGGTGGGTGATGAAATTCATCAAATCGTGCGTGATTGGGTGCGGTATCTGAGAAATGAACGGCTATGGGGTGGTGATGATCCACTGTTCCCCAAAACTGAAGTGGGACAGGGTGATAATCACACCTTTCAGGCGGTGGGCATCAAGAAAGAGCATTGGAGTACTGCTTCACCGATTCGAGCTGTATTTAAAGAAGCGTTTGAGGTGGCTGGATTGCAATACTTCAATCCGCATAGTTTCCGTAAAACGCTGACAATATTGGGTGAGAAGACCTGTAAAACCCCTGAAGAGTTTAAATCATGGAGTCAGAATTTAGGCCATGAAGGAGTGTTGACCACCTTTTTCAGTTATGGCGAGGTTCAGCCTGCACGACAAGCTGAGATTATCCAGCAATTGGCGGTGCCGCGTGAATCGGCTAATTATCAGTCTTTCGATGTAGATGTAATGGCAAAGGCCGTGGCGCGTGAAATGAGGAATCAATGATAGGCATAGGCGCTTACATTTAAGTGTAGTGTAAATTATACTGCCAGCCATATGCCAGTTAACCATCATAAAATGCTATATAGCAGGAAATAAGGCGCGAATGAACCTGATACAAGAAGGACTCAAGAAAGGCTTAATCAAATTTGATGATGAGCAGAAGTATATTACCTATGTTCACCAGAAAAAAAGGCGCAACTACCGCAATCCTGAAGAACAGGTGCAAGCTGAGTCATTCCTTAAGCTGGTTTTAGTTTATGGGTATGCGCCTGAACGGATAGAACAGTTTGCTTCAGTAAAAATCGGCTCAGACACCCGAGAGGCCGATATTATTGTTTACAACAATGATGAGCACACCTCAGCCCATATTGTTGTTGAATGCAAAAAAGAAGAAGTTTCAGAGCTTGAGTTCAAGCAGGCCATCTCTCAAGCCTTCAGTTATGCCGCAACAGGCACAGTTAGAGCAAAGTACTTCTGGGTAACCTCAAATATAAAAGATGCCTACTTTGAAATACCTGAAAAAGAGCCAAAAAAATACATCACCGTTCCTGATGTACCTCAGTTTGGTGTTAGCAAGCTGGCAAAGTACAAATATGCCAAAGGTGGTGGTGAAATCAACGGGCAAAAGCTATTTGAGCTAGAGCCTGTTGAACAAGATGAACTCACCCGCCGCTTCAAGCAGGCTCACAACTCCCTATGGGGTGGTGGTGAACTCAACCCCTCTGAAGCCTTTGATGAGCTGGATAAGCTCATCTTCTGCAAAATATGGGATGAACGCATAGCCCGTAAAAAAGGTGAGGCCTACGATTTTCAAATCTTCAGTGAAGCATCAGAAGAGAAGACAAATAAAAAACTGCAACAGCGGATACAAGCACTCTATGAAGAGGGCCGCAAACAAGACCCCGAAGTCTTTAAAGATGGCATCCGCCTCAACCCTGAAAAACTTCGTACTGTTGTTGGGTATCTCGAGAGCATCCATTTAGGTAATACGGATTTGGATAGTAAAGGCCGTGCCTTTGAGACCTTCATGGGGTCATTCTTTCGCGGTGATTTTGGGCAATATTTTACCCCTCGCCCCATTGTTGACTTTATTGTGAATACTTTACCGATTACCCATAAATCACTTGTATTGGATACTTCGTGTGGGAGTGGTGGTTTTTTGCTACATGCGCTGGATAAAGTGAGAAATCAGGCAGCAGAATATTACCCCGATTTTGAAAATGATCCCAAAGAGGCCAAAGCTCACTACAAGCACTGGCATGATTTTGCAGAAAAGAATCTCTATGGCATTGAGATTAACGAACAGATTGCCAGAACAGCCAAAATGAATATGATTATTCATGATGATGGTCATACCAATGTCATTGCTACCGATGGCCTGTTACCCATAGATGATATTAAAGACCATGAAGGTAATATTAAGCAGTTAGGAATTTACTCGCGTACCAAAAACGAAGGCTTCACCTACAATCGCTTTGACTTCATTATCACCAATCCTCCGTTCGGCTCCAGCATCAAACAAACTGAACAAGCCTATATGCACCAATACGGCTATGCACAAAAAGAGATTGACTGGTTAAACCCAAAATCCAAAAAATCGGCTAGAGACAATCAAAGTACAGAAGTTCTCTTCATCGAGCAGTGCTATAAATTTTTAACCGAAGGTGGCTATCTGGCTATGGTTGTACCTGATGGCATATTAACCAATTCCAGTCTGCAATATGTGCGTGATGGGATAGAGGAAAAATTCCGAATTGTCGCCGTTGTCTCCATGCCACAAACAGCATTCCAAGCCACAGGGGCGGGTGTAAAAAGCTCTGTGATGTTTTTGAAAAAACACATATTAGAAACGACCGAAGCTATCATGAACCAAAAAACAGGTCTACAAGACAGTATCAAAGACAAGAGTCACTACCTTGAGCAGTTAAAAACACTGGAAAAAGAGAAGAAGCGGGAACTCAAAGAACTGGCAGGGTTTGACAATATGGAAGGGTTAAAAGGTGTAGCCTTAGCCCAGTCAGAAAGCTACAAGGAGTGGAAAACGCAACTGAATGCCAAATACAAAGAAAAAGCCGGTGAGATCAAAGAAGGTTTAAACGAGCAATACATTGAACAAAAGAAACAGCTACTAGAGGGCTACTCCATCTTTATGGCGATTGCTGATGATATTGGTTATGACGCGACAGGAAAACCCACCAATAACAATGAACTGAAAGTTGTTGGCAAAGAGCTTGCTGGATTTATAGAAGCCATAGAAGGCGGGAGGATATGAGTTTTCTGCTTTCGCCAGATATAAATAATAATAAGGTTTTTCTGGTTAAGCATTGTGAACTAGAAGGAAGGCTTGATCCATTTTGTTACATTCCAGAACTTGTAAAACTAGATAAAAAAATAAAATCCAAAACAGATTATCGTTTAAAGGATTTTTCTATTTTTAGAGCCAGTGGGGCAACACCAAGTAAAAGTCATGATGAATATTACTCTGATAAAGAAAATGGGATACCCTTTATTCGCGTTCAGAACTTATCTACAACTGGTGAATTAAATCAAAGTGACTTGATTTATATTTCAAAGGATATTCATGAAGGGCTGTTAAAAAGAAGCCAGGTTAAAGAGCATGATCTGCTAGTTAAAATCACTGGTGTTGGCAGAATGGCTGTTGCTTCTGTTGTGCCTGATGGCTTTGTGGGAAATATAAATCAGCATATCGTTGTAGTCCGTACTGGTTCAAAAGAAATTAGTGAAAATATTGCAACTTTCCTGAATCTGGATGCGGTTGAAAATATCGCAACAAAAAGAGCAACTGGGGGAACTCGGCCAGCATTAGATTATCCTGCGTTATTTTCTATACCAGTTATAAATGATAGGAACATATACAATAAAGTGAATAAATCTGTTGCTGCCAAAAAGAAAAAAGAGGCAGAGGCACAGCAGTTACTTTCCAGTATTGATGAGTACCTATTGGCTGAGTTGGGCATTAAGCAGTCAGAGGCAGTGGAAAACACTCTGCAAAGCCGAATGTTTACAAGGCAGTTGAAAGAAGTATTTGGTGGAAGGCTTGATCCAAATACCTATAGATATGAAAGAATGTCCGCAATAAAAAGTATTAAAGATAGTAGCTATCCGGTGAAACCATTATCTCAAATAGTGGAGTTCAAGACTGATAAAACAAACCATATTGATGAGCAGGAAAAATATATAGGGTTAGAGAATGTTGAGAGTAACACTGGTGAATGGGTTTCATCTAAGTCAAAAGAATCAATATCAAGTGCGTCAATATTTAATTCTGATGACATATTATTTCCAAAGCTACGCCCGTATTTGAATAAGGTTTTCCATTCTGATTGTATTGGGTTGTGTTCAACTGAATTTCATGTTCTCAATAGCCATACTGAAAATAATAGCTATATAGCCAATTTTCTTCGGTCAAAAGTTGTTATTTCTCAGACTGAAAATCTTATGTCAGGAAATACACTGCCTCGTTTACAATTTGAAGACATCCAAAAACTGTTAGTCCCAGTTCCGCCGCCTGAAAAACAACTGGAAATGGTCAGGCATATTGCCAGTATACGCACTCAAGCTAAACGATTAAGACTTCAAGCAAAAAAAGAGTTAGAACAAGCAAAGAAAGCAGTGGAAGTCATGATTCTAGGTGAAGCATGATTCTACAAGGCGTTTTAGATCGTTCACTTGGTAACTTTGTTTGCCTGCGTGGTTATGCCAGACTGGGTGATCTATATGAGATTTCTGAACCCGATCAGAGTTATCAGCGTGATTTAATCACTCACCAACAGGAACGAATGGAAAAGTTTCTGGATGAAGGGGAATATCTCTTTTTCCCTGAAGTGATCTTAGGTGCGAGTTTGGATGGTGGTAATCATACAAGTGCTGTTAGTGACTTCTTATCTCAGTTTAATATTGGTAAGGGTGAAAAATATTCTTTCTCACAATTCAACCTTAACTACTCAGTAAGCACCAGAAAATCTGGCAATGAGTTACGTGAAACTATCCTGTACCGTAGGGCAACATTAACAATAAACAAGGATTTGTTTGATATAGGTGTATTTAACAAATTCCATAGAATTGATGGCAATCACAGGTTAAGCATATTAAGCGATAATTTAGATACCCCGCTTTCTACTGACAAGCTTCAGAGATATAGAAACCTGAACGTCCCTTATTGCTTGGCCTTGTTCCTGAATGATGAGCAGTTGAAGCGTTTCAGTAGGGCTTTATTTCATAACATTAATTACAAACAAATTGCTTTAACAATGGAGCAAAGTTTAAAGCAGATTCTAGAGGATACAGCACTTTTTACTGATGACACATTGCTTGATAAATTTGGCTCTGAATATCTGTTAGCAAGAAAAGTGTTGAATAGTTGGGATTTGAGCATGATTCCAAATATCACCAGTGTCGTAGATTCAAATGATGAATCATTGGTTTCTAAACGTACTTTTTTACTGAAAACCTTTCAAAGTCTTGCTGAGATTGAAAAAATCTCATTGAATGAGGACGATCTTGAAAATGAAATGGGTAAGTTTAAGCGTCAGTTAAGTGCCATCAATTCCTTGTATAGCCATCCCAGTTTGGGGCGGCAACGAAATAGCGGGTTGCTAAGTGCATACTTCCACTATGCCTACCATGACTCAGGTAAATTGACGATTTTTAATAACTGGGTATTGGAAAATCACATATATGAAACAGAAGAGATTGCAGCCAAAGAAATCATAAAAATATTTGATTGTGTTTTAGAGGCAAGGGAACGGACTATTTTTGTATCCATGCAATTTTGTACTGAAACAGAGGGAAACTACAAAGCTGTTCAAGATGCAGTGACGGAAATTAATGAATCATTCTCACTAGACTTGAAAATACGCGAAATAAGGATTGATCAGTTTAAGAAGGGCTATTCCTATAAAATTGATGATGAGCTGCTGATGTTGATTAACGATTGTGGTTTGTTACTAGCAGATATCACGTTAGGTAATAAAAATGTTTACCATGAGATAGGTTATTTGATGGGGCTGAATAAAGGTAGGGATGAGTCTCAAAACAACTTTATTCTGTTCCATAATGAAGCGGTTACTGGAGCCGATTTCCATAAAGATCATGGGTTCAACATCAAACCTTTTCAGGTTCTCACGGCTAAAGATACCAATAGTTTGAGATGCGAAATAATGGCTCAGGTGAAAAAGTACTATAACCTTTAGCTTCAGAGTGAGCTCTCAATTACATGCCTACTAATTTCAGCCCCTTGTTTCCTGTCAGGCTCATATTGCCGTTGGCAGCGCTCTCAATATGGCCACTCCACCACTTCATCACCGGCTTGCGTCGCTCAATATAACTTGCCCGATTATAGGCGTTACGCACTTCATCCTTGCCTATGTGGGCTAGGGCGGCTTCAATTACATCAGGGTCAAAGCCTTCTTCATTTAAAATGGTGCTGGCCAATGACCTCATGCCGTGAGCTACCAGTTGTTTATCAAAGCCCATCCGCTTTAAAGCGGTATTGGCAGTTTGTGGATTCGCGTGTTTTCTTGGGTCTCTATCAGACGGGAAAACAAATTTACTACGCCCGCTAATAGGTTTTAGCATATCTAGCAATGCCAAGCACTGGCTAGTTAATGGCACCGTGTGTGCTTTCTTCGCTTTCATCCGTTCGGCGGGAATATGCCATAGGCAATCATCAAAATCGATCTCATCCCAGCGGGCACCGGCAGCTTCACTCGGCCGAACCATAGTATGAAGTTGCCATTCAATCAAAAAGCGGGTGGTGAGCTTAATACTCGCCATCGATAGGGTGTGCAGTAGAAAGGGGAGCTTTTCAGGCTTAAGCGTGGGTAGGTGCTGCTTAACTGGGTTCTTAAACGCCTTGCCAATCCCTGCCAGCGGGTTGGTTTCAATAATGCCAGCGTTTACCGCGTGAATCATAATCTCATTCAGGCGTTGGCAGAGTCGCTTAACCGTTTCAAGGCTACCCTTTGCCGCTACGGGCTTAATGGTCTCAATCGCCTTGATAGCGGTAATCTTGTGAATTGGTACTTTGCCAAGCGAAGGGAAGATATGCAGCTTCAAAGAGCGCCATGTATCGGCGGCGTGGTCTGCGGTGATATTGCCTTTTTTAACCTCCAGCCAATCAGCGGCGATATGTTCCAGCGTGTTGTTGTGGGCAACCTCACGGGCGCGTGCCTTATCGTCGCGGTGTTCTTGTGGGTCAATATCTTTGGCAAGTAGCTCTCTCGCCTCGGTGCGCTTTGTTCGGGCTTCAGCAAGGGATACTTCAGGGTAGGTTCCAAAGCTTAGGGTTGTACGTTTCTTTGTATAGGGTCGAGAGTAATTGAGTAACCATAATTTAGAGCCGCTGGGCTTCACTCTAAGCATTAAGCCCTTGCCATCGCTTAGGTTGTATTCCTTGGCTTTTGGTTTCGCCTGCTTTACTTGCGTTGAGCTGAGAGGGGTGACGTTTTTAGGCATTTTTGTAACATCGCTTTAGTGATTTAAGGCTGATGTTACATCCGATGTTACTAAAAGGCTAGGATGTTACAAAGCGTACTAGGACGCTTTAGGCAATAAAAAACCCGATAAACCGTTGTTTTAATTGGCTTACCGGGTTGATTTAGGTTCTTATCGAACCCCTATATGGTGGAGGTGGGGGGAGTCGAACCCCCGTCCGCAAATCCTCTGCCATCGGCTCTACATGCTTATCCTATTTA
>Ga0316204_10011135_pt1 | contig 11361 bp, 8 predicted proteins | sample 6monrhotite_MG_2_FD_205661 | JGI IMG/M metagenome (GOLD analysis project Ga0316204, IMG submission 205661) | Microbial mat bacterial communities from mineral coupon in-situ incubated in ocean water Damariscotta River, Maine, United States -... | ecosystem: Environmental > Aquatic > Marine >...
GCTGTCTGCTGTTGGACGCGGCGTTTTTCCAACTTCGAGCCGGAAAGCAATTCGTCCGCCTCTGTCGGTTGCGCGGCACGGTAGATCCGTTTGAGAATCTCACGCCGTCCCCCGCGCAATTGAAGCCGCCGTAACTGCGCCGCCACGTCCCGCGTTGCCTCCCTCGCCGCGTACTCGGGCCAATCGGGATGAAAGTAGTTGTTCTGCAACAGCGGCAATAACCGTTCAAACGGCCAATCCTCGGCGACGACTTGCAACAGCGCCATCAGGGCCTTGATGACGGGGCTGGTGGCCAACGACTCGGACGACTTGCAGATATAAGGAATGCCGGCGTTCGTAAACGTCTCGTGCAGCAGATCAGCATAATCCGTCAGTGACCGGAAAGTGACGACAATATCCATCGGCGATGTCCCGGACGCCAACAGCGATTTGATCTGCGAGGCAATCGCCCGGACCTCACCTTGTTGCCCGGTCGCCTCGATCACAGACACCTCTGTAGCGGACTCGCACGGCTTGACGCCACGGGGATTTTGAAACAGATTTGCCGCGATTTGAGAAAAAGCAGCCGGACGGTTTTCGTCGATCTCGTCACATTTGTCCCGCTTCACAGTCGTGTGTCGCTCGAGTTGTTGCAGAGCACCCAGCGGCTTAGCGAACAGGTCCGCACGTTGCAGCGGCAATTCCAGCGGCAGGGTGACAAACATCTCCGTCACCTGTCCTGCCAACAGTTGGAGAATTTCGTATTGGGTCTTTGTGAAGTCGCTAAACCCGTCGACGACCACAAAGTCCAAATCAGCAAACGTTCCCCAATGTCCTTGGGAGAGTTGATCGCGGGCCGACCAAAACCGACCTTCTCCATCATACAGCTCATGCGCGAGTAGGTGCTGTTGGTAGACACGATAGATCATCGCAAGTTCCGCATCGCGAGGATGCGGGTTGTCAGTGGCGATCACCTCTTCGAAATGTTCCGGCCAAATCTCCGCCTGTTTCAACTCGCTGATAAATGCCAACACTTGATCGACGAATCCGGTCGTTACCGCAATCGGCGAGAAATGCCGTAACGCATCGTCGGCGTTCAACTTTTCGATAATTCCACGGACAAGCACCCGTTGCAGCATGCGGGAAATTGGCGTGACCGCTGCTGGACTGTCACGCAACACGCGGTCCGCGAATCCCGAAAACGTGAACACCTGCGGATTGAAACAGGCAGCCAGATCGTCGAACAGCAGGTTTTCGCGAATAAAAGCGGCGCTGTAGTGAGTCGGCGTCAACCACAGGCCGCGGCCAATTTCTAACTTGTCGGCCGCATCTCGCAATTGGGCGCGGTATCGCCCAAGCATGCGGTCCGTTTTGCCGCTGCTCGCCGGGCCGGTTAACACTTGAATCGTGGCGGTCATGCGTATCGTTCCCTGAAATTCGCGGTGTCGTCCGCCTGGGTGTGATGCGGTTATTTGAGCGACGTGAAATATGCCAGTAAATCGGCAACTTCTTGAGCGGTCATGTCCCGCAATAGTAGTTCGGGCATGAGCGATGTCGTCTGTTGTTCCATCAATTCCACCTGCTCGACCGGCACACGCGTCTCCTTGAGTGCGGCATCCTTCAGCACAATTTCGCTGTCCGTTTTACTGACGACAATTCCCGTAAACACGCGGCCCTTTTTCGTTTCGATAAGGAACGTGGCAAATTCTGGTTCGATCTTCGACGAGGGACTGAGCATCTCTTCCAGAAGTTGCGCAGCTGTTTTCTTCTGAGCGACCTTGCGTAGATCCGGCCCCAGCATTTCGCCGGTTTTGTCAATACGGTGGCAATTGCGACAGGTCACACTCGCATTTTTCTCAAACAACATTCGCCCACGTTTCGCATCGCCCCCTAAGGCGAGGATTTGTTCGGGTTTTATAATGCTCCCCAACCGCTTCACACGCTGTTCCTCCGGCAGAAATCGTTCAAACAGGTCGCGAACCTGGCTGTCGGAATGAGCAAGAGCCTGTTCGATGATGCTACGGCGCACAGTTTCGCCCAGCGACGACTGTTGCACCGCACGCAGCGCGCGGAGCGCGCCGGTGGTTGTCGAAAGCAGTTGCGTCACAGCAACGGATTGTTCGGCTGAACTCGCATCGTTGTTGACGGCAGCCAGGTGATCATCCGTCGCAGTGGCGGGGGATTCGCTGTCGGCCGTCGCCGGCAATTGGGAAATCCAATCGTAGATCAGATCCACTCCGGCGTCATCCACCAGCGTGGAACCGATATGCGGCATACGGCCCCGCCCCAGTTTGGACATGCGGTACCATAGAACCGACCGGTAGGGATCTCCCGGAGCAATCACCCGCGCCAACGGAATGCTGAATGTCCCTTGCGAAGGACGCTCGTTGAGCATGGATGTCTTTGGTAATTCCAAGTCGTATTGCATTTTGGAAAGGACCGAACTGCCGGCATGCATGCGGTGACAATGCGCGCAGTTCGTGTGCAGATACGACCGCGCGCGCAAATTCTGCTCGGCCGCCGGATCGTGTGGATCGACGAGGACGGAGCTGTCCGTCGGCCCTGACAGATCCTGGTCAAGCAATTCCACATGCGCAAACGAGCGGAGTTGGTTGTCGGCCACCGCATCATAGTAGTGTTGTCGATTCAATTGGGGAGCATTGAATGCCAACGCGTTTCCCGCCCAGGGATTGTGGCAGCGCATGCACTCCGTCCGACTGGAGAAATGCCACGTCTGTTGGCGATGTCCACCGGGAGCCATCGGATCCTGAATATCCAATGGCACATCCACTCCTTCGGCAGCGACTAACGTCGCGTCGGTCTGTTCCGGATTCCAACGATAGCTATATCCCTGCCAGGCGCTGCCGTCGTAATGCAGAATCTGCGTTTCGATTCGGCGGCGACCCTCAGTACTACCCGGTTGCATGTCGAGCGAAATTGTCTTCGCCAAAACGGAATCTTTTGGGAAAACCCACGGGCTGCCCTTTGTGGTCACCGTCCCGTCACCGGGAATGGCGACATATCGCTCTGCAGTTGCTTCGTCGGCCCACGCTTCGGCGTTGATGGAATACGGGATCACCCCCTCCGCTGGCGAATGGTCGGCCACCGAACTCAACAACCCCGTTTCACTGAGGTGACGCGGGAAATCGACCGGCGAATTTGCAGCCGGGTTGGGTATCAATCGATAGATCTCACCGGGGGTATATCCCACGACGTAAAATTCGCTCGCATGGTCGGTCCCGAAACAGACCAGTTTGAGTGTCGTGTCGGCGATCTCCTCTTGCGAAGTCACCCGCTCGCCATCGTATCCCACAGCCCACATTTTTCCGGTTTCGAAATCGCCGTACAAATACTTGCCAGACAGTCCTCCCAGCCGCGTGCCGTGATACACATGACCACCGGTGATTGAGGCCGATTCGGAGTGCGGATGCGCGACGGTCGGTGGCGAAATCGGTGACGGGCCGCGGTCGACACTTGTATGAATCGGTTGCGGGCCTTCGACGGCGCTCCATCCATAATTCCCGCCCCGACGGACGTGGTAAACCATCTCCCACAATTCCCAGCCCACATCACCCATCCACAAGCGCCCGCTACGCGTGTCAAAATTCATTTTCCAGGGATTTCGGAATCCATACGCCCAAATCTCCGGCCGCGCATTGTCGATGTCAACAAACGGATTGTCTGCAGGAATCGCATACCCCTTGCCCTCGGGCGCCTGATCGACGTCGATCCGCAGCACTGACGACAACAGGTCACTAATATCCTGACCGGTCTTCAAAATGTCCGGAGGATTCGGTCCCGTCCCATCCCCCGTGGAAACATACAGATACCCGTCATGGCCGAACTTGAGACACCCTCCGTTATGTCCACCCGACGGCCAAGTGATGATCGGCTTTTCACTCGCCGGGTCAATCGTGGGCGGGTCGGTATCGCTCACAGTGAATCGCGAGACGTGCGAACCGTCCGGGATATTTGCTCCAATGACGTAACAGACATAGCAGTAACGATTCTGCTCAAAATCAGGATGAAATTCCAAACCGTAGAAATTGCCCGCTTTGGTGAGCGTCTTGTGCAGATCAACGACCAAGTCCGGTTTTTCGACGTCGTTGCGATTGGGAAACGAATAGATTTTTCCGTGCAATTCCAACAGGAAGAGACGGTCGCTGCCCGGCGCCGGCGTCAATTCCACTGGGTTTTCAAACGATAACTCCGGAAAAACCCGTTCCACGGTGTACGGTTTTGGCGGCTCGGGAGAACCGGTGATGCGGGACGTGGTCCAGTGCTGGCGTTGCGGCAAACCAAACGGTGCCTCGGCCGTTGCTGTTGGTTTCGTTGCCGGTTCGTCAGCTGTTGCTGTTAGGGGGGCCAACAATAACAACGCCGCCCACACCCTGTTTTTGGATTTCATCATACACATGCGCAGCCATGATCTGGGGAGTTATCGCGATTTGGCACTAAGTAGACGCCGAGTCGGATAGATTACCACAAGCGGGGGGCCGAGGCCAGAATCTTCCCGTCCTTCAAAGCCGCACCCGATTCCTAAGCAGTCGGAAGCGGAGATGGAAGATGATTGTCGCGCATCGTTTTAGGGGGCCGGTACTGTCGCCGGCAGCGACACATTTTGCAGGGAGAGTTCTCCAGCCACGCGTGTGTGCGATCGCAATTCCGCTTCACGAAGGCGCTCGTCTGTCAGAGATTCATTCCCATCCCACGACGAGACGGTCGCTGGGGCGATGCTGCGCTGGACGTAGCGGGGGGCAGGCGCTGCGGTGATTGAGCCAGCTCCTGATTGAGCATCCGAAGTTCGCGTGTCCAATTGAACGAGGATCACCATTTGGAGAATCAGACAGACCAGTAAGAATTCGCCAATGAACTTGCGCAACTTTTCGCCCTCCCCGATTGCCGACCGAAATACCAGTCTCTTTTTTAAAGGGGGCGGTGACAAATACCAAAACGAAAAACGCGGGAAAGTTGCTGCTCGCTTCAAACCGGTCCGGCTATGGGGAATGCGTAGACCTTAACGGGCTGGGAATTTTCTCCGACAACATTTCTCTAGCGTCCAGGTGCCTGGGGTGGCACTCGCACGATTCCCAGCAGGTTCCTCGATCTGTTACAATCCGGTGTAGTCTGGTTTATTACGTATGTCGTTGTGAGGGTGGGGAACAATGAACGAAGAGACGCCAAAACCGAAAAGACGCTGGTTGCGAATCGGACTGGCTGTTGTCGGTGTGGTTGTGTTGGTGATTGCCTGCCTGCCCACGATTGTCGCTAATACTCCGCTTCGCAATACGTTGGTCAATCGCGCAATCGATGATCCTCGGTTGCAGGCCTCTGTCGGCTCCGCATCGTTTGGTTGGATATCGAGCGCCTCTCTTGACCAGATGCAAGTCGTTCGCGACGACGACCGGTTGTTGGTCACGATTGACCGAGTGCAGATCCAACGGTCATTGCTCGAACTGCTGCTCGCATTGCCCGACATCGGCCGCATTGAAATTGAACAGCCGCGTTTGGAATTCACGTTGCGGGAAGGTAGTCAAGAGTTACCGCTCGACGATTTGGCCGACGCGGTTAAGGACAGAGATCCGCCAGAATCGACGTTCGTGGCCGCAGTCCGCAAGGCAGGGATTGTAGTCAGCACAATGGACGCCGACGAACCGGTGGTCGATGTCGACGACGTCACGCTTACGTTAAGGCTCCGCCAATCGGAATTGGGACGCGAACTTGTCATCGATCCCGCCGTGGTGTTGGACCACCAGACATTGACGCCGGAACTGTGCGACCGCGGCCTGCATCTGGTTGCACCGGTTTTGGCCGATGCGGCAACCGTCGAAGGAGAAGTCTCTGTCGAAATCGAGGAGTTTTTGCTTCCGGTCGAACAAACCGATTCGGCTGAAGCGGATGATCGCATGCGGATTACCGGCAGCGTGGCGTTGCACCATGTGCGGTCGAATTTGCGAAATCCCATTTTAGTCGAGATCACGAAATTGGTCGCCGGCCTGCTCAACAAACCTCCGCCGGAGACGATTCGCGTACTAGAGAATTCTCGCGTCCATTTTCACGTCGGCAAGGAGGGTGTGTATCACGAAGGGATGGCGTTCGTGTTGCCGGACATCTCCGAAGAACTGGAGATTCGCACCAGCGGGTTGGTCGGGGTGGATCGGCAGTTGGACCTGAAAATCGAAGTCAGACTTCCCAGTCAAATGACGGCAGGCATCCCAGTCCTGGAGAAATTAACTCAGAGTCCTTTGAATTTGGTCGTCCACGGAACATTGGACGCGCCGATCGTCGGATTCGCTGAGGGACAGGACATCTTGGATGAACTGGCTGGTCGGCTCAACGGTGAAAATCAACCCCTGGAGGAGCCCAAACCGATAGGAAACTCGGTCATCGAATTAGTGGGCGGATTGACTGAGAAAAAGAATGACGGTGTTAAGAAAATCGATGTCGAATCGACGGCCAAAGATGTCATCAATATCATCCGTTCGGCACGGGAGGCCAAGAAACGAAACAAGAATAAGAACAAGAACAAAAAATAGAGGGCATCGCCTCGCCACGATCCCCTGAGAATGTAAACGTCCGATAGTCACAGTTGCACTACCATGGCCGAAACCCCACCGTTGGCAAGTTACGATTTCGCATCCGGGACGCTGGATGATGCACTCACGTTTTTAAAACGCACGCGGAGTGAGCTGCGGATGCTGCGCTTGGTCCGCGTTTGGAACGACCGGTTTTGCCTGTTTGATATCAACGGCGATTACTTCGAGATTCGTGGGCTGGGGTATTCACAACCCGAAATCACAAAGATTCTCGATACCGTCAACACGGCCTATAAACAGGACCGGATTCACGAGCCAACCGACGCCAACTACAAGGAATTCAAGACGGGGCGCCGTTACGCTTGGGCGGCCGACCGCGTCATGTGACTTGTTAAGACTACTTGGACGGCAAATCGTCGGCAGTGGCTGCCAACTCGATCAACCGGTTGGCCAATAACACTTCCGTACCGGCCAGTCCGAGCGAATAAAACAGCGAAATTTCCTCGGCAGCCCGCGGCACCGGTTCATTGCTGGAAATGATATCGCTGAGGGATGTCAACCGGGCGAAATCGTCGGTCCCGTGCAGAATAAAATCCTCACCGAATGCGGCCGCCTGCGCGAGCGAATCGGTGACAAGCCTTTGCGATTTTCTCGCAACGCTCCCGTCAAGTTCGCTGGCTGAGTGAAACTTGGGGCCGATCGTGTTGACGTGCACGCCGGGGCGCAGCCATGCGGGATCAAATACTGGCACGCCACTGGCTGTAGCACAAATCAAAACGTCCGCCGATTCAACCACCTCACATGCCGAGGGACAGGGGTGAACGATTGCGGTCGTCATTTTTGACGCTTCCTCCGCAAATGCGGTAGAATGTTCTTCGGAGCGGCTATAAACGCGGATTTCCGAAAAATTGCGGACCGACAACGCCGCCGCCAATTGCGTCCGCGCTTGGTATCCACTGCCCAGGATGCCCAGTACCCGCGCGTCGGGACGCGATAGCCATTTCATAGCAACTCCCCCAATGGCACCGGTCCGCACCGCCCCCAACAGCGGGCCGACGACAATGCCTTTCAAGGCTCCGTCGTCGGTATTGAACACAGCAGTCAATTCAGCACGACCGGGCGAATGCAGTTGCGTGACGTCGTACACGCGAAATCCCAGGCAGTTAGGTGTGGCAGTGTCGGCGCCGGTTGTGAAGACCAACTTCCCCACCTCTAGGTCTGCCTGCAACCGAGGGGGCGCAACCAAGGTTCCGGCTGCTTGCCGCTCAAAAGCTTGCTGCATCACATCGATAGCGGTCTGCATGTCAAGCTTTTGTCGCACATCGTCGTCTGTGAAAAGGGGAATGGTCATCGTTTACTGAGGTTGCTTGAGAGAGAGATGAAGTTGTCAGGCCGCCGGCGGATCGTGTTCGCTCTCATTATGCACAAATGTCAGCGAACGCGCAACTATGCTCGCAATGGCGGAGGCGGATTTGAGATAGCGGCTGCCAATTGAGGTTCCGCTGTTTTGGAATCGCGGGTACGATTCCTGCGCATCATCATTGACCCATCTACGAGCGCGTGACAGCGGACCCCGATATTGCTGTGTCCGGTGCGAATCGAAGGGGTGAGTCGCAGTGGCCACGGACATGCCAACATTGTCGGCTGGCGCAACTTCGCGGGAAACGTTCTCAGCAAGGAAAATGCGGATGAGTGCATCGAAAGTGCAAACGAGCATTGTTGGCCGAATCCTGTTTTCGGTAGTAGCGCAAATGCTCCGGTTGCGGGCCGTAATGCGGCACTTCTCCCCCTGGGTGCTGGCCGTGCCGGCTGTCGCGATCGCTTCCACAATGGGCAGTCTATATGGCTACTTTTGGCCAGTGGGTCAGCCCAGTCTCCTGGTGCCGTTCACCACAGCCATGGCTGCGACATCGTTTATGACGGCGGCGACTTGCTGGGTGTTGCGCGGCGATTTATTTCACCGTTGGCTGATTTATTTGACCGGTTGCTTCTGGTACCGAGCGATTGATTTGTCAGGAAGTAAACTGGGAGCAGCAATCGCTCTGGCCATTCTGATTTGCTACGCATTGGCAAAGTTTGAAGAGCTGCGACCCTATCTGCAAAATCGGCTGGTGGTCAGTCTGTTGGTGGGGAGCCTGTTGTGTCAGTGCCTGCCCATGCTCATGACATCCGAAGTCTGGAGTTGGGGCGTGCAGGTCGGGCTTTGGCCGTACCGCGTAAGCACAGCCATGGTACTGAGCGGACGGATGTTGCTCTTGATGACGATCGTCGCTTCAGAGGTGTTGTCCCGCACAGGTAGACTTTCGATCGAGCGGACTATTTCTGCCTCAGTCGCCGAAGTGTCACCGTTCCAACCGTCGCAATCGGTTGCCGGACCTGTACGTCCATCCGCACGCAAGGCAGCCTAGCCGGCCGTCGGTTGACGAGCGAAGCGCCCCGGCCAGGAACGAAGGGTTGGCAAGTGGTGGGCTGGTTTGTTGGAAATCCGCCCAGCAACTACAGGTCTGTTGCGTGATTGCGCGGTGGGGATCACAATACGGGCAGGCTTGAGGCCAGAGACTTGAGGAGATTACTTCTCATGTCTGTCTCCTCACTCCTCAAGCCTCTACCGCCAGCAACCATCGTACACTTGGAGTCAACTCAGATGACCTATCCGCGGATGTTACGCATTAAGCAACGCTTTGAGGGCCCGTGCGTCGAGGATATTCCAGCGACCGTCGAGGCCCAACTCGCCTCGCTACAATTGGGTGAGAAAATCAAACCGGGCGAAACGGTCGCCATTACCGCTGGTAGCCGCGGCATTGCGAATATCGCAGTCATCATCAAAGCCGCCGTCAATCATATCAAATCGCTGGGGGTCGTACCATTTATCGTGCCGGCAATGGGCAGTCATGGCGGCGGGACGCCTGAAGGACAGCGGGGCATCGTCGAAGGGTACGGGATCACTGAGGATTACACGGGAGCAGAGATCCGCTCGTCGATGGAAACAGTCATCGTCGACAAAACGCCGCAAGGGATTCCTGTACATTTTGACAAGCACGCCTACGACGCCGACCATGTCTTGGTCTGCGGACGCGTGAAGCCGCATACGGGGTTTGTCGGTGAGATCGAAAGCGGATTGCTAAAAATGATGCTGATCGGTCTAGGCAAACATGCGGGAGCCAAGATCTATCACCGGGCAATTTTGGATTATAGTTTCGGCGAGATCATCACCGCCGTCGCTGATTCGGTATTGGACAAGTGTGGCATCGTCGCTGGTTTGGCGATTGTTGAAAATGCATACGATCAAACGGCGCTGCTCGCAGCTGTGGCGCCGGAGAATTTTGTCTCCCGCGAGAAAGAATTGCTCAAACAGGCCAAGCAATGGATGCCGCGTCTACCGTTTGACAAAGTCGGCCTGTTGATCATTGATGAAATCGGCAAGGACATCAGCGGATCGGGCATGGACACCAACGTGATCGGCCGCAAATACAGCGATCACTGCGCAACCGACAAAGACGACGTCAGCGTGAAACGCATTTTTGTGCGAGGGTTGACCTACGAAACGCACGGCAATGCCTGCGGGCTGGGGCTGGCGGAATTTACGAATTCCCGCACGGTCCAGAGCGTCGATCAGAACATCACGACGATCAACTCGCTCACCGGCGGACACCCCTCAGCGGCGATGATTCCGGTGCATTATGACAGCGACCGCGAAGTGCTCGATGCGGCCTTGCCGACAACCGGGTTGGCCGATGCGCCGGATGCGCGGGTGATTCATATTTCCACCACATTGCATGTCGGCGAAGTGCTGGTCAGCGAAGCCTATTTGGCTGAGATCGAAAGCCGCGACGATTTGGAAATCATCGACGGTCCCAGCGAAATGCAATTTGATGCCGACGGAAATTTGGCGGCCGTCGCCGCACAACCTGTGGGCGTCTAACAATCAGCGAGAAAACTATTCCCTCCCCGATCCCCCACCCCCGCTTTACCGGGGGACGTGCTACCTACGAAGCCCCTGAAAAGAAAACATGACTGCGCCTCGACAATTGACCGATGAAGAACGCGCCACCTATCAGTGGCAAATGTGGACGCCGGGTTTCGGCGAAGCGGGGCAGGAGAAACTGCGGGGGGCCTCGGTGCTAGTCTCGCGGGTCGGGGGGCTGGGCAGTGTCGTGGCCTATGAACTGGCAGCTGCGGGAATCGGCAAGTTGGTGTTGGCGCATGCCGGCAACGTCAAGCATAGCGACCTCAATCGACAACTGTTGATGACGCACGATTGGTTAGGCAAACCGCGGGTGGAATCGGCGACGCAGCGGTTGTTAGAACTCAATCCGCGGCTAGAAATCGAACCCATCGGCGAGAATATCTCCGACGAAAATGCCCAGCGGATCGTGGCGCAGGCCGATGTGATTGTCGATTGCGCGCCACTGTTCGAAGAACGTTTCGCCATAAATCGTCAAGCCTTGGCGCAAAATAAGCCGCTGGTCGAATGCGCGATGTATGAGTTGGAAGGACAGATCACCACCATCATTCCCGGAAAAACACCCTGCCTCCGCTGCCTGCATCCGGAGTCACCGCCGGCCTGGAAACGAGAATTTCCAGTCTTCGGGGCTGTCTCAGGAACCGTTGGTTGCCTGGGCGCGATGGAGGCGATCAAAGTCATTTCCGGTTTGGGTGAACCACTCGCGGGGCGGATGGTGACATACGATCTGCGAGACATGACATTTCGCCGCCGCAATTTGTTACGCAACCCCGCCTGTGCCGACTGCGGCAATATTGGGGAATGATCGCGTTTGGGCCATCAAACTGAGTTGAAGGGAGACGAGACGTGTTCAAACTGATTACCACGGCGTTATTGCTACTA
>Ga0316204_10011136_pt1 | contig 11361 bp, 12 predicted proteins | sample 6monrhotite_MG_2_FD_205661 | JGI IMG/M metagenome (GOLD analysis project Ga0316204, IMG submission 205661) | Microbial mat bacterial communities from mineral coupon in-situ incubated in ocean water Damariscotta River, Maine, United States -... | ecosystem: Environmental > Aquatic > Marine >...
CAGATATTCTGGTAATTGCAAGATGGCGCGCATTAGCACTTCATATGCATCATCTTTTTGTGTTACTTCATTTGCAAGCAATGCTTCGAGTAACAATTCCATTTCTTCAGCAAATAATGAGGCACCATAGAGCTCAACCATTTGAAGCGTTCCATAAACCTGATGAACGTAAGTCAAACAGAATCTTAACTGCGTCGCGTCTTCCTGGTTATCAACATATTCTTCCAGGGCATTACGCGCCTGTTTCAAGGTGTCATCAATTTCTTCCTTAACCCAATTCAGCGTGCTGTAATCAATAGTAGAATCCATAGACATTAATTTGTATCCTTGTTGGGTTCTATAACACGATGATAGGCGAGAACACGCGAATTGTTTATTTTTTCTAACTCAGGACAATCAAGGTTTAATAACTCACCAGACCCCAGTATTAACAACCCACCTGGTAGTAAATGCCGCGCCATATTTTTTACAATTTCATGTCTTGATGAGCGATCGAAATAAATCAATAAATTCTGGCAGTAAATAATATCCATTTTGCCGACCGGCTCTTTATCAATATCCAGTACATTCATTCGTGCAAAACAAATTCGTTTACGCAAATAGTCTTCTACTTGATAACTATTTTTTGATGTCTTAATAAAATAACTTTCACGTAATTCTGCATCTAGCTCTTTTACACGCCTTTCTGTATAAATGCCTTTTCGCCCAGTTGTTAATGAAGCCGGACTAATATCAGTTGCGGTAATACCGAAATAACTATTATCACCCCTTTTCTTAAAGGCCTGATCGATCACTATTGCTAATGAATAAGCTTCTTCACCTGTCGAACAGGCAACACTCCATGCTTGCACGCTCACATTTCCTGTGCGCGAATCCAATGGTTTATTATTCACATATTCTTCTACAAGATCCAAAGACAAAGGGTGCCTGAAAAAACGAGTTTCATGCACCGTAATGCGATCAACCAGAATATTCCATTCTTGCACTCCTTGCAGCCCTTCTAACATGCCAATATATTCATCATAAGAAGCACAGCCAATCTCTTTCATACGTAACCCAACATTGGTTACCAGAAAGGATTTTCTTTCATATGGCAAACTACTACCCGTACGCAATTCCAGCAATTTATTCCATTGCTGAAACTGTCGGTCATCCATATCGGGTAATGGATCAAAGTGCCTATTATCTGGCATTATTTTCTGCACAGCTTTCACCTAGCAATCCTTTTACTTTATTCCTCTGGCAACTTGAAACCAGACACGGATTGTCTCAGGTCATTTGCCAGCTCTGCCAGGTTACCAATAGACGCTGCAGTTTCATTAGTACCTGCAGAAGTTTGCGTTGTAATCTCCTGGATTACATTCATCGTATCTGAAATGTTAGCCGCCGCATTGGACTGCTGCGATGCACTATCAGTAATAGTATGAATCAAGTCTGCCAATCGATTAGATACTGCTTCAATTTCAACCAGTGCCTCACCCGCATCTTCCGATAACTTAGCTCCGTTAACCACACCTGCGGTACTTTGCTCCATAGAGATAACCGCTTCGTTCGTATCGGCCTGAATCGTCTTAACCAACGCTTCGATTTGTTTTGTTGCATCTGTTGATCTTTCCGCAAGACGCTGCACCTCGTCCGCAACAACCGCGAAACCACGCCCTGCTTCACCTGCCATAGCCGCTTGTATTGCCGCATTCAACGACAATATATTGGTTTGGTCGGCGATGTCGGTAATCAATTCAACGATATCTCCAATCTCTTGCGAGCTTTCACCAAGACGTTTAATTCGTTTTGATGTTTCCTGTATTTGTTCTCGAATACCATCCATACCTTGGATTGTACGTCGTACGGCATCACCACCTTTGTTAGCCATCTCAACTGATTGAGCCGCCATTTTAGATGTTTCATCCGAGTTATTGGATACCTCCTGAATAGAGACGGCCATTTCGTTAATTGCCGAACTCGCTGCAGTGATTTGTTGCGCCTGATGGTCACTTGCTTCTGCAAGATGCATCGCAGTTGCCTGTGTCTGTTGCGCAGCAGATGATACCTGTACAGAAGTTTCATTAATGGTTGTAACCAATTGCCTCAATTCATCAATCGCGCTATTAAATGCATCGGCTATCGCACCTGTCATATCCTCGGTTACGATCGCATTTGAGGTTAAATCACCTTCAGACAATCCTTGAATTTCATCAAGCAATCGCAAGATCGCTTCTTGTGAACGCATTTGCGTATCTTCCGCTTGGCTGGTTCGTGCATCAGAATCGGATACCAGACGTGTACCAAGATAGATAAGTAATAACAACGCAACGCCACCAAACATAAATGCCAAGGTTGGGTTAAGTGTCCGGCTGTCAGCCGCCGTTACGTAATCTTGACCCATTGCAGTACTCGCATCGATTAAGGAATCCGATACTTCGATAACACTACTCGCTGCTTCTTGTACTTCAAATAACGTTGGTGACTGATCGAGAATACCACCAACCATTTTACTCACCGCATCAAATGACTTGTTTACATTCTGCAAGATTCCGCGGGCATCTGAATCTTTCACTTTAACGATACCTTGCTCACGGTCGCCTTTCATCATACCTTGAACAACACCTTTGAAGATGGTCGCATCACGGCCAAGTCGGTCAGCAGCTGTTACCGTACCATCTCCACCGACTAGTACCTTTGTTACATTATTCGCAATACGTTGATTCAACATCAACTGCACACTGGCTTTATAGATCTGAGCAGAAGGGGCCCCGCCTTCAACCAGAATACTAACGATTTGGTCAGAGTCGGCTAATAGTTTTGGCATTTGCTCATTAATAGCTTGAGCGTTGTCCCTTACTGATAGGATACCGTCTTTACCCGCAACGATCGTATCCAGGTTTTCACGGAAGGTTAACCAGTTTTTTTCTACCCTCTGGAATTGAGGCAACATGTCTTCAGCTGTCGCAGGTAGATCTTCCGTGCCATTCTTAAGTATATCGACTGTTTTCTGAAACTGGTCTCGATATAGTTTGAGCTGATCAAATGCTTCTTGATTACCCGTCGAAGCTTCAAGCGCATATTTCGCAATTCGTTGCGATAGTACGCGTTGCTCACCAGCTAATCTGATGTATTCTTTATCATGCTTGGTTTGGATACCAACCATAAAAAAGATAACGCCCATAATGATGATGAATATAATGAGAGCAATAAGGATTCCGCCATATTTTTTCTCAAAACCCAACATTGTGTTAGCATTCGTTTTACTCATTTTTGTCTCCTGACAAAGACCGAAATCTCAAAAATATATTAATAAAAATTAAATAACTATCCCGCTAAAAAATTATTCTGTGGCAATGTTGCGCCACTAACTTGCTACCTGCAAAAACAATGGGCTATCAGCAAGCTTATGCATACTGAATACCAACCACTGTTCATCATATTGGTATATATGCTCGATATATGGCTTAAGCGCCGAATCGATTTCATCTGGAGTTATTCTGCGTTTTTCTGCAAGATAACGCCGCATACCCATAACCTCATCCACTAATAAACCAGAAAAAACACCTTCATGATTTAAAACCAATACTCGTGATTTTTTCTTTAGTGAAGTTTGAGTGCCATGTAAAAAATTTTGTAAATCAATAATAGGTAATAAGTTACCGCGCACATTGGCAATACCCTTAACCCAGGCCTTAGCACCAGGTACTCTGGATAGTTCCGGCATCGTTAGTATTTCTACCACATGCCCCAAAGGCGCTACTAATTTATATTCACCCACTTTAAACCCAATACCACTCCACTCGTCCTTTACTTCCTCTTGTTGAGGTAAGCCGGTGGCATTTTTACGACTTCTGGATTCAATATCCTGAAGCAGTAATATTGGATGTGAAAAATTTTTCTCTTTTCCCATTTACTATAATGACCTATTAGTTCCCTAATGCTTGATTAATTTTACTAATCAAATCCTTTTCTTCAGCCGGTTTGGTCACATAGTCTTTGGCACCTTGCCTTAAACCCCAAACACGGTCAGTTTCTTGATCTTTTGTTGTAACGATTATAATAGGTATGCCGGATGTCTCTGCGTCACGCGTTAATGCGCGAGTAGCCTGGAACCCATTCATGCCTGGCATAACCACATCCATTAAAATGAGATCCGGCTTTTCTGCCTTTGCTGATGCAATACCTTCTTCACCACTAGAGGCAGTGAAAGCTGTATAGCCATTTTTTTCCAACATGGTTTTTAGTACATGAATTTCTGTAGGAGAATCATCAATAATGAGGATGCTAGCCATTCGATTTTACCTTCTTTAATCTAAATATATTTATGGTATAAATTATTAATTGTAATACTACTATTACGCCAAGTTTTAAATTAACTGGCTTTTTTTACATGGCGCTTTATAGCGCCCAATAATTCTTCTTTTGTAAACGGTTTCGTCAGATACTGATCAGAGCCAACAATACGGCCCCGCGCCTTATCAAATAAACCATCCTTACTCGACAACATGATAACCGGCGTATTTCTGAACACCTGATTATGTTTAATTAATGCACATGTCTGGTAACCATCTAGCCTGGGCATCATTATATCTACGAAAATGATGTCTGGTTCCTGATCCGTTATCTTCGATAGAGCTTCAAAACCATCTGTGGCAGTTACAACTGTACAGCCTTCTTTTTTCAACAGCGTTTCCGCTGTTCGACGAATAGTCTTACTGTCATCAATTACCATGACTTTCATACCATCGACCTCTACTTGCTGTTCACTTGCCACTGCGCCTCCTATACCATCCAGCACGGGTGTATGCCTCCCTGTTCAAAAACGACCTAAAAAACAGAAAATATAAATCATTTGAATTATTTAACATAAACTTTGTCGATAATCCATAAACAATCCACTCGAAGACTATAAAAATACTATACATTTTATGTTTTTGCCATTAATGAAATTATTTTTCATTATTACTTTATTAGCACTTTATCTCTTACTAATATTGAAAAGGTACACTATCTTTCCTATGCAATTAACTACCTGTCTACGTTAACGGTTAAATACATTATAAACTTTAACCATATTCGCTTTATGCTCTTTGAAGCAACTAAAATCAATTTTGTTTAATCTGATTAACCAATTGTCTGGTGTAATAAAATATTAACGACTAAAACATTACCGTCACATCACTGTATTTGATAGTATAAACAGAATGATTAAGTAAACATTAAGTAAAACAAATATTTAACGGACATTGAAAGGCAAAAAATGACAATACGCATGGGTGTCGTAATGGATCCAATCGAATCCATCAAGCCATACAAAGACAGTACATTTGCAATGCTTCTAGAAGCTCAACGACGTGAATGGGAAGTTTTTTACATAACATTATCCGACCTGACAATTCAGGATGGCCGCGCGCACGCTAACACAACCCGATTAAATTTGTTTGATGATAATGACAAATGGTTTGAAAAGGGTGAGACCCGTCAACTCCCTCTGGATGAACTCGACACGCTATTAATGCGCAAAGACCCCCCTTTTGATATGGAGTACATTTACGCTACTTATATTTTACAATTAGCACATGAGGCTGGCTGCCTTGTCGTTAACGACCCTTCCAGCTTACGCGATGCCAATGAAAAACTATATACCAACTGGTTTCCACAATGTTGCGCACCCAGCCTTGTTAGTCGGAATACTTCAGACATTAAAGCTTTCATGCAAATACATGATGAAATTATTTTAAAACCATTAGGCGGAATGGGCGGTGTATCGATCTTTCGTACAAAAAAGGGTGACCTGAACACAAATGTCATCATCGAAACACTTACAAATAATGGCGAAACATTTTGCATGGCACAACGTTATATCCCTGAAATATCGCAAGGCGATAAACGCATACTCATTATCGATGGTGAACCTGTGCCTTATGCCCTCGCACGCATCCCTGCCGTAGGTGAGCATCGTGGGAATCTGGCTGCCGGTGGTCGTGCTGAAGGAATAGCACTAACTGAACGCGACCTATGGATATGCGATCAACTATCAGTTGCATTGAAAAATAAAGGGCTTCTTTTTGTTGGCATCGATGTTATTGGTGATTATTTAACTGAAGTAAACGTCACCAGCCCCACTTGCATCAGAGAACTAGATAAATTATACAACCTTAATATCGCTGGATTACTAATGGACAGCATCGAAAAGAGAATGGATACCAATCAATAATGAAAACACTATTAAATATTAAGAATGTCATCGCTTGTTTTCTACTGGTTTCACTTTGCAGCTGCAGTAAAACACCCGAAAAGGAAATGCTGACCTATAAACATAGTATTTTCAGCTTCGGAACAATCATTGATATTTCAATATACGGCGTAGACGAAAAAAAAGCTGAAGAAGCATTTGATCAACTTGAAGCAGATTTTCGTTATATGCATATCACATGGCACCCTCATTTAAAAAATGCTATTGGGCGTAACAATAAGCTAATTGAAAGCACTGAATGGTTCTCTGATGCGCCTTCCGTCAGACCACTCCTGGTAGAAGCAAGTAAATTGGCAACCGCCAGCGAAAATTTATTTAATCCGGCAATCGGGAAATTGATTCGATTATGGGGCTTTAATACGTCTGAACATGAAACAGGTATCCCACCTGATGAAAACACAATAAAAGACCTGGTCAGCAAACAGCCCTCATTAAGCAACCTGGAAATCAAAGACATTCAATTACGCAGTAATAATCCGAGCGTATCACTTAATTTCGGTGGGTTTGCAAAAGGTTATGGCATCAGACAAGAAATGAATATGTTAGCCGACATGGGCATCAAACATGCCATTATCAATGCTGGCGGTGATCTTGAGGTCATGGGGCAACACGGTGAACGCCCATGGCGTATTGGCATTATTCACCCTCGCAAAAAAGATACGGTACTCGCTTATCTAGATGTCAGTGGCCATGAAAGTGTATTTACTTCTGGGGACTATGAACGCTTTTTCATTTATGACAATAAACGTTATCACCACATAATTGACCCCCGAACCGGTTACCCTGCACAAGGCGTACAATCTGTTACAGTTATTCATTATGATGCTGCGGTCGCTGATGCTGCTGCCACCGCTATTTTCGTTGCCGGTGTCAAAGACTGGCATCGCATCGCACGCGCCATGGGTATATCCTATGTACTATTAATTGATGAAAATGGCACAGCACACATGAACCCTAAAATGCAGGCCCGAATTAAATTCCAACAGCCTCCGGACAAGATACAATTAAGTCAGCCATTACCCTAAAATAATGATGATTACGATTTAGAACAACATGAATCAAACTGCTCCAAAAATTGTTATTTCTCATAATGACCGTCTGGGTATGACCCTATTCCTGGCTATATCACTACACCTGCTCATCATCCTGGGTATCAGCTTTACTCCTGAAGATGAAAGCAATAATGATGTACTCGCTACTTTGGATATAACTTTGGTACAACAGCAATCAGAAAAAGAACCTGACAAAGCTGACTATCTAGCACAAGCAAACCAGCAAGGTTCTGGTAACACTAGCGAAAAAGTAAAACACAAAGCCGTGCAAAATAAAGCCAGTCCTGACCAAACACAGGGACAAGCTGATATTAATCGTAGCGCATCCAAAATTAAGAAAGCTCAGAACAATACTCAGGTATTAACTCAAGAATCATCTGCGACTAAGGTCATCACTAATAAAAAACAACCCAAAACTAAAAACACAAAAATATTATCTGCTCAGGAATTAATCAAGCGAAGCAAACAAATCGCCAGATTGAGTGCTCAAAATGATGCGAGCTGGCAAGCCTACTCTCAGTTACCTGATTCGAAATACCTTTATGCCAATACCAAAAGCCATACTGATGCAGCTTACCTAGCCGCATGGACACGTAAAGTAAAAAAAATAGGTAATATGAATTACCCGCGTAAAAACAAAACGGGGCATTTAATGATCGAAGTAGCATTAAACCCAAATGGCTCCTTGATTGGCATCCAAATATTAAAATCATCTCGTCATAAAGTATTAGATAAAGCAGCTGTTGATATAGTTAGACTCGCCGCACCATTCGCACCGGTACCCAAAGAAGTATTACAAGATCGTAAAACACTACGTATTGTGCGAACCTGGGTATTTACCAATGACAATAAATTACAAAGCCGATAATTAAATGAATTCAGTTCAGCTTACAAATCAATATTTAATTGCCATGCCGCAAATGGCTGACCCTAATTTTTATCATACGGCTACATACATGTGCGAGCACAACGACGAAGGCGCAATGGGTTTAATTATCAACCGTCCCCTGAACATCAACCTTGCTGACGTCTTAAAACAAATCGATATAGATGTAACGGACCCATTATTAGCCAACACCCCTATTTATTATGGCGGCCCCGTACAAGAAGAACGTGGATTTGTGTTACATAAACCCGGCACTACATGGGAATCAACAATTATCATTTCTGATCAACTAGCCATCACCACATCAAAAGACATTTTAATCAAAATTGCTGAAGGTGATGGACCCAATAAGTTTTTAATTACGCTGGGTTACGCTGGTTGGAGCGCGGGGCAAATCGAAAAAGAATTAGCTGACAACACTTGGTTAAATGGACCAGCTGATGCCTCTATTATGTTTGACACGCCGATAGAAGACCGTTGGTCACAAGCCGCCAAGGATATGGGTATTGATTTAAATTTATTGTCGGGTGACACTGGCCATGCATAAATTTAAAAACAACATAATAAACACTATTAACCTCAACCCCTTAGTCTAAATACACTTAAATTATGCGCATTTTTCTCGGGTTTGATTTTGGACTAAAACGCATTGGCATTGCGACTGGCCAGGAGCTTACTGGCACTGCACAAGCGCTAACTACCGTATTTAACTCTGAGCAAAAGCCCGACTGGTTAGCCATTGAAAAATTAATCAATGAATGGAAACCAGATGCGCTCGTAGTCGGCGTGCCTTATCATATGGATGGTTCGGTTTTTGATATAACATTGGCAGCACAAAAATTTGGGCGACAACTGAACGGTCGGTTTAATCTAACTGTTTATGAAATGGATGAACGCCTCAGCTCACGTGAAGCAGAGGCGGAAATTGCTCGACAAAGAAACGCCGGCAATCGTAAAAAAACACAAAAGGGTGATGTTGACAAAATGGCTGCACAAATTATTTTACAAAGTTGGTTACAGCAACAGGAGCACAGCAGAAATGAGCATGAATGAGGTTGATGATTTAATCCAATCTGTTTCACAGGAACTGAAAGATCTGCTGGAAATGCGCAACATCAGCAACCCACTTCTGATCGGCATTCATACTGGCGGTGTATGGGTCGCTGAGAAAATTCATCAGCAACTCAATATTGAACAGGAACTGGGAACACTTGATATCTCATTTTATCGTGATGATTTTACCCGTATCGGGATGCACCCACAGGTCCGTCCATCCAACCTGCCATTCAGTATCGATGACCAGCATATTATTTTGGTGGATGATGTTCTGCATACCGGGCGTACCATTAGAGCTGCCATGAATGAACTATTTGACTACGGACGACCAGCTTCTATTTCATTGGTCACACTGGTTGAACGTAGTGGTCGCGAACTCCCAATTGCAGCAAGTATTGTCGGCAAACAACTGGATTTAAATGAAAACCAGCACGTAAAATTAACCGGGCCTGAGCCATTAGAACTGGTTATTCAGGAAATATCTGAATAATTTAAAGGCATATTAAAAAAACACTAAACAAATCAACAGAAAACGCATACAATACGTCAAATAAAAATAGTAGAGGCATCATGAACCTTCAGGTTGACGAAAACGGACGCATACGCCACTTTCTCTCCATTGATGGACTTAGCCGGGATATTCTTACTAACATCCTGGACACCGCTGAATCTTTTGCTGGTGTAACAGCACAATCAATCAAAAAAGTACCCCTCCTTCGCGGTAAAACCATTGTTAATCTCTTTTTTGAACCCAGTACACGCACACGTACTACATTTGAGCTCGCTGCCAAACGTTTATCTGCCGATGTTTTAAATATTAACCTTAATGCTTCAGCAACCAGCAAAGGCGAAACACTGCTCGATACCTTGCGCAACCTTGAAGCCATGCATTCAGATATGTTCGTGGTACGCCATGCTGATAGTGGGGCAGCTCACTTCATTGCCACACATACCCAGCCACATATCAGTATTATCAACGCAGGTGACGGCCGGCATGCTCATCCAACTCAAGCCATGCTCGATATGTTTACTATAAGAAGACACAAAAAAGAATTCAAAAATCTGACTGTTGCCATCGTCGGTGATGTTTTACATTCTCGCGTTGCCCGTTCACAGATCATTGCACTCAATTTACTAGGTGCGGCTGCTATACGTGTTGTTGCCCCGCGAACTCTAGTTCCTGCCGGAATCGATGCTCTGGGAGTGAAAGTTCACCACCATCTTGAATCAGGTATCAGGGATGCTGATGTCGTCATCATGTTACGTTTACAAAATGAACGCATGCAAGGCGCACTACTGCCCAGTGAGCACGAATACTTTAAGCTCTATGGCTTAACAGAAAACCGGTTAGCTGTTGCAAAACCTGATGCTATTGTCATGCACCCAGGGCCGATTAATCGTGGAGTTGAAATGGACTCACAGGTTGCCGATGGCTCGCGTTCAGTTATCCTGCAACAAGTCTCATATGGAATTGCCGTGCGGATGGCTATTATGTCTATGACCATGCGCAGCCAACAGGATGTGGAGGTTGCAAAGGATGCGAACTAGAATCATCGGCGGTCGCGTCATAGACCCTGCTAACGCAATAGATGAAACACTCGACATTTTTATCGAAGATGGAAAAATAGTTGCCGTAAGTAAAGAACTGAAAGATTTTAACCCTGATGAAACTATCGATGCCTCAGAGCAATGGGTTTTACCTGGCCTTGTCGACCTCAGTGCACGTATGCGCGAACCTGGCAGTGAACATAAGGCAACTATTGAATCAGAAACAAAAGCCGCAGCTTCTACCGGTATCACTACCTTATGTTGCCCACCCGATACCACACCGATCATTGATACACCAGCGGTTGCAGAACTTATCCGGAAACGTGCTGAACAAGCCGGTTTTGCAAAAGTATTACCAATTGGCGCCTTAACCAAACAACTCGAAGATAAACAACTGAGTGAAATGGCATCACTGAAAGAAGCAGGCTGTGTGGCAGTACATAATGTAACTCCGCTACAAAATACTCAAATACAACGGCTGGCCATGGAATACGCAGAAACGCATAACATGACTGTTTTCATTACACCGGAAGATAACTGGTTACGTAATAACGGCTGTGCACATGAAGGAAGAGTCG
>Ga0316204_10011137_pt1 | contig 11360 bp, 9 predicted proteins | sample 6monrhotite_MG_2_FD_205661 | JGI IMG/M metagenome (GOLD analysis project Ga0316204, IMG submission 205661) | Microbial mat bacterial communities from mineral coupon in-situ incubated in ocean water Damariscotta River, Maine, United States -... | ecosystem: Environmental > Aquatic > Marine >...
GCTTTGTGGTGTTAACTGCCTCTCATAGACAATCTCACCAACGGCAACTTTGGATCAGTAGCGATCCCATTTATTAACAACAATAATTAGCATACTGTTTTAATACAGGGTGAATCTACGTGATTATTTATCAGCGAGAAATTATTTACTCTTGTACAAGCTCGGCCGTTTCAATTTGAATCATGTCAGGTGTTTCTAAACTCATTGCGCCAAGTTGCTTGGCTCTGTATTCATTAATGAGCAATTCAGACACCTTATGCAAATTAATTGTGCCACCACCCTGCAAACATCCTCTTACACGGCCAATGGCATCCAACGCCTCTAAATCATTGCTGGGCAGTTGCTCAAGCTTATAGCGTTTCATCAACAGCTCTGGGTAAGCCTTGAGGAAATAGTCAATGGCAAAAAATGCTACATCATCATATGCCATTGCTGTACTTTTAATAGCGCCTGTTACCGCTAATCTATAGCCACTATTTACATTATGAATTTTCGGCCACAAAAAGCCTGGTGTATCCATAAGCTCTATACCGTTATCCAGAATGATTTTTTGCTGCCGCTTGGTTATTGCAGGCTCATTGCCGACCTTGGCTATAAAACGACCTGCTAGTGTATTAATAACACTGGATTTTCCAACATTAGGAATGCCCATAATCAATACCCGGATTGGGCGCACTGAAAGATTACGATCAGGGAAAAATTGCTTACATAATTGCAGGCTTTGTTTAATTTGTTCGGGTTGTTCTTGCGTGACAGCTGTTGCTTTAATATTACGCTCAGACTGAAAGTGATCTATCCATAGCTGGGTAATTTTAGGATCAGCCAAGTCAGCTTTATTTAATAGCTTAATACAGGGTTTGTCACCACGCAGTTGCTTAACCAGCGGGTTTTCAGAGCTATATGGAATGCGCGCATCAAGTACCTCAATTATCATGTCGATCTTGGGCATGATCTCTTTGATCTCTTTGCGCGCTTTGTGCATATGCCCGGGGAACCACTGAATCGCCATGTCTTTTTTACCAAACTATTAAAATCATCCGCATTCTACCCCAATTCAGTGCCAATCTAGGCTAAAATCCATCTCAATTTGTATTTAAAATCAATCCCTTGAGAACTCTATGTCTAGCAACCAATATGACCTGTTGATAATAGGCGCCGGTGTTTCCGGCAGTGCGCTGCTTTACCTGAGCACCAAATACACTGATATAAAGCATATTGGCGTTATCGAAAAATACTCTGCACCTGCACGCGTGAACTCGCTTTCTAGCAACAACAGCCAAACACTGCATTGCGGTGACATTGAGACAAACTACACCTTAGAAAAGGCATTAAAGGTACAACGTGCCGCCAGCATGCTGCAAAATTACGCAGTCGCTCAGCCTGATGCACACCATATTATTTTTAAGTACTCAAAGATGGTACTCGGCGTAGGTAGTGCTGAGTGCGAGCTCCTCAAAGAACGTTTTAAGACATTTGGCCCACATTACCCCAATTTAAAATTGCTGGATAAAAAAGCCATTGCCCGCATCGAGCCTAATGTTTCAATGAATGGCGATAAATTTCGTGACGATGAAATCATCGCACTGGGTTCTACCGATGAGTACACCGCCGTTAACTTTGAAGCCCTTTCTCGCTCATTTGTAAGACAAGCCGAAATTGAAGCTGAGAAGCACCCTGAAAAGACCGTTGATATTCACTACAACCAGTATGTCGATAGCATTGAAATCGATGACGGTAGCTTTATTGTTGAAACAGACGGTATTTGTTACCGTGCAAAATCATTAGTCGTCTGTGCTGGTGGGCATAGCCTTAAGCTAGCCCACGACCTTGGCTATGGACATCATTATTCTGTATTGCCGATTGCTGGTAGCTATTACTTCACGCCCCATGTACTCAATGGCAAAGTATACACCGTACAAAATGATGCCCTGCCCTTTGCTGCAATTCATGGTGATCCAGATGTACTCGTCCCAGGTTGTACACGCTTTGGACCAACCGCTTTAGTTTTACCTATTCTTGAACGCTACAATCTAAAAACATTACCTGATTTTTTACAGGTGTTTCGTTTTGATAGACGTGTGGCTAAAGTTTTATGGGATTTACTTAGCGTTAAAGATATTCGCAATTACATGTTTAAAAACATGTTATTTGAGATCCCATTAATTCGAAAAATTTTATTTTTAAAAGATGTTAGAAAAATCATCCCCTCTTTAAAATTTAGTGATTTAAAATTTGCCAATAAAGTCGGTGGTATTCGCCCACAATTAATTGATAAAGATAATTGTAAATTACTCATGGGGGAAGCCAAGATTGATACCGGCATTGGTGGAATATTCAATATGACACCATCACCAGGTGGAACCTCATGCATAGAAAATGCTGAACTTGATATGCGTACTGTTGCAGAACACCTTGGTGCCACTATTAATGAGCAAGCCATGCAAAAAGATTTGCTTGGTGATGATGAGCAACACAGTAATGAAGACTTTACTGGCGTTGTCATTAGTGGTGAAAATGCCTCTTAATTAGCTTTTTCAAAAGCACGAACTATAGCTTTCGTGCTTTTGAAATCTTAATACATTCCATACCTGCAATTCAGCAAATAAGCTAAATCTATCTATCATTTAAAAGTTTCTATGTAGCCTTAGGAAGCATTGGTTGTATTTCCATAGCTCGGCAGGTACATTCAATAGATAAAAACTAAACTTAAAATTCAATAGCCAGCGCTCCCCCTTTCACTCTTACGCTGGTGGAGTTACAAATGAACGATTTAGCACGCGCCCTTAAGCCAGAAGAAAACTTTATCGAGGAAGAGCCCTATTACGAGGCTATCGATTCTGAAATAGATATATTTTTAGCGGCTTATAAGCAACAAATCCCTATTCTCCTTAAAGGCCCAACAGGCTGCGGTAAAACCCGCTTTATGGAGCATATGGCGTGGCGACTAAAAAAACCATTAATCACTGTATCTTGTCATGATGATTTAACTGCGTCCGATTTAGTCGGCCGTTTTTTAATCTCTGGTGGCGAAACACAGTGGATAGATGGGCCACTAGCCCGTGCAGTAAGGCATGGTGCAATCTGCTATTTAGATGAAGTCGTTGAAGCGCGTAAAGACACCACAGTTGTTATTCATCCCTTGGCAGATGATCGACGTGTTCTACCCATGGAAAAAGTGGGCGAGCTACTCGAGGCTACTGAAGATTTTTGTCTGGCTATGTCATATAACCCTGGCTACCAAAGTGTTTTAAAGGATTTAAAACAAAGTACTCGACAACGCTTTGTAGCTCTAGAGTTCGATTATCCTTCTGCAGAGCTCGAAACACGTATTATAAAAACTGAAGCGGATATAGACCAGGCATTAGCCGAAAGATTAGTTAAGTTTGCGCATATGACTCGTAACTTGAAGGGTAGCGGCCTGGAAGAAGGCGCAAGCACACGTTTACTGGTACATGCAGGAAAACTTATTTCCAGCGGTATATCTCCTGTTGATGCCTGCCACAGCTGTATTGCACAGGCACTCACCGATGATGCCGAAATGCTGGCTGCTATTAACGAACTTAGCTCATCACTTTTTTAATTTATTAAAACGATTAAGATAAGCAACCGTGAGCCTACCTCCTTTCACCTATGATGAAATAGAAGAACGTCTTGATGACATGTTTATTGAGGTTGATGAAAGCGTTATAAATCACCTGACGCAGTTTGACATTCAAACACAGGACACTCTTCTAGAACTCGTCAGTAAAGCCAATAGCACAAACTCCGGCTTAGCCTATCAACTATGCCTGAGGTTGGAACGCGCAGTCGCCTTAATGGAAATCGACACCATTGAGATGTGGCTTGATCAAGCCATCGATGCATTCGATAACAAAGGTTTATATAGCGCTGTTGAGATATTTGATCAACTCGAATCAATTGCCAGTCATGCAAAACAAAAACTAACTGGCATTGCCTTTGAAGAAGTCTGCAATATGCTTGAGCATTTTGTAATGGGGCTGAATGGTCGAAAATTAAAAATAGAAACAGATAAAAATAGTTATACCGATACCGAATCTATTTTTATTCCCAATATGCTTAATCAATACACTGAAAAAGAAGATAATTTTCAGTTATACAAATGCATAGTGGTTAGTTTGTGGGCTCAGAACTGGTTTGGCACATGGCGACATGATCTTCTGGAAAAATTTTCCAGTTATGAAAATCCATCTCATGCGCAAAGCTGGTTTCACGTATTAGAAACTATTCGACTGGATCATAAAATAAAAAATGAGCTTCCCGGCATTCACAGGCAAATGCAACGCTTATGTGCACTAAGTCAAAACACCAGCATTCATGAAATATCCCTAAGTATTGCACCACATAATATCTCAGAAAATAGTTCGGCAGAAGATTCATTACAATTAGTGTCTAAAGTACATCACCTACCCTTACCGAAACTACATTGTTATGCGGCAACTATGAATGCTAAACAGGTTAGCCTTATTCGTGAAGCACGCATCATAAAAGAAAAAGACCTGTTTCGAAATGTTATTGCTAAATTAGTCGAAGAAAAAGATAAACAGGAAAGTGACGATGCAAACAAGAGCGAAAGTGACGAAGAACATGCTATTACGGCTGAAAAACTGCCTGATCCAAATATGCCTGAAGGTTTCACCTACGAATTACAACTTGATGGTGACCCCATTGAACCACCGGATGGTGTAGAGAGTTTAATTAGCTCCATCATTCAGGATATTGGTGATATCCCTGATGATTACCTTGTTGCTGCGGGCGATGGCAACTACAAAATTCTACCCGATGAGAATAAAACAGAGGGTAACAATGTTTGGGCAGGTACTTATCATGAAGAAGGAGCTTTTTTACATAAAGAATGGGACTACCGTCGCCAGCGTTATAAGAAAAACTGGTGTGCTTTGCGTGAAGTTGAGATTACATCAGGCAGCACTGATTTTATTAAGAAAACCTTAAGTAAATATTCAGGCTTGGTGAAAAACATACGCCGCACGTTTGAAATTTTACGCGGTGAAGATAAGACATTAAAGAAACAGCCTTATGGCGATGATATCGATATAGACGCACTTGTGGAAGCATGGGCTGATACTGCCAGCGGTCTGGAAATGTCAGAAAATATTTTCACTAAAATGCATAAAGAAGAACGTAATATTGCTGTTATTTTTATGGTCGACATGAGTGGCTCTACAAAAGGCTGGATAAATGATGCCGAAAGAGAGTCATTAATATTACTCTGTGAAGCACTGGAAACGCTAGGTGATCGATATGCTATTTATGGTTTCACGGGGAATACACGCAAGCGCTGCGAAGTTTATCCAGTAAAAACCTTTGAAGATCAGTATGATGACAAAACGAAAGGCCGTATTAGCAATATAGAACCCAAGGATTATACCCGCCTCGGCGTATTCATTCGCCACTTCAATCAAATGTTTGAATCTGTAGAAGCAAAGACTAAAATCCTCATTACACTCTCTGATGGTAAACCTGAAGATTATGATGGTTATCGTGGTGAGTACGGCATTGAAGATACACGTGTCGCCCTGCTTGAATCCCGCCAGCAAGGCATTCATCCTTTCTGTATCACCATTGATAAAGAAGGTAGAGATTACTTAAAAACTATGTACGGCACTGCAAGCTATGTGGTAATTGATGATGTTGCTCAACTTCCCCTTAAAGTGGCCGATATATACCGTAATATCACTAGCTGAATGTTTAAAAAAAATAGGCTATATATTAGTAAGTAAGCCGCTACAGATAGAGCTTATTTGTTATATTGATATCAATATAACCAAATGCTAAACAATCTTTTAAAAGGACCATATGTATGAGTGCTATTAGTAAACTCGGTCTACGAAAGCAAATCTGGATAGGCTTCATCAGCCTATTTATTATCATCTTTATTATTGCGTCTATATCATTTTATAGACTGTTACAGCTACAAGAACAGGCAACGGATATAGCAGAATATTCGCAACCCGCTATGCTATCTGCCTTGCGCATAAAAGAGAGGATAGAATCAACCACCAGCCTTATGGGCCTCTATATCATTAACAAGACACCTGAATATGAGACAAAAGTTAATGAGAATATAAAACAATTACAATCTTCAATTGAGGAATATAAACAGCTGCCTGCCATACAGGAAAACCAGGAAATGCAGCAAGAAACTGATATTTTAAATCAGTATATCGAGCAGTTTATTGTTCACCAAAAAAGAATAGATTTCCTTAACAAAAATTTTATTGAGAACTATCCAGGACTAAAAATAGCTAACTCAGAAATCAATCCAAGACATCAACAAGCAATGCAATTATTTAATGAAATGCTGAATTCCGAATTTGACGAATCCGTCTCAATTGAAAGACGAATTTTTCTACAGCAAATTAATGATTTAAGGCAATCCTGGATGACAGCTGTTTCATTGTTTAGAACATTCCTGTCAAACCCAAATGAATCACGTATTGAACAAATTAGTTTATACATGTCACAAAGCACCAAGCGACTAAAACAGTTAAATGAAAAATCAGATCTTTTCACGTTTGAACAGGAAGAAGGACTTGCCGCGCTTAACCCAATATCAAAAGCCTATTTTAGTAATATTAGACGTGTGTTTGATGTTTATAAACAAGGAAAATGGCGTGCGGATGTCACACTCATAAATAATGAGATAAACCCTCTTAGTACAAAAATAGGTCTTAAAATAAACACCATGATCGACATTCAAAAAGATCGGGTCGACAAGGGAAATAGTGATTTAATTGCTAAAACAAAATCCTCTATTGCATACATTATAATCGCATTAATCTGCTCAGTTTTCGTTGGTATTTTTGCCGCACGCTTTACAAGCAAACAAATTAATACCGCCGTTAAAGAACTCAACACAATATTAAACAATATTCTTAGTGGTGACTTTTCTAAACGTATGAATGAGAATCGTGGCGGAGACATCGGAAGACTGGCCACAACTGTTAATCATTTCAGCCAGCAACTTAAAAAAATTATCGATGAAATAAAATCATCTGTAAGTAACTTACACCAAACATCAGGAAACTTGACCACAGTAACTCAAGTAATATCAAACAATATATTGCAACAAAATAATGAAACAGAACTTGTTGCTACCGCGGCCGAACAGATGTCATCAACATCCCATGAAGTTGCCCAAAATACCGCTTCTGCGGCTGATTCTGCGCAAAAAGCAGATAGCGATGCGCAAACTGGATCGAATAAATCGAATTCTGCCATGTCAGGTATTCAACATCTCGTGCAAAACTTAAATAATTCGGCCGAAGTTATACAAACACTGCAAGAAGACACGACTAATATCAGCGTGGTTCTTGATGTCATACGTGAAATATCTGAACAGACTAATCTGCTTGCCCTGAATGCGGCCATTGAGGCTGCTCGCGCAGGTGAGCAAGGTCGTGGATTCGCCGTTGTTGCGGATGAAGTTAGGACCTTAGCCAGTCGTACTCAAGAATCTACCGACCAAATTAAAGAGGCTATTGATAGATTACAAATCGGTGCTGATAATGCCGTGACTGCAATGAGATCTTCGATAGAAGAAGCAAATAGTAATAGTGAACAAGTCGCTGAAGTTGCTTCATCTCTCAATCAAATAAAAAATGAGATTATGAACATAAACTCTGTGCTTACACAGGTTGCATCTGCCAGTGAACAACAAAGTGCTACCGCTAACGAAATTGCCAATAGCATATCCTCTATCAGCAATATATCAGCTCAAACATCAGATAATACTGGAGCACTGCGTACAGCAGAACAAGACCTTGGAGATGTGACACATAATTTAGACAATGTCATTTCCATTTTTAAAGCTAATAACTCTTGATACATATCAAAACTACTATTCGGTAATTCTCATATATTCATGGCTATCATATTATAATATTGGAGCTAGTCATGAATTTATCAGAGTCATTGTTACGCAAATTACAGCGTGCACTACGCTTCAATATGCTATTAGGACTAGCCATTACGGTTATCTCCACCTATATGATCATTACTGGCACCTATGACAGTATACAATCTCGTCAGGCTCAAGAAACTTTATTAAGCTGGATCGCAATTGTTGGCTTGATGTATACCTTTGGATTCTGGATTGCCTGTGTTTTTAGAAATCAGTTCTTTAAGAAAACTCCCGACCCATCTTAAATCTATGATTTCACTATGGATATAAACTCTCTTTTTTAGTTAACAGCAAAAAGTGGACTTGAATATCTGATAAGAGAATACAGCTACTACATTCCGTTACTACAATGATTCATATGTTTACACATGCTTCGTATGTGTAAATATAGACTTTATTTTTAAGTCCATCCTCAAAATAAAATTGACACCTCCTGCCAATCAAATCACACTCTAAGCTTTGAAAAATAACAATTATTAATATGAATTCACCGAGCTTTTACTGGTATGACTACGAAACCTTTGGCATCGACCCACGTGTAGATCGCATTAGTCAATTTGCAGGTATTCGAACTGATTTAGACTTCAATATTATTGATGAGCCAATCGATATACTATGTAAAGCGACAGATGACATACTGCCTAACCCTGATGCCAGTTTAATCACGGGGATTACACCACAAGACACTTTAAAAGCAGGTCTGCTAGAGACGGATTTCATTGAACGAATTTTACAGGAGTTCTCCAGACCAAATACTTGCGTTACTGGTTTTAACAATATCCGTTTTGATGATGAGTTCACACGTTATACGCTGTATCGAAATTTCTTCGACCCTTATAGTAGAGAATGGCAAAATGGATGCTCACGTTGGGACATCATCGACTTAGTAAGAGTTACCCGCGCATTACGCCCCGAAGGCATTAACTGGCCAGTTGACGACGAAGGCATTGCGAGCAACCGTTTAGAGTTAATAACTAAAGAAAATGGAATCAGCCATGAAGCCGCACATGATGCTTTATCTGATGTGCATGCGACAATTGCTGTAGCAAAACTTATAAAAGACAAACAACCCAAGTTGTTTAATTTTGTATTCGAGCACAAAAACAAACAAAAGTTATCACAGTTGCTCAACTTACAAAGCCCACAAGCAGTTTTACATACCTCTGGAATGTACTCTAGTGAAATATGTAATAGCGCGATGGTTTACCCTCTGGCTCAGCATCCTACAAACAAAAATGGCATAGTGGCATACGATTTACGCTATCCACCTGAAGACTTAATTAAACTATCTGCAGATGAAATAATTGAACGCCTGTACACACCTCGAGATCAATTACCTGAAGGTGTAGCGCGTATCCCTCTGAAGACTATCCATATCAATAAATGCCCTGTTATTGCACCACTGAATACATTGGATGATGCTTCTGCGAAACGAACACATATAGATCGCACTCTACATTTAGATCATCTTGAAAAACTAAAATCTGCATTAGAAACTATAAAACCGAAGCTTAAAAAAATATACAGCCACAACCCTTTTCCAAATGAGACAGATCCGGATAAGAGTTTATATAGCGGTGGATTTTTTAGCGCCGATGACAAGCAACGTATGCATCAACTACATGAACTAAATGCAGAGGAACTAGCTACAGCTAGATTTAATTTTGAAGATGAGCGTTTAGATGAAATGCTGTTCAGATATCGTGCTCGAAATTTCCCTGATACGCTCTCAGCTGAAGAAAAAAGTCGCTGGAATGAATATCGCCTGCAACGTTTTACTGATGACATGAAAGGCACTCTAAGCTACCCATCATTCAAAGAAATTATAATTAAGTATTTAAATAACGATGAACTGAGCGGTGATAAAAAAGAGATCTTACAAAAATTACAACAATGGGGAGAAGAGATTACATTAGAATTACAGCTATAAAGCCAACTATAGATTATAAAAGCACTTAGCTATCACGAACACTTTGAATAATTTCATTTAATGTATAAAATTCAGAATTACGCATAAAACCAGCGATTATGTCTGTCTTTAATGTTAATGCTCTACCCTTCTCATCTTTCTCATCAATCCAGGTATCTGGTAGGCCATCAAGAATATGCATGACTGAAAGCTGTCCATCCATATCAGTTGAAAGATGGACTTGCTGGTCTTTAATATTTTTAAACGCTGGCATAAAACCAAAGCTGGCATCACTGAATACCGCACCATTAAACCTGTAATACGTTCCCTGCTGCTGCACAGCCTGTTGGTGGGTCATGTACATTAAATTCACCTGTATATCTATCTACTAAAATATATCGGCTTAGGCGGCAAATTCTTTAATAAAAATATTTAAATATATCTGCTCATTTTTTAACCAGTAAGTCACTGATTAACTGCTTACAAATATCCTCAACAGCAGCTCCAAAGGCCTCTGCAGACGGGTGCATTGCCGTATCTGTTAAGCTCTGCTGAGAATGGTAGCGCTTTGTCCATTGATCACTAACATCGTGCCCACTACGCACAGTAATATCCAGAGCAACCTGAACCGTTACATTATTTTCGTGAATCTCTCTCTCAAAACTCACAACACGGCTTTCGATAATATAGTCTGGACGAGATGCATTAATATCACGACTGATGTTGTTTGATATAGCGCTGCTACTTAAGCCTTGAAATAATGCATTGTGCAGTAAGTTAGCTGGTGTCTCGGACCAGAAGTTATAGTGATAACGCTTTAACTCTAAGGGCTTGTCTTGCTCAATGTATAATATTGCTCGATCGTGATAAAGGCCGGTTGCCTTCACAGGCTTAATTACCAGTTGCTTAAAACGGGGTTCTAACTGCGCACTAATATCAATCATTGGTAATTTATAGTAATGATCTTGTGGAACAGAACCACCACCCAATCCACAAGCCGTTAGAAAATTTACCGATAAAATTAGAAAAAATATTCTTATCACTATGCCATCCTCATTTGTCACCGTGGATATCTTTTGGTGGTGTACTACCCAAAATAGCCCCTGGATTATTACGTAATGTACGGCTAAATTCATTCATGTTTTGACTAGTTGCATCGAGGTTATACATCACTGACTCTATGCGCCCGGAAATCACATCCATCGATTTTTTTAATTCTATAATGCTGTAGCGTATATCATCTGAATTATCACCAAGCATTACATTGGTTTTATCAAGCACGCTATCTAACTGCTTATTAATTCGACCGAAGCTTGCAGTAAGCTCAGACAGATTTTGACTTGAGGAATCTGCATTTTTAAAAAAGCTATTTAAATGATTAACATTTTTTTGATTCAATAATTCAGCAACCTGATCGGCGGAGAAGTTTAACTGCTGTAATAATTGATTAACATTTTTAGTGGATTCTGGAATAAATTTATTTAATTTTTGCCCTATAGAATCCACTAG
>Ga0316204_10011138_pt1 | contig 11360 bp, 10 predicted proteins | sample 6monrhotite_MG_2_FD_205661 | JGI IMG/M metagenome (GOLD analysis project Ga0316204, IMG submission 205661) | Microbial mat bacterial communities from mineral coupon in-situ incubated in ocean water Damariscotta River, Maine, United States -... | ecosystem: Environmental > Aquatic > Marine >...
TACAACGGTTCATGAGATCAATGGTCTCTCTGGAGACACTCAGGATACGCGAGCAACACTCATGGTATCACCTGAGGGCTCATACACACAACTTTCTCAAGCTTATCTTGCTTATAGATCACAAGGACTTGCTATCCGCCTTGGAAGACAACTCATCGACACCCCTCTTGCAGATAGTGATGATTATCGAATCGTTAATAATACCTTTGAAGCCGCGACACTTCGTTATAGATATAAAAACTTTAAGATGATGCTGGGGTACTTAGATCGTTGGCAAGGAACAGATGCGGGACTTGATAATGATAGACCCTGGCAAGACAGTGGTGTGGATGGCAGTGCTTTTGCTAATATTTCTTTTGCAACAGGTAAGCTCGACACCTCAGCGTGGTATTATGACATTTCAGGACAAACAGGTGACCTAACAGGAAACAAGTCTAGCTATCTTGATGCCATCTTGCACTTTAATATTAATAAAAATATTAGCTTAGACAGCGCTGTTCAATACTTATACCAAAGTGAAAGTGATAACAGTGGTGTAAATGCTGAAATCTATGGGATTTTCTTAGAAGCTTCACTCTATGAACAGCTTGGTCTATTGCTTGCCTATAACCATAGAAGTGCGGATGATGATAAAACAAGTTTTTCAGGCTTTGGTGGCGGGACGCTCTATACAAGCCTTGAGAACATGATCCTTGATGCCATCGTCGGCGGTGATGCTGATGCGATGATGGCGGGTATCAGTTATGATATCGCTGATCTTAGTCTGTATTATATGTATGGGATATATGAACGAGATCAAACTTCTACCCTTGTGAAAGAAGAAATTATTGAACAAAATATCGGTGCGGATTATAGTGTCAATGAGAACTTAATACTCTCTGCTATCCTTACCATCGATGATGACAAAGAAGATACCGGTTCCAATGCCATTTACACAGGCGGAGACTTCACAAACCTCAGGTTGACTGTTGGTTATACTTTTTAAACGACCTAATGCCAATGGGAAATAAAATCGACTCAGGTCTTATTTCTCTTAAAATAATTTTTCATAATTCTTCTAGACCGACATATCCATCTTGCACTTTAAATTTAGCTATAATCTCACTATTAAATCAAGGACCTGTATGCAGTTTTTATATGACGCTAAAAGCCATTTCAATATGGCTAACCTCATCACTATGGGAAACATCACCTTCGGATTAACGGCGGTTTACTTTATCACCCAGCAAAACTTTTTTCTTGCTGTCGTCTTAGCATGGATGGGCGGTGCTTTTGATATCTTTGACGGAAAAATCGCCCGAAAATACAAGCTTTCCAATGAGTTTGGCGTACAGCTTGACTCCTTTGCCGACTTCTTGACTTTTGTATTGATGCCGACTTTTTTGATCTTTGAAGCTGTTTTTACAGGCAGTTCTGTAGTGATGAAGATCCTGGCCGGAGTGGGAAGTGTTTATTATGTCATCTCCGGTCTTCGCCGTCTCATACAGTTCAATATCGCAGCCGATCCAGGCGAAGCAGAGAAGTTTTTTACCGGCGTACCGACTCCGCTTGGTGCTATCTTGCTCTGGCTTGTCTTTCTTGCCAACGTCTACCTTGCCCTGCCGGCGATAGGCGTACTGGCTTTGATGCTGCTTATCGGTTTCTTGCTGAACTCAAATGTTAAAGTTCCTCACCCTTAGTCTGCTTGTCTGCTCTTTGTGGGCGAAGGCACCCTATCAAACTTTTTATGACTATAAACTGCAGGAGTTCGAAGCCATGAAACAATCCGATCTTGTCTTTCTGGGCGACTCTTTGACCATGCGGAACAACTGGTCTGAGTTTAAAGCTTCAAATATGGGGATTGACGGTGATACGACTGCCGGCATACTCTCTCGCATGCATCTGGCAACTCAAGCCAAGACCATCGTCTTGATGATAGGAGTCAATGATATCCTTAATCAGACACCCCTCGTAAGGATCCAATCCAACTACACCAAGATCTTAAGAAAGTTCTCAAACGATCAAAAGGTCTATATCCTTTCTCTTCTACCGGTTATAGATGCCACACAGACACGAAAGATCAATCAAGATATCAGAACGCTCAACAAGTGGCTTGAGATTCAGTCCAAAGAATATGGTTTTGAGCATATCAACCTCTATCCTAAGTTTTTAGACAAGAATAAAAAAGGTCTCAAAGAAGAGTTTACAAATGACGGTATTCATCTTACGCCTAAAGCCTATAGACTTTGGGGTACTCTATTAAAAGAGAGACTTAAATAAGAAAAAAAGAGGAAGAGGACCTCTTTAAGTGATCTAAAGAGGAAGTCTTGTGCTTAGCCAAGCTTATTTGTGATCGTCTCCTGGACGATCTTGATATCTTGTGTTCCGTCAACACGGATGTACTGAAGGTTTTCGATCTTGCTTGCCTGATCTTGGTAATAATCTACCAAAGGCTGTGTCTGGTCGTGATAGACTTTCAAACGGTCTTTGACAATTTCTTCTTTGTCATCTGCACGCTGGATAAGCTCTTCACCTGTCTCATCATCCTTGCCCTCAACACGCGGCGGATTGTAGATAAGATGGTAAGTGCGGCCGGAGTCCGGGTGGACACGACGGCCTGACATACGTGTAACGATCTCTTTGTCAGGAACATCTATCTCGATAACAGCGTCGATCTCGATACCTGCTGCCGTAACGGCTTCTGCCTGAGGGATAGTACGCGGGAAACCGTCCAATAAAAAGCCGTTCTTACAGTCGTCTTCAGCAATACGGTCTTTAACAAGGCCGATAATAATCTCATCCGTGACAAGCTTGCCTGCATCCATAAACTCTTTTGCCATCTTTCCCATCTGTGTACCGGCTTTGATAGCCGCACGAAGCATATCGCCTGTGGAGATTTGAGGAATGTCATATTTCTTTGTCAGAAATTGGGCTTGTGTACCTTTACCTGCGCCGGGAGCACCAAGAAGAATGATTTTCATATGTATATGTCCTAAATTTTGAGTATGAAATTATAGGGTCTTTCTACTTAAAAAAGATGGAAGAAGAAAAGCCAAAGGGCAGAAGCAAGCTAGAGAGGATATGTCTGCTTAGGCCTCATCGTGTTTAAATCGGCATTCGCCTATCGTGACCGTTTTGCCTTTTTCGCACTCTTTTTGCACATGCTCAAACGTTCCCTCAGCAGGAATCTCTGGAAACTCATCCTGGATCAACTGCAAGACTTCTTTAGCGGTGGCCTTCGACCATGTCTTCTCATAATAAAACTGAGTTAAAAACTTCATTACTGATCACCTTATCGTATTGTACAGTTCTCATCTTCTATAGAATGGAAGATCAAGCGGGTGTAAAAGTACTTCTCATCCGAGGAAGTCTTATACTCGTAAGCCAACTTGTCCGAGAGCCGCTCTATCATCTTCATCCCTATGTATGAAGAGAACAGCGGGATATCTGTCTCCCCGCCGATCTCATTCTTGATAAAGATCTCATTGGGTTTTGCCTCAACAACAATAGTCGACTCTTCTTTGGTGTGGATAAAGATATTTTCAAAAACAGCCTGCAGTACTTTTTGCATAGCATCCTTGTAGGTGCAGATAACAAAGCTTTCAGCCCAGTTTGACTCCACCTGAACACGTTTCTTTCGTAGTATCGGCTCGAAAGCATCCTGCATCATCTTGCAGTTGTCTTCCATGTTCACATCTTCTTTGGGAAGTTGCATGTCCCATTCTATCGACTTTAAAAAGAGGAGTTCTTTAAGCTTGGAGGTAATGTAAGCGATATCCTCTTGACTTTTTCGAACGAAGGCACTTTTATCCATTGACTTATCTTTCTCAAACAAAGACAAACGCGCTTTCAAAACGGCTATAGGAGATTTCAGCTCATGAGCGGCTTCTTTGAAAAGCTCCTGTCTCTGATCACAAAGGTTGTCATTGGTCTTGATCAGTGAGACGATAGCATTTCGCAGACTCATCACTTCATACGTCCCGTCACATTCTGGGTAGGCAGTTTTGTCTTTTGGATAGATCTTGCAAAACTCTACCAGACAGTGAAGCGAGTGAAACTGCTGTTTAATATAGATGACAAACACACTTACGAAGACAATAAACACAAGAAAAAAGACCCCTGCCGTCTTAATAGCAAAGGAGATGACTTCCGAATTAAGCAAAGCATCACTGCACGAAAGATACAGATACTCGTTTTGCGGAAGATGAACATAAGAGCTAATGCGATCATCCCTCATAGGCGGAAGCTCAGTGACTCTTTCCATCTTCAGATCATTAAAAAGTCTTCCAAAAGAACTCGTCTTTATCTCATCTGAAAAAAAGGCAAGTTCTTCATGATGCAGATCAAGACCAAGGTGTTCGCGCTTAATATCAGATAGCATCAGGTCCAGTGCTCCTTTAATCGTCTGCTCCATTTGTTGGTGATAGCTATACGAGATGTAACTCAGAGTAAAGCCCATAGCCAACAAGGCACTCACAAAAAAGAAAACGATGATATTTGACTGCATGCTTTTAAATCTCAATGACGTACCCTCGTGTCTTCACAGTTTTAATAAGGTCTACCGGCAACTTCTTTCGGATATGTGCGATGGTGACACGTATCGTACTTGAAGCCAATTCATCCGGATGCAGATAAAGCGCATCAAGAAGTTCGTCACTGGAGTAGATCTTATTTTTATTTTTTAAGAGATAAAAAAAGAGATCACTCTCTTTTTTACTCAGGTCTATATTCTTTCCTTCATAACTGATACTTAAGGTAGCCGTATCACAGACAAGACCCTCAACCTCTATCTGCTGCCGGGTGTTTTGCCGCCTGGAGAGTGCATATACACGCGCCATAAGTTCATCATTATCAAAAGGCTTTTCCAGGTAATCATCGGCTCCGACATTCAGGCCATCAATCTTATCCGCAACCGTTCCGTATGCAGAGATAACAATAACACCTGTTGAAGGGTTTTTAAACTTGATCTTTTCTATAAGATCCAAGCCGATATCACGTCCGTCAATGTTTCTATCCAGCAGGGCGACATCATAATCATACCGCTCGATATAAGCCTTTGCTTCGTCGATATTATGCACACAGTCTACTCTGAACTCTGTGCTTAAATAAGCGCACACCAATTCTGCAAGTGATCTGTCATCTTCTAGCATCAAAATTCTCATTTGTTACCTTATAAACTTTATCACAGCAAACACCCCAAACAATATTGGCTGGTGAAGCAAATATATGATCAAGGAGTGTTTTCCTAAAAAAGCCACTCTTCGACCTGTCCTGTTCTCTTTGATCGCAATACCAAACAGTTTTTTATACATGAGAAAAATCCCGATAAGGACCACACCAAACCACGGAGTAAAGCTTACTACGTCAACAGTATATCTAGGAATGTAAAAATGTTCGACACTATATGCCAGTATTGGGTCAAGATGAAAATACCCCATGACATAACTCGCAATGATGCCTATTCCTAAAATCAAGGATAGCGTAGGTCTGTGTAAAAAAGCAAGCGAGACCAAGGTGGCAATCGTTACAAAATGGATCACACCGAAATATATCCATTGGTCAGGAAAGATAAAATAACTTCCAATAGATATCAGGACAGATACAACTGCAAGCTTAGCCGTTTGTTTCCAGACTTTCTTCCAGTTGATTCCATCTGCATAAGCCAAATATGAGCTCATTCCTACCCCAAGTAAAAACATACTCAAGATAATCCCTCTAAAGATAATCCACTCTATATCAACCGTCGTCTCATATGATGTGTATCCAAACATCGCCAGATCATATCCAAAGTGAAAACACACCATTAATATGACTGCTGTCCCACGTAGCAGATCCAATTCAAAGTATCGTTTGTTCATATTAATATTGTACACAAGTTTACTGAAAATACTGTTCAGCCTGTGAAATATTTTCCTTAGCTTTAAAAAGTCAATTTACGTCTGTGGCGTCCACGGAATTACTCTAAAGTCCACTACCTTTCTGATATAATTAAACGCATACTAAAAAACTTAAACCTGAATAAGGCTAATTGTGAACAAAGAGATACTTAAAAACTATACGATTCTTTATGTCGAAGATGATGAAGAGGTACGAAAAGTCGCCGTCGAGTACCTAGAGCGGATCTGTAAAAAAGTCTATGAAGCGGAGAATGGAAAAGTGGCTTTGAATATCTGGAGAGATGAAAAGCCTGACATCATAATCACTGATATCTCCATGCCAAAGATGAACGGCATCGATATGGCACGCTATATCCGCTCAGAAGATTTGAAGACACCTATTATCGTCGCAACTGCCTATACTGATCAAGATTATCTCTTAAAAGCGGTTGAACTTCAGCTGGTCAAGTACATCGTCAAACCTATCACCAAAGATAAACTCATGGGTGCACTTGAACTCTCGCTTCAGAGGATGGAAGACAAGAGTAAATTTGCACTTCCTCTGTCTAAAGGATGTGCATACAATGCCTTTTCAAAAGAGATCATTTGCGAAGGTCAACCCGTCAAACTCACTAAGAACGAACTTCTCTTCCTGGACCTTCTTGCCTTCAATACTTCACGTGTCGTCACCTATGAAGAGATAGAGTCTCAGGTCTGGCCGTATGAAGGTATGAGTTCAGATGCTATCCGTTCACTTGTACGTGCGCTTCGTAAAAAGCTGCCCGATGATGCCCTTGAGAATATCTCCGGTGTCGGCTATAAACTTAAGGTCTACAAAGAAGAGAACTGACAGGGTGTTTCAACGCTTCATGTAAGACGTTCACATGAGGCTGTTTAAATCTTAAGACTGATGATGAATTCGGCACCATCAGACCTGTTCTCCACCCTTAAACGTCCATTCATATGCTCTTCAATGATCATCTTGGACATATACAGACCAAGACCTGTACCCTGATGCGCCTTTGTCGAGAAATAAGGTTCAAATATCTTTTGCATGTTCCCCTCTTCAATACCGCCAGCATTGTCACGGATACAGATCCTGACCGAATCCTCATCTTCAAGAACACAAATTGTTATGCTTGGGTCTTCGTGTCCCTGCAGAGCTTCTTGGGCATTTTTCAAAAGGTTAAGCAGGACCTGTATCATCTCATTCTTATAGAGATATAGTTTCGTATCGCATTCATACTCTTTAACAAGCTGAATGTGATCTTTTTCCAGACCTTTTTCGATCAGTCCTATCGCACTGTCGACCAAACTGCATAAAGAAAGTTCTTCTTTCTCCTTATCCGGTTTAAAGAAATCCCTAAAGTCTTCGATCGTATGCGACATGTACTCTAAGAGGTTCTCACCCTCTTTGAGTTTCTCATCCAGATATTTTCTTGAGAGTGTACGCGCATCATAGGCACCGTCGATGTTCATCATCACGTATGACATCTGGTTCAGGGGCTGTCTCCACTGGTGTGCGATCATCGAGATCATATCTCCCATCGCTGCCATCTTGGACTGCTGGATCAGCATCTTCTCTTTTTCCCTTTGGGCCGCGACTTCCACTTCCACTCTTTCCTTGAGCGAGTCGTTCAATCTTTGCAGGGCAGTCTCACGTTCTTGAACGCGTTTTTTGTAATTCAAGAAGATATCCGTGATACTGCGCGAAAACCCAAGAGTGAGCAAGATCACGACAACAGCAAAAATAAAAGAGAAAAGCAAAATCGTTCGGATCTCAATCTCAATCTCGTTTTTAAGTCCAGCCTGCTGTTTGTCGATCGCTTTTTGAATATTAAGAGCATAAAATCCTGTTGAAATAACCCAGTCAAAAGGTTTGAAGTAGATACTAAAAGTCGTTTTTTGAGAGAACTGATCATAAGTCCTGGATTTTGCCATATAACTTGTATATCCGCCACCCTCTTCTATCGCCTTGCTTATCTGCTCTTTGACATAGGCAAATCCATTCTTATCTTTCAGATCCAAAATATTTGTATCTGCAGTCATTCCCGGGTGATAGATGATATCGCCTTTTGAGTTGACAATATAATAATATTCATCCGGATCAGTCTGGATCGCAGAGAGTATGGATACGATGTTCTTCTTTATCCTCTCATACTCATCGATATAATGCATCCCTGTTCCGAAGAACCAGTCATAATGACCAAAATCTTTAAGGTACATTAATTGGACACGGGGTTCCTTAGGGTCAAACCGTGTCTTTAGAAAAGCTTCTCCATACGTATTTACAGCTGCGATCTCTTCTTGGATGATATAGCGTCCGTCTGCATCCTGATAGTTCAGAAGATTTTTTTTCAGCTCTTCTTGGCGCGCTAGCAGGTTGTTTCCCTTCTTGTCACTCACCCAGATGAAATCTTTTTGATCTCCCCAGGTCATCCGGGACAGTGCACCCAATATCAGGAGTTTTACCGCTTCTTCATTATATCCGCGTGAGTACCTGTCGTGAAGATAATGCGCCGTATCATAGGCTATATTTACCCGTGATACCAGTTCCTCTTTCATCGGTGTCTGCATATTTTCATATTTTGTCTTTAAAAGCAGAGACAAAGACTGCAGGCGGTTTTCAAGGTTCTTTTTCTCCCCGATGATATATTCTTGCTTCAGACGCTCGCTCTCGACTTTAAAATGCTGATGCCTATAAGAGACATAAAAGTAAGCGATAAGAAGCGTCAGTACAATGACCGCTGCTACGGGTACAATGATAATAAGACGGGGTATGTTTTTTTCGCGTAACATCTAGAGCTGCTCTTCAAGAAGCTTGGCATCGATCTTTTTCTTCGTCTTGATGCCGAGCTTTTTCATGTCTTCTGTTCGTTTGATAAGGTTTCCCTTACCTGTGCAAAGCTTATTCATAGCAGTCTCATACGACTCTTGTGTTCTGCCGATTAGACCACCGATCTTTTCCATATCTTCAACAAAACCGACAAACTTGTCATACAGATCTGCCCCTTTCTGTGCGATCTCCTGAGCATTTTGTTCTTGTCTCTCATTTCTCCAGATATACTCGATCGTACGCAGCGTCACCAAAAGTGTTGAAGGACCGACGACCATGATGTTCTCCTTGATCGCTTCTTGAAAGAAGTTGGCATCATTTTCCAATGCCAGCATATATGCCCCTTCTATCGGCATGAACAAGAGTACAAAGTCAAGGCTTTTTACTCCGACAAGGTTCTCATACTTTTTATCACTCAAGCCTTTGATATGTGCACGTATGGATGCCACATGCTGCTTCAGAGCATTGCTCTTTGCATTCTCGTCTTCAGCCTTGATATAATGGTCATACGCGACCAAGGAGACCTTCGAGTCGATAATAATATCTTTCTCATCAGGAAGGTGGATAAGCACATCGGGTCTGTACATCTTGCCCTGCTCGTCTTTATAGCTGCTTTGCGTCTCATATTCATGGCCCTCGCGCAGTCCCGAACTCTCTAATATCCTTTCCAGGATAAGCTCTCCCCAGTTACCCTGAGTCTTGTTTTCGCCTTTGAGTGCCTTGGTAAGGTTATTGGCATCATCGCTGAGACGTTCGTTCAGAGAACGAAGCTGGACGATCTGGTCTTTTAGCAGGTGACGTTCCTTCGTCTCGGTGATGTAATTGTCTTCGATCTTTTTGCCAAAGGCATTGACCTGCTCTTTAAAAGGCTTGAGTATCGTATCAAGCTGCAGTCTGTTCTGTTCGGCATGCACCTTTGAACGCTGCTCGAAGATATCATTGGCCAGCTTGGAGAACTGAAGCTTCATCTCCTCTTCCGCCCCCTTAAGTAAAGCAAGTTTCTCAGCGTTCTGGCGCTGTTCTTCTTCCAGTCGGACCTGAAGACCTGAGTTTTGGGACAGAAGATGTGCATATTTTTCCTGCACACCCGTAAGTTCTCTCAGCTGAGCTTTAAGCATATCTCTTTCGACTTCCATGCCTGAAAGCAGTGTCTGAATACCCAGGTTCTCTTCACGAAGTGTTTCATATCTACTCTGCATATCATTAAACTGAGTCTCTAGTTCGTCTTTTTCTTGAAGCTGATTCAGGATCTGTTCATCCTTAAACCTTAACTTTGAAGCCGCGAACAGATAGGTGAGTAAAAAACCTACAACTCCGCTTATACCAGAAGCTGTCAACAAAATATAATCCATTAAATGTCCTGAAAATTTATAATGCACCCATTATACTAAAATTAATTATTATTAATCTAATGTTAGGCGGATTACTAATGGTAACACTTATGCTTATTATAATAAACATTTAAGTATAATTCGAAAAATTTAATTGAGACTAATATTTTGTTCATCGGGGAAAGGCCTTTGTGAGTGGAAAACAGTCTCTCACTCATAAAGGTACCCAATGTCAAATGAAACATCAGAAACTACAACTATCGAATCAACATTCGCACAGTTTAACTTCAAAGATCCCCTAAACAAATCTATCGCAGCAGTTGGTTTTAAAACACCTTCTCCTATTCAAGAACAGGCAATCCCTGTTGTCATGGATGGTAAAGATGTTGTTGCTCAAGCACACACAGGTACAGGTAAAACTGCTGCCTTCGGTCTTCCTGCTATTAATCAAATTGAGGGTGATGGTGTACAAGTTCTTGTTATCACACCGACACGTGAACTTGCAAACCAAGTTTCGGACGAGCTTTACTTATATGGTCGTAACTCAAATGTTCGTACTGTAACTATATATGGTGGTCGTTCATACAGCCGTCAAGTTGATTTAGTACGTCGCGGTGCACAGATTGTTGTAGCTACTCCAGGTCGTCTTTTAGACATGCTTACAAAAAAAATGATCAAAGACTTTAATCCTAAGATGGTTATCCTTGATGAAGCAGATGAAATGCTTGATATGGGATTCTTAGATGATATTAATGAAATCTTTGAGCACCTTCCAAAAGAAAGACAAACACTTCTTTTCTCAGCGACTATGCCAGCACCAATTAAAAAACTTGCTGACCGTATCTTAAAAGAACCAACTTTTATTGCTATCACTAAAAAAGAAACATCAAGTGCGAACATAGTTCAAAACTATTATGTAATTGATGAAAACGAAAGAGATGACGCAATGATTCGTCTTCTAGATGCAGGTGATACTAACAAAGCAGTTGTATTTTGTCGTATGAAACGTGAAGTGGATCGTGTTTCAAATGTTCTTTCAGCAGCTGGTTATTCTGCTAAAGGTCTTCATGGAGATATGGAACAAGATCAACGTGAGGCTGTAATTAAAGGCTTTAAAGCCGCCGGTATTGATGTACTAGTTGCAACTGATGTTGCTGCTCGTGGTATCCACGTTAATGACGTAAGCCACGTTATCAACTACCATATTCCATTTGATCCAGAGTCTTATGTTCACCGTATCGGTCGTACAGGTCGTGCAGGTAGCAAAGGTGTTGCTATCACACTTGTAACGCCTCATGAGTTTAAAGAACTTCAGCGCATCAAACAAAAAATCGGTGC
>Ga0316204_10011139_pt1 | contig 11358 bp, 10 predicted proteins | sample 6monrhotite_MG_2_FD_205661 | JGI IMG/M metagenome (GOLD analysis project Ga0316204, IMG submission 205661) | Microbial mat bacterial communities from mineral coupon in-situ incubated in ocean water Damariscotta River, Maine, United States -... | ecosystem: Environmental > Aquatic > Marine >...
TGACCGAGATCGACCACGAAATGACGCTGCCAACACCGCATTTGCGCCCGGATCGCGAATGGCAGGGGCAGCGGTTTGTCTACAACCAGGCCGAGGGGGCCGCCTGGCAGCCGTTTCGCCTGCCGGGGTTTGAGGCCCGCGACACTACCATTGCGACAAATACCAAAGGCGTTGCCGGGGTTCAGGTGGTGCGGCCTGCCGCGGGCGGCGCAGATCCCGTTTGGGCCAGCCACGATAGCGATATCCACTTTACCTTTGTGATGAATGGCGCGGTGACGCTGGAGGGCGAGGGGCGCGATCCCTATCCGCTGGAAGAGGGCGATGCCTTTGTCATCCCGCCGGGGATGAAGACGCGGCTCAGCAGCGCATCTGGCGATCTGGAACTGTTGGAGGTCAGCCTGTCAGGGGTATTCAACACCACCGTTTCGCAAAGCGCATAACCCGCCTGCGGGCTGGGGCGGGGCAGGATGTCGGACTGCGCGCGGCAATAGGGGCTTTCCCTTTGCCGCTGCTTTCTCCTATCCTGATCCCTTTCGATCCCTCCACGCGGCCTGTTGCCCCAATCTAGCGAGACCCATTTATGACCCTGAAAGACGCAGCCTTTGCCGTGCGTAAGAACGCCTACGCGCCCTATTCCAACTTTCTGGTCGGGGCGGCTTTGCGCACAAAGGCCGGCAATACCTATGTGGGCTGCAATGTTGAAAATGTCGCCTATCCCGAAGGCACCTGCGCCGAGGCCGGCGCTATTGCCGCCATGGTGGCCGCCGGGGAGCAAGAGCTGGCAGAGGTCTATGTGGTGGCCGACAGCCCAACACCGGTGCCGCCCTGTGGTGGCTGCCGTCAAAAGCTCAAGGAGTTTGGCGCTGGCGCGGTAAAGGTGACCCTGGGTACGCTGGACGGTGTGGAACATGAGACCACCATAGCAGATCTGCTGCCTGGCGCCTTTGATGCCGACCATATGGCACGGAGCTAATTCCATGGATGCGCGTGCGATCATTGCCACCCTGCGTCGGGGCGGGCAGCCCAGCGAGGCGGAGCTGAGCTGGTTTGCCGAAGGGCTGGCCAATGGTGAGGTCAGCGATGCCCAGGCGGGGGCCTTTGCCATGGCGGTCTGCCTGCAGGGGCTGGAACAGCCCGCGCGGCGCGCCCTGACCCTGGCGATGCGCGACAGCGGCGATGTGTTGCACTGGGACCTGCCGGGACCGGTAATGGACAAGCACTCCACCGGTGGCGTCGGCGATTGTGTCTCATTGCTGCTGGCACCGGCACTGGCTGAATGCGGAGTCTATGTGCCGATGATCTCGGGGCGGGGGCTGGGTCATACCGGCGGCACCCTGGACAAGATGGAGGCTATCCCCGGCGTCACCACCCAGATCTCGCAGCAGCGGCTGCACCGGATCACCGCAAAGGTCGGCTGCGCCATCGTTGGCGCCACTGGGCGCATCGCACCGGCGGATAAGCGGCTCTATGCCATTCGCGATGTCACCGCGACGGTGGAAAGCCTTGATCTGATTACCGCCTCGATCCTGTCGAAAAAGCTCGCCGCCAGCCCCGAGGCTTTGGTGCTGGATGTGAAAATCGGCTCTGGCGCCTTTATGAAAACCCTTGAAGAGGCCCGCGCCCTGGCGCGCTCCTTGGTGGATACTGCCAATGGGGCGGGATGTCAGACCACGGCGCTGATCACCGATATGAACCAGCCCATCGCCCGCGCCCTGGGCAATGGGTTGGAGGTGGCCGAGGTGATGCAGGCGCTGACGGCGGGCAAGCCTTGCCCACTGATCGAAATCACTGCGGCCCTGTCCGGCATCTTGCTGACCCATGCCGGTCTGGCAGGGAATGACACCGAGGGGGCAGAACGGATCACCGAGGCATTGCTGAGCGGGCGGGTGGCTAGCCGTTTTGGCCGCATGGTGGCAGCCCAGGGCGGACCCGGTGATTTTGCCAGCCACTGGCAGCGCTATCTGCCGGTGGCCCCGGTGATCCGCGAGGTGACAGCGCCGCGCGCAGGCTATGTCACCGCCATGGACGGTGAGGCCTTGGGGCTGGCGGTGGTGCATCTGGGGGGCGGGCGCTTGGTCGAGGGCGATCTGGTGGATCCGGCTGTGGGCCTGTCGGATCTGGTGCGCCTGGGCCAGTGGGTCGAGGCCGGCACCCCGCTGGCGCGCATCCATGCAGCCCGCGAAAGCGCGGCACAGGTGGCCGAGGCCGGCGTGCGAGAAGCCATAACCCTCACATCGCAGGCGCCAGAGCTACCGCCTCTTGTCTACGAGAGGATCAGCTGATGGCGCGTGCTTTTCTGGTGGTGATGGATTCCCTTGGCATTGGCGGTGCGCCGGATGCCAGTGAGTTTTACAACGGCGATCTGCCGGACCTGGGCGCCAATACCCTGGCGCATATCGCCCAGGCCTGCGCAGCGGGCCGGGCCGAGCAGGGGCGCTCTGGTCCCTTGCAGGTGCCCCATCTCGAAGCGCTGGGCCTGGGGGCTGCCCTGCGGCTGGCCTCATCCCAGCCGCTACCGGGATTTGAGGCCACACCAGAGGGGCTTTGGGGCTGCGCCGCTGAGGTGAGCCAGGGCAAAGACACCCCGTCGGGCCATTGGGAGCTGGCCGGTCTGCCGGTACCCTGGCAGTGGTGTAACTTTCCTGATACCGATCCGGCCTTCCCGCCAAAGCTGACAGATTTTGTTGCAGAGGCAGCGGGGGCTACAGGCATCCTGGGCAATTGCCATGCCTCCGGCACGGATATCATTGCCCGTCATGGCGCCGCCCATATGCAAAGCGGCCAGCCGATCTGCTATACCTCTGCCGACAGCGTGTTTCAGATCGCCGCCCATGAAGACAGCTTTGGGCTGGAGCGCCTGTTGGACCTGTGCCGCGCGGTGGCGCCACGGCTGCATAAAATGAAGGTCGGGCGGGTGATCGCGCGACCCTTTGTTGGCACGCCTGAGCAGGGATTTACCCGCACCGCCAACCGGCGTGACTTTGCCATTGCGCTGCCCGCCCCGGTGCTAACCAATTGGGTGCAGGACACAGGCCAAAGGGTTCATGCCATTGGCAAGATTGGCGATATTTTCACCATGTCCGGCATTGATACGCTGAAAAAGGGCCGTGATACCCAGCTGATGCAGCATCTGGCCGAGGCGATAGATCAGGCAGAGGAGGGCAGCTTGACCTTTGCCAATTTTGTCGAATTCGACAGTCTGTATGGCCATCGCCGCGATCTTGCGGGTTATGCCCGTGCTCTGGAATGGTTTGATGCGGAACTGGGCAAGCTGCTGCCGCGCCTGCGCCCTGGTGACATGCTGCTGCTGACGGCAGATCATGGCAATGATCCCAGCTGGCCCGGCACCGACCACACCCGCGAACAGGTACCTGTTCTGGTGGCGGGCTGTGGCGCGGGCTGCATTGGACAGCGGGCTTTTGTGGATGTTGCGGCCTCGGTTGCGGCGCATCTGAATGTGGCGGCTCAGGGGCCGGGGCGCAGCTTTCTTTGACCATCAGATCAAAAGCCACTTGCCCTGACAGGGCGCAGGCGCATAAACCCGCGCTGAAACATCATGGTATTCATTGTAGGAGAGAGCCCAAATGAGCGAACATCTGACCGTTGTTGATCACCCGCTGGTACAGCACAAGCTCACGCTGATGCGCGACAAGGGCACCTCGACCTCTGAGTTCCGTCGCCTGCTGCATGAGATCACCCAGCTGCTGGCCTATGAGATCACCCGCGAGCTGCCGGTGACCCATACAACCATCGACACCCCGATGGAAACCATGGACTCGCCCATCCTGGCCGGTAAGAAGCTGGCGCTGGTGTCGATCCTGCGGGCTGGCAACGGCATGCTGGACGGGGTGCTGGAGCTGGTGCCTTCGGCCCGTGTAGGCTTTGTTGGTCTGTACCGTGACGAAGAAACCCTGCAGCCGGTGCAATATTATTTCAAAGCCCCCAAAGAGCTGGGCGACCGGATGGTCATCGCAGTGGATCCGATGCTGGCCACCGGCAATTCCTCGGCGGCGGCGATTGATCTGCTGAAAGAAGCAGGCGCCACCAATATCCGCTTCCTCTGCCTTCTGGCAGCCCCAGAAGGGGTGGCGCGGATGAAAGAAACCCATCCAGATGTGCCAATCGTCACCGCGTCTCTGGACCGCGAACTGAACGACAAAGGCTATATCATGCCCGGTCTTGGCGATGCTGGTGACCGGATGTTTGGCACCAAATAAACCCGCTTTTCTAGCGTGTTACTCAATGGCAGCAATCGGGAAACTATTTACCTGAATGCTGCCATATTGTTGTCACAGGCGGCTTTACTCATTCGACTAAATGAGGCATCCTAACCCCATATATAGTGGGGCCTTGGTATGAAACTTACAAGAATTGTTGCGCTTGCCATTATAGCGGCCTCTGCCGCAGCCGTGGTTGAGACTTCAGCGCTGCAGGCGCAGACTTTGCGGTCTGTCAGCTCTCCTGCCCAGTATCCGCCAGCCTCCTTTAAGGGCAACCAGTTTGTCGATAGCCGTGGCTGCGTCTATATTCGCGCCGGTATTGATGGCAATGTAAACTGGGTGCCGCGGGTGGCGCGCAATCGCAAGCAGCTGTGTGGCTATAAACCAACTGCTATTGCCGGGACCACCGCGCGCCCCACCCAAAGTGCTGCACCTGAACAGATTACTCTGAATGGCGGGGCCGCGTCCTCCGCCGCTGCATCTACAGCCCGTCCTGCACGCGCCCGTCCGGCTGCCAGTGCGCCGCGCCGCGCCACTGCAACAGCTGCTGCGCCCACTGTGGTGACCACGACGCGGGTTCGGCGCACGCCGCAAACCACCACCGCGCGGGTTGCGCCTGCGCCCAAGACCCGCCGCACCACAGCTGCCGCTCCGGTTCGCATTCAGGCCGCCCCTGTTGCCCGGGTGCCCAAGCCCCGCGCCACGGCCTCCAACCAACCAACTGGCGCTTCTCAGGGCGGCTGCGCCGGGGCCTCGGCGATTAGCCAGCAGTATAGTAACCAAAGTGGCGTTCGCTGTCGGCCGCAGGATAAATCACCTGTCAGCTATGGCTCAGGCGGTGGCATTGGTCCGCAGTCCTCGCTGCAGCTGACGCCCAATACGCGGGTGCTGCCGGTGCATGTCTATCAACAGCAGCGCCATAGTCAGGGGTTGACCACGCCAGCAGGATACAAACCAGCCTGGAAGGATGACCGCCTGAACCTGCGTCGCGCCGAGCGTGATCTGCGTCCGGCAATTTTGACCAGCCAGACAGAGGTGCCTGCGGGCTATGTGCAGGTTGGCCGCGGCGATGATCGGATGAACCCAATGCGGGGCGTCCGTACTGCCCAGGGCGACGCGCAGATGGCGGCAATCTGGGACAATGGCACACCGCGCAGGCTGCGCGAGCTGCCGCTGGATCGCCAGGTTGTGACCAGCCAAAACAGCCGCACCGATGGTTTTGAGGGCGAGGCCTCAAGCGGGCTGGCGTTGCGGCTGTCGAGCCGTTCGCAGCCCGGTGCGACCCTGGAGGAACGCTCTGTTGCCTCTGCCTCGCGCTATGTGCGCGCCGCGACCTTTGCTGATCCGGCTGAGGCACAGCAGGCGGCGCGGTCTCTGGCTGCCACCGGTGTGCCGGTGCGCCTTGGCTCGGTGTCGCGCAATGGTCAGCCCTATAAGGTGGTGATGGCCGGACCGTTTGGCAATTTAAATGCAGCTGAACAGGCGCTCAGCACAGTTCGCGCCGCTGGCTATCGTGGTGCGCGTATCAGTCGCTAAGCGCCGCTTGGCCCGCCTGCATCTACCTACCTGCATCTGTCAGGCTGTATGATGGGACAGCGCTTTATCAGCGCGATTGCCGCTTACCAGCCATAAAGCGCCCAGAGCGCCCCCGGATAGCGCCCGGCGGGGCACTGTCACTGTCTAGCCGCAGATGTTTTGCAGCTGCACCCAGTCGCGATCATTCAGCACCGGCTCCAGCGCCCGGCCAGCCATGGGATCGGCTTCGATCAGACCAAGCGTGGTTTCACCGGTGACATCCAGCGCATAGGCATAGGGGGTCGAGGGAATGGCGGCGCGGGCAAACTCGGCCAGCAACAGGTCATCCGGCAACACTGGGCGCGGAGCGGCCAGAACGGTTTCGGAATAGCGATCCAGGGTTTCGCGGGTCAGCTCACCAGTGGTGAGCAGCCGGAAAGAGGCAAGGAAACCGCCAACCTCCAGCAGCTCCGCCAGCGGATCATGCAGATGGGCGCGGGCGCGCTCGGCCAGAACCGCACCAGCGGCAACCGCCGGATCTTCAAAATCTTCCACCAGGCTGCGGTTCAGCAGCACAATGCCGCCGGGCAAATGCAGGCTGCTGGCGACGCCTGAGCGCATGATCACCAGTTGCCGCACGTCGGTGCGCGCCGCCAGTTTGGCCAGGATCGGGCTGGCCTCCGGGGTGGCGCAGGCCTGCCCAGAGACCCGTTCAATGCGGCCCAGCAAGGCCTGTCCGATCGCCTTGGTCTTGATCTCAGGCACCACTTTGACTGCGTGGTTTTGCATCAATCCTGGCAGCCCGAAGACCACCAGCAGTGCCACCAGCGCCAGGCTGCCAAAGATGCTCACCACCCGCAATCGGCCAGGATGGGGGCGGGCGCGCTCAATCGCGGTGCGGACCTTTTCGATGGCCTCCAGCATTGTCGTTTCATCCTGGGGGATTTCCAGCTGTTCACCGGGGTCACCATCCGGGTGAAACAGGGCCGGAAATACACCGGGGTTGGCCCGTTCCACCGCCGCCAGAGACCAATGCGCCAGCACCCGGTCCTGCATATCGGTGATGGTGAGCGTCGCATCGCCAACCGAAATGATCACGTCACGACGCTGCGCGTCTGGGCTCGCTCGCCAAAGGCCCGCAGCCTCAAGTCGTTCGAATTCCCTCAGAACGGTCATTCATCCTGCCTGTGTTGCCTGTTTTCGTTGCTAAAAGCCTAGCATGGCTCTGCCGTAGGCGGCAAATGGCTTTGCATAGCAAAGGCCTTGAATAGCGCGATTTTCCTGGGGTGGCGCGTCGGATCGGCAATGGCAGGCGCGGGGCGGGTGTAGATCACTGTGTATTTTTGATCAAATTACTGTAACGTGAGGGGTGTTGTTGTGATGTGAGAGAAAGCGGAGAGATGACAGGGATTTCTGTACGGGCGGCGCGGGTTGAAGATGCCGCGATCGTTGCTGATTTTGTACATGCGCTGATTGATGAGCTTTCGGGTGGGAAAGCGCCCGCAAAGCAAGGGGTTTTTGACATTGCTCAGGCGTTGCTTGCGGGGGCGGATGTGAGTGCAGCCATCGCATATGCCGGGGGCGCGCCAGTTGGTGTCATCACGCTGAACCAATGTGCCGCAATCTATGCTGGTGGCAAATTTGGCGAGATATCAGAGCTATACGTGCGCCCTGACATGAGGTCGCAAGGGGTTGCGCAGCTGCTTTTGGATCATGCGCAGCAAGAGGCGCGGGCGCGGGGGTGGGCGCGTCTTGAGGTTGGCGCGCCAAGCCAGCCTGAATGGCACCGCACACTGAACTTCTACCTGCGCAATGGGTTTGATGAGGTCGGCCCACGGCTGCGCCGTTTGGCCTAAGGCCCGGCCCCCCTGCAGGAGCAAGAGGGCCGGGGTTGTAACCGGGCTTGGTTACAGGGATTTTGCGGTTTCGCGCAGCTCGAACTTTTGAATTTTCCCGGTAGAGGTCTTGGGAAGCTCCTGGAAAACCACCCGCTTTGGCGCCTTGAAACCCGCCAGAGTCTCGCGGGCAAAGGCGATCAGTTCCGCCTCGGAGACCTCTGCGCCCTCTTTGAGTTCCACAAAGGCGCAGGGCACTTCGCCCCATTTGTCGTCGGGTTTGGCCACCACCGCCGCCAGGTTCACCGCCGCATGGCCCATCAGCACGCCTTCGACTTCGACAGAGGAGATATTCTCGCCGCCGGAAATGATGATATCCTTGGCCCGGTCAGCGATCTGGATATAGCCATCGGGGTGCTGCACCGCGATATCGCCGGAATGGAAATAGCCGCCCTCAAAAGCCTCGGCGGTGGCTTCGGGATTTTTCAGGTAGCCTTTCATCACCGAGTTGCCGCGCATGACAATTTCACCCTGATCGGCGCCGTTCCGGGCGATCTGCTTCATGTCGTCATCCATTACGGTGATATGGTCCATCATTGGGAAGGCAACCCCCTGGCGGGCCTTGATGGCGGCGCGGCCCTGGTGATCCAGCCCATCCCATTTGTCGCCTTTCCACAGGCATTCGGTGACATGGCCATAGGTTTCGGTCAGGCCGTACACCTGGGTGACATGAAAGCCGAGGGTTTCGATCTTTTGCAGCGTTGCAGGCGCGGGCGGGGCGCCTGCGGTAAAGACCTCGACCGTGTGGTCAAAGGCGCGGCGCTCTTCTTCTTTGGCGTTGACCAATAGGTTGAGCACAATCGGCGCGCCGCCAAAATGGGTGACACCGTGGTCGCCAATGGCGGTGTAGATCGCCCCGGGGGTGATGTTGCGGCAGCAGACCAGGGTGCCGCCCAAAACTGGCATCATCCAGGTATGGTTCCAGCCGTTGCAGTGAAACAGCGGCACAATCGCCAGATACACCGGGTTCATCACCATGCGCCAGGAAATCACCGTGCCCATGGTCATCAAATAGGCACCGCGATGGTGGTAGACGACGCCCTTGGGGCGACCTGTGGTGCCAGAGGTATAGTTCAGCGCCAGGCTTTCCCATTCATCCTGCGGCATGATCCAGTCAAAATCATGCTCGGCGGCGTCCAGCACTTCCTCATAGGCAGGATGACGGCCGGTGGCCTCGAAACCGGCCTGCGGATCCGGCACCTCGATCAGCAGCGGCGGCTGGCCCGCCATCTGCGCCACGGCGGCCTCGGCCAGGGGCAGGAACTCGGTATCCACCAGCACCACCTTGGCGCCGCCGTGCTCAAAGATATAGGCAACCGTGTCAGTATCCAGCCGGGTGTTGATGGTATTGAGCACCGCACCACAGGCGGGCACGCCAAAATGGGCTTCGGCCTGGGCGGGCAGATTGGGAATGAGGGTGGACACCACATCGCCGGGTTTCACCCCCATCCCCGCCAGCGCCGAGGCCAGCCGGGTGCAGCGATCATAATAGGCGGCATAGGTCTTGCGGTGATTGCCATAGATCACCGCCGGAATGTCGCCAAAAACATGTGCCGCCCGGCGCAGATGCGACAGCGGTGTCAGCGGTACGTAATTTGCTGCGGTCTTCTCCAGGCCCGCCTCATCAGCCATCCATCCCATCAGCTATCCTCCCGTGATTCTTTTGGTATGTCGGTTTGAGAACAGATAATGAGCAAAGTTGCAGGCATTGGAAGAGCTATGAAACAGATTGCAGCCCTTCCACCCCATGCAGGACATCAAACAACGGCGGCGCAGGCCATGTTGGCGGCGATGGCGATTATTGGCGTCACTGATAATGTCGTGCCTCTGATGGCAGAAACCATGGGGCTGGGGCAGTTCTACCTGCTGCGCACGCTGGTGGCGCTGCCAATTCTCTGGGTGCTGTCGAAGATGGGTTTTGGCAGCATGATGCCGCGTCGCTTTGGCGCAGTGGGGTTGCGGGCTCTGTTGGTGGCTTTGGCGATGGTTTTCTATTTCTCTGCGGTGGCCTTGATGCCGATAGCGCAGGCGCTGGCAGGTCTGTTTACCTCGCCGATCATCATCGTGGTGGTTTCGGTGCTGTTTATGCGGTTGCGCATCGGCATGGTGCGGATTGCAGCGGTGATTGGCGGCTTTGTCGGCGTGCTCTTTGTGTTGCAGCCCGATGTTGCGGCCTTCGACTGGCTGATCCTGCTGCCGGTTGCAGGCGGGTTTTTCTACGCGCTGGGGTCGATAGTCACCGGCACCATGTGCAAAGAGGAAAGCACCGTTGCGATGCTGTTCATCTACCTTTTGGCCCAGGGGCTGATCGGGGCAGGCTTATTGGTCGCAGTCGAGATCTGGCCGCTGCCCGTGGGGCAGGGCGCAGATGGATTTGTCACCCGGGGGTGGGTCTGGCCGCTTTGGGAGATGTCGCATTTTATCTTGCTGCAGGGCTTTGCCGCCGTGGCTGGGGTGTTCCTGATCACCAAGGCCTATCAGCTGGGCGAGGCGTCTTTTGTCGCCGTGTTTGAATACTCAGTGCTGCTGGTCGGCCCGGCCATCGCCTGGATGGCCTTTGGTCAGGTGCTCAACCTTTGGCAAGTGCTGGGAATTGTCTTGATTGTTCTCGCAGGTTCCACCTTGGCGTTGCGCTCTTCCAAGGGGGCGTAATTGGCGAGGATCGCAGTAGGCCCAATATGAGCCCAAGCACTCTCAATACCTGTTTTGAGCTGTGAACGGGTTTGGTAGCAGCATTAAGGGAGGCATTTGCATAGGGGCCAAGAACCAGCCTATTTGGCGCGAGGTTTGTAACCCTTGGTCTGAAGACGCCGACAAGATCGACATCTGCCATGAATCACCCGGCAGGAGCGAAGGACAAGCTGAGCCCATTCAAGCAATGGCGTTTGCCGGTCGGCTCTGGCCCATCATCAAAAATATGACCCAGATGGCCGCCGCAGCGACGGCAATGTACTTCGGTCCGGACCTGAAAGATGAACCTTCGGTCCTCTTTTGTCCTAACCGCATTCGGGAGGCTTTCAAAAAAACTCGGCCAGCCGGTTTCGCTGTCATACTTGGCCTCTGCGCCATAGACAGGCAGGTCGCATCCGCGGCATCGGTAGGTGCCGGGGCGCGTCTCTTCATTCAAGGGGCTGGTGTATGGTTGCTCGGTCTCTTCCTCGCGCAATACGAGGTATTCGTCGTCGCTCAAACGGGCGCGCCACTGGGCTTCACTGCGGCAAATCTCAAAGTCGCAGGTCTCAGCGGTCAGCGGCTGGGCAAGCATGGCCGCGCCAGTGGTCAGCAAGAATGCTCGACGGTTCATAACATCACCTTTTGAATATTTGCGCGGATAGGAGAGCCCTGTGGAGGCCCTCCCATTCGCTCGCCTGCTCGACTTATTTTGGAACCAGAACGGAATTGACGACGTGGATCACGCCATTCGACTGGTTGACGTCAGCGATTGTTACCAGGCTTGCATTGCCGCTTTCGTCGAGGATGTAGACATTGTTGCCCTTGACCTGGGCAGACAGGGCGTCACCTGACACGGTATTGAAGTGATAAAAGCCGTCGGATGAGGCACGCGCCTGACGAGCGATCTCTGCGGCGGACCAATCACCGGCCACCACATGCGCGGTCAGAACTTTGACCAGCATATCTTTGTTTTCAGGCATCAAGAGCGTTTCGACCGTTCCCGCAGGCAAGGCCGCAAAGGCGTCGTTTACGGGTGCAAAGACTGTGAAAGGCCC
>Ga0316204_10011141_pt1 | contig 11357 bp, 5 predicted proteins | sample 6monrhotite_MG_2_FD_205661 | JGI IMG/M metagenome (GOLD analysis project Ga0316204, IMG submission 205661) | Microbial mat bacterial communities from mineral coupon in-situ incubated in ocean water Damariscotta River, Maine, United States -... | ecosystem: Environmental > Aquatic > Marine >...
CAAGGATCCGGTCGTGGAGTTGGAGGGTTACGAGGCCGATGACGTGATCGGGACCCTCGCGACCAAGGCACGGGCTGCCGGACTCGAAGCCGTCATCGTCTCCGGTGACAAAGACTTCTATCAGCTTGTGGGGCCGGGTGTGCATCTCCTGAATCCTGGACGAGGAGGGTCTTCAGGAGTGGCCGCGGATTGGGTCACCGTCGACAACGCCCACGAGAAGTTTGGTGTGCCTCCAGAGCAGATCGCCGATTATCTCGCGCTCGTCGGAGATTCGTCCGACAACGTTCCCGGCGCGCGAGGAGTGGGCCCGAAGACGGCTGTCGCTCTCCTCAAGGAGCACCCGGATGTAGAAACGCTCCTTGAGCGCGCTGCCGAACTCAAGCCGGCCCGGGCTTCGAAGTCGTTGCAGGAGAATGCGGACGAAGTACGGATGTCCAAGCGCCTCGTAACGATCATGACGGACCTCGAGGTCGAGCTCGATCTGGACGCACTCAAGGTCGGCGAGCCCGACAGCGTTGTGCTGCGCGACCTGTTCGTCGAATTGGAGTTCCGAAGGCTGGCGGAGCAATTCGCCGACGCGGCAAAGGCAGAGGCCGGACCTGCGGCTGAGCTGGAGACGGAATCGGTGGAGTACCTCACCGTCGATACCATCGAGGCCGTCGGTCCTGTCGTGGCGGAGATCGAGAGCGCCGGCCGAGTGGCGATCGCAGCGTACTCCTCCACGCCTGATCCGCTTCGTGGACGGCTCGTTGGACTGGGATTGTCGGTGACCGGCGGATCAGGCTGGTATCTGCCCCTCGGGCATGAGCAGGTCTTCGAACTGAGTTTCGAGGGCGAGGATCAGGGAGCTCTCCGGAACCTGCCGGCTCTGGATTCTCCCGAGATGGCGGGTCTGCGCGCGGTACTGGAGTCCGCGGAGGTCGAGAAGACCGGGCACGACTTGAAGACGACGTCTCTCATTCTGAGCCGCGCCGGAGTGGAGCTGGCGGGGATGACGTTTGATACGATGATCGCCAGTTATGTACTGGATCCCGGCCGCCGTGGGCATGAAGTCACCGCGTTGTCCCTGGAGGTTTTTGGCCACAAACCCCGTACGCTCGGAGACGTGATCGGGAGTGGACGGGGGAAGATCCGATTCGCGGAGGCCCCGGTCGAGCGTGCGAGGGACTACCTGGCTGAAATGGCCGATCTGTCACTCCAGCTGCGTTCTCACTTCGAGTCCCAGCTCGAAGAGCGATCGCTCACGAGGCTGCTGGCCGACCTCGAGATGCCCCTGGTGCCCATCCTCCTTCGGATGGAGCGAGCCGGCATCAAGATCGATGAGGACTTCTTTCGCACCATGCGCGGTCGCCTCAAGCGCGAACTCGATCTGATCGGTGAGGAGATCTTCAAGCTGGCAGGCGGAGACTTCAATCTGAACTCCACGCAGCAACTCAGGCAGGTCCTGTTCGAAAAGCTCGACCTCCCCGTGCTGAAGAAGACGAAGACCGGTCCGTCTACGGATGCGTCGGTGCTCGAGGAACTGGCAGCGGACGGGCATGAGGTGCCGCGGCTGATGATGGAATACCGGGAGCTGGAGAAGCTCCGCTCGACGTATGTGGAGGCATTGCCGGCTCTCGTGCACCCGGACTCACACCGGATTCACACGAGCTTCAACCAGACGGTGGCGGCCACCGGTCGACTCTCTTCCAGCGACCCGAACCTGCAGAACATCCCGATCCGGACCGACCTTGGCCGAGAGATCCGTCGGGGCTTCGTCGCGAGTGAAGGCTGCACCTTCCTGGCCGTCGACTATTCCCAGATCGAACTGCGGGTTCTGGCGCACTTCTCTGGTGACCCTGCATTCGTGGACGCGTTTACGCGGGGTGTCGACGTCCATCGGCAGACGGCGGCGATCATCTTCGAGGTGCCGATCGAAGACGTGACGGCCCATATGAGAGGGCAGGCGAAGACCGTGAATTTCGCCACTCTGTATGGGCAGGGACCCTTCTCTCTCGCCCGTCAGCTCGGAATTTCCCGTGCAGAGGCAAAGGAGTTCATTGCCACCTATTTCGAGCGGTTCCAGGGAGTCCGGGACTTCCTGGACGCACAGGTCGAGATGGCGAAGGAGCAGGGGTACGTCGAGACGCTGATGGGACGTCGTCGCTATGTGCATGAACTCCGTTCAGGCAACTGGAACATGCGCCAGTTCGGGGAACGCGTAGCGCAGAACACACCGATCCAGGGTACTGCCGCCGACCTGATGAAGAAGGCCATGATCGACGTTCAGGCCGCACTCGACGAGCAGGATGGCGAGGCTCGGATGCTCCTGCAGGTTCACGATGAACTCCTGCTGGAAGTACCGGACGCGGAGGTCGATGCGGTTCGGGATCTCGTGGTGGCTCGTATGGAAGGCGCCGTTGAGCTCAACGTTCCGCTCGTCGCGGAGTGGGGCGCCGGGAAGACCTGGTACGACTGCAAGGGCTGACGCGGGGCCGAATTCTCCATGGGGCGGGCCCGACCGGTCCGACAGACTTGAGGCCCGACACCCGGGGGACTCCCCCCGGGCGTGTACCTCAGTCTCGGAGAATCCCATGAGCCGATCCGTAAACAGGATCACCCTGATCGGGAACGTAGGTCGCGACCCCGACATCCAGGTCACCAAAAGCGGCAACAAGGTCGCGCACTTCTCGATCGCCACGAATCGACGCATCCCCTCTGGTTCCGATCAGGAACCGCGCGCGGACTGGCACCGACTCACTCTGTGGAGTCGGCAGGCACAGTTCGCGGAGGACTTCGTGCGAACGGGCGATCGGATCTACGTGGAGGGCCGGCTGGAGTACGATTCGTATGAGCGGGATGGAGTCACGATCCCGACCGCGGAGATCATCGTCAGTCAGGTTGTCATGCTTGGTGGCCGGTCGGGCGACCAGGAAGGCAGCGACGAGGTCGGCGAGGCGGCCTGACCCGGGGAGGGGTCGTGCGGCTCAGGTCGGCGACCCCTCCATCCCCTCCGGGTGGCGGAGTTCGACCCGTTCCCGCTCGTGGGCGGGTGACGCGGACTCTCTAGAGCCAGGGACGCAGCCGTGAGGCCACGGAGAAGATGAGCTCCCATCGACCTCGTGGAGCCCCTCGTGCGATATCGATCCGAATCGCATCCCATCCCAGGGAGAGGCCGGCGCCGAGTGATCCTGCGGGGCCGTCGGAGTCACGCCCCGTCCATCCCGACGGTAGCGCACGATCGGGCGTCAGGCTCGCTGTGCCGACGGACCCGAAGAGCCGGACCGAGAGCCAGGGCGCGAGCAGAGGTCGGGTCAGCTCACCTCTCACGAGTACGTACCGGTCGGCCTCCATGGATCGATACGGCGTGCCGGGAAATGTGCCACGCCCTCCGAGGAGGTAAAGACTCTGAGCCGGCGCCTCCCCGCTCGCCCATCCGGCGTTCGTTTCCGCGAGCCACGCCCATCCGCTCGATCGGTGCGTGCCGCTCCATGTGGCCGTCGCGGAGGTGGTCGTGAAGGTGCGATCCTCGAGCCGGCCCAGAGTGGCCGCCAGCCGTCCCGTCCCGCCCTTGGGAAGGGCGAACGAGAGTCGCCCATCGATCGCTCCCATGATGCCGTCGTCGATGGCGCGGAGCGGCCTGCGTTCGTCGGGATCGTCGGATACGACATCCCGAGCGCTCCGGTGATCTTCCCAGCGGAAGGAAACGGCAGCCCGTTCGTCCGGATCTGCGATTCGTAGCTGCACGCCGCGACTGAACCATGGGTCCCGGTAGTCGGCCACTCCTGCCGACGCGGCCGAGGAGGCGACCAGGCCCGAGGCCGCCCCGGCCGGACCAATGTCTTCCAGGCGGTCCCAATGCACACCGAATTCAGGCACGTTCGTGCTCGATCCGCCGGTGGCGACCACCGAGACCGAGCCTGCCTCACGCCCGATCGCGTAGCCTCCCGTGATTCGTACTCGGAGATCTCCGGTCGGCTGGAGGGCCAGACCAGCTCCCACGAAAAGACCTTCCGAGCGGTCATATCGGAGGAGGTCGGAACTCGAGCCGGCGTGAAGACGCAGGGGTGACAGGCCGGACAGGTAGCGGTCCTGAATCAGCTGCCGAGCCTGAGCGCGGACTTCCGCGATCGAGGGGCCAGGCGCGAGTCCAGCCTCGTCCAGATCGTCGAAGAGACCCCGTCGGAACGAATACGCGCGCCGCTCTGATTCAGGTACGGCGATGACACTCCGGCTACCCCGGTACGACTCCGGGAAGCCTCGGTTGAACTCGTAGTCACCGACCGTCCAACGGCCTCGGATGATACTCCCCGCCATGAAGTCGAGAACAGGAAGCTCCCGGCGGATCTCCACCTCCTGGCGATACGGGAGCCAGTGTCGACCCATCCACAACGAGTTGTCCAGGGAGATTCGGATGTAGTCGAGGTACGGGTCGATGTAGGAGGCCGGGGTAAACGTGAAGTTCATCCGGACGATGGAGGCCGAGGCACGGTCCACGAAGACCGACCCGACGAATCCGGGCCCCTCCGGGAATCGAGGGCGGACGAGGATCCGGTAGACCCGGACCTCCTCGGCACCCCCGTATCGAATCGAGATGGAGTCGCCGAGAGCGAAGTCGTAGAAGTCGGAGGACGCAGCGGCCATCGGATGCAGCACGGCACCGACCTCGTCGCCGTCTCCCAGCCGGATCAGATCCCCGAAATCGTCCTGAACGACCGTGAGGTGATCGAGATGGTAGTTGATGTTGGTCGGCAGGCTCTTTTCGTCCCTGAGGCCGACGATCCTCTGCCCGGTCCGCGTCGGCGCTTCCCAGAAGACCTCTACGGCGATCTGGTCCGTCTTGACAAGTGTCCGCTCTTCGGACCCGGGCCGGTCCAGATAGAAATAGACGTAGCCGTCGGCCATGGCCTCGTAGGACTGAAAGGCGCTGTCCACTGCCTGGGTGCGGCGGGCGTCCCGGGCGCGCTGGACCAGATCGAGCACGGCGTCTGCGTTCCAGCTCTCCGGTGATTGGCCCTGCGCCGACCCCGGTAGACCGAGGGCGGTGAGGCAGAGCACGAGGGCCTTCTGGAAGGTCCTCACAGCTGGACGAAAAAAACGGGCCCCATCCGAAGATGGAGCCCGTTCATTCACTGTCCGATCGACCTCAGTTCGCAGCCCAGAAGCCCGATAGGGATTCTCCATGCGGACTCTCGCGGAGCTTTTCGAACGCTCGGTTCCGAATCTGGCGAATCCGCTCTCGCGTCACGCCCAACAGCGATCCGATTTCTTCGAGCGTACGCTCCTCACCGTCGTCCAGACCGTAGTAGAGGTAGAGGATCTTCCTCTCCCTCTCGGTCAGATACTGGTCGAACATGGACTCGAGGAAGTCGCGTCGGGCGATAGCCTCGACGTCTTCTTCGATATCCGATGCGATGGCACCAGCAAAGCGCTCACCGAAACTGGCGCTGTCGCGATCGCTGCGATCGATGGGGGCGTCCAGGCTCAACTCGGAAGCTGCGACTCGACGGAGTGCACGGATCGTATCGACCGGCTCTTCCATCTCGACCGCGATTTCCTGGTCCGTCGGGGTACGTCCCAGCGACTGGGTAAGCTGTGTGTTCGTTCGGGCGAGCTTCGCGAGATTCGAATTCTGATTCAAAGGAATTCGAACGGAACGCGTCTGCTCAGCGAGCGCCTGCAGGACGGTCTGTCGGATCCACCAAACGGCATAGGAGATGAACTTCACTCCCTTGTCCGGATCGAACTTCTTGACCGCTTTGAGTAGTCCCTCATTCCCGATGCAGACCAGTTCGGCCAGCCCGAGTCCTCGACCCTGGTACTTCTTCACATAGGAAATGACGAACCGGAGGTTCGCGGTGACGAGGCGCTCAGCGGCCTCTTTGTCTCCAACGCGAGCCCGTCGAGCGAGTTCGCGCTCTTCCTTTGGGTCCTGAATGAGTGGGTACTTCTCTACGTCCTGTAGGTACTGATCGAAGGAATCCAGTCCTCGGGAGGAAGAAAACATCCGTTTTTCCGTTCCTCGTTCGGGGTCAAACAGGAGATGGCCGCAGCCAATTCCCCCACCCTTGGATCCCCTGCAATAGCAGCAATTCCGGGGGGCTTCGGTTGCTGTCGGGATTTTTCAAGGGTGAAAGAGAAGGTATAAAAGCCTGTTTCCGCGGTCAAAGGTTTTCGATGCCTTGCGACGGGGGCATGTCGAACTCGGCGCTCAAACTCCCGGGACTCGGGCCCCCGAGATCAAAGAAGAGAGACGGGGGACGACCGGTCTCCGCCTCGAAGTCCACCCGCCTGAAGAAGTCCGCCTCGAAGACGCCCGTCGCGGACAGGCTGCCCAGCGGGATGACGTTCGCGCGTCCGAACGATCGATACACGAAGATCGGAGTATCGCCCCGCACGACGACCCACCCGGTGGTGAACGCGGGCGTATCGGGAAGGTGCGATGCCGCCGCGGGACTCCCACGTAACCCGCCACCGGGAGCCATCACGTCACCGTGGAGGGCCCGGCGTACCCACGCCGGGAAGTCCTCGGTTTCGGTCCACCGGCGGGCTTCCAGCGAGCGGAAGATCCGACTCGTGGCCAATCGGACTGCGAACGCGAAGGCCCGTACGCGCGACGGGCCGCGGACGGCGCCGACGAGGATCAGGACGGCTGAACAGCCGAGCGCCCACACGGGCAGATCGAGGACGAGCGTCAGAAGGCCGAGCGTGACGACGTCTTCGAGCAGAGACAGGAGGATTCGGTGGGGCCCCGCCGCCGGTGTGAGCCAATCCAGGACGATGTCGCCGGAACGGACCGCATGAACCAGCGATGCGATGCTGGCGGAGATCAGTGCTCCAGCTCCCACCCACAGCCCCGGGAGCCCATCCAGAAGCAGGAGTGCCAGCAGGGCACCGGCGAGGGGCCGGATGACCGCGTGGAAGGTGTTCCAAATCAGCGCCCCGGTCGCGGTGCGCTCGGCCGCGAATTCCAGCAGGTAGAAGCCCCCTGCCATGGTCAGCACGCCCAGGGAATCCAGATCGCCCAGGGCTCCGGGGAGCGTGTCGTCCCACCAGGGCATGGAGTGCGCCGCACCCAGCACGAGGAGGGTGAGGTACAGGTCGAGTCCCGCGGCCGCAGCGAGCGGGATGACGAGCAGGACCTCGAGCGGGAGACCTACAGGCACGACGGCCCCCGGCGCACGCGGTGTGTCACCGACTCTCGTTGACGAAGTAGTCCGGGCCTACGCGGGTCACGCGTGAACGATCGAGTTGATCGTCGGAGAAGCCCCCGAGAAACCCGGTCAATTCGATCATGGTCACTCGAAACACCGGATCCCCCTCATGACCGACGGGGAATGCCAGGTCGAGTCTCGCGAGGCCGCGCCCACCCGCAGGGAATCCCATTCGCAGGCCAAAGCCCACCGCTCCGACCCAGTCGCTGTCCGTGCCGTAGGGCACATCGCCTGCCCACACCTTTCCCGCATCGGCGAACAGCGAGAGCCCGAAGTCCATCACGCTCAGGCTCTTCAGGACGATTCGGTCCTCGATGGTGAAGAGCATTCGTGCAGCGCCAGGCGCGTCTTCCTCTACCAGGGAGCGAACGGCCTCACGGCCGCCCAGCGTCACCTGGAACGGCGTCTCCAGGGATCGTCCGATGCTCCCGGACGCTCGAACGAAGAGTGTGTGCCCCTCGAGTGCCCCGGTCCTTAGATAGGAGTAGAGATCTGCTTCGGCGATCACGTCGCGCCAGGCATCGCCATCCGTGTCGACTCGTCGCGCCTCGGCGAACGCATTGAGAAAGATGAACGACGATCCGGGATCGTGCCCGGCGAACAGGTTGATTCTGCCGTACAGGTCGTCGGGGGAAGGGAGTTCGCTCCCGTTGAAGAGCCCCACGCTCCGACCCACCGTGACCCCGATGTCCGATCCCAGACGCACGTCCTGGTCGGCGGTCATGAAGTCGAGTCCGCTGGGCCGCGCGAAACGCAGGTTCCGCTGCCCGACCATGGCGGCGAGGCGGGTGGTGGTCCGCTCACGTGCCTGAGGGGTCACGGCTCGCCGGACCTCTACGGGAGCGTCGAACGTCGTGCCGAAGTCACTGTCCCGGACGATTTCGACGTCTCCCGGGAATCCACCGAAGCGAATCTGCTCTCGACTCAAGGCCAGGCCGAACATCGTCAGATTCCCGGGCCGCCCGATCCGAGTCGCGAGGGATACCTCGCCCCACTCGACGTTGTACGGTACGAGCGCGTTCGTCACGGCCTCGGGGCCCGTAGCTCCGGTGGCGTAGTTGAAGAGCTGATCGCGACGCCGGTATTCCTCGCGAATGGCGAAGCGACCGACCTCTCCTACGAACGGGTACTCCAGGCTCTGCTCGAAGAAGCTGCCGACACGGGTACGACCGATTCCGAACGTTGCGTCCGTTCGCGTTCCGAAGAGTCTGGGCTGCTGGAACTCGAGCCCGGCGTCGCGCTGCTCCTTTCGCCGCCGGGTGTATGCGGCGGCCAGGATGCCCTGTCCCAGAAGGTTCTCTTCGGTCAGGTCGAGCCGCTCGAGCTGGAATCCCTGATCGAACGAGGCGCCCAGATCGACCTTGGTTGTCCAGTCGTCCTGGGTGACGACCAGAACATGATGGCTGCCGTCCGGCTGCCGAGTGGACGTGACGTATGCCGCCTGCATGAACGGGTAGGCACGCAGAATCCGCGCGGACTCTTCCAGCAACACCGGATCCAGGCAGTCCCCCTCGGCGAAGAGGATCTCGCGGAGGATGAAGCTGGGTCGGGTCGTGATGTGAAGGGTGTTCGCCAGTCGATAGGCCCACCCGAGCGGATCTCCCTCGTTGATCTCGAAGACCGACTGGTTGTCCACCTCGATGCGCGAGACGACGCCCGCCTCGCATACGGCAACCGTGGTCGCTTCCTGAGCGGAGGCCTGTGATCCGAGCCCGAGAAGCAGGGCGGCGCCCAGGACGGTCGGGGACGGAGCGCGCCGCCGGCAGGCGGTCCTCTCAGCTCCGTGGTCTACCCTTGATCGGATGGGTCTGGCTCCCCTGTTCGTGCGGGCGTGGCATGGATGTGGTGGCGCGTCTAGGGTAGGCTTGTGCTGCCCGTCCGCCTACCCTCGGGAGTAACGTTCCCATGCCGAACCGGCGCAAGGAAGCCCTCGACTATCATGAGCAGGGCCGCCCCGGGAAGATCCAGGTCGTACCTACCAAGTCGGTCGCCACAGCGCATGATCTGACGCTCGCCTATTCACCCGGCGTGGCAGAACCGTGTCGCGACATTCATGAGAATCCCGACGACGTATTCCGCTACACCGCTCGGGGCAATCTGGTCGCCGTCGTGTCCAACGGGACCGCAGTGCTTGGCCTGGGCAACATCGGACCTCTGGCTGCCAAGCCGGTCATGGAAGGAAAGGGCGTCCTCTTCAAGAAGTTCGCCGGGATCGACGTCTTCGACATCGAGATCGATTCGGAGGACCCGGACGAGATCATCCGCTTTTGCGAGATGCTCGAACCGACGGTGGGCGGAATCAATCTGGAGGACATCAAGGCTCCCGACTGCTTCGTCATCGAGCGCGCGCTCCAAGAGTCGATGGATATCCCGGTGTTCCATGACGACCAGCATGGGACCGCCATCATTGCGGCCGCGGGCCTGATCAATGCCCTGGCCGTGATCGGCAAGGAGATCTCCGAGGTGCGCGTCGTGTTCAGTGGAGCCGGGGCCTCGGCCCTGTCCACGGCGACCCACTTCACCCGACTGGGGGTCACTCGTGAGAACATCCTGATCTGTGACTCCAAGGGTGTGATCTACGAAGGCCGTTCCGAGGGAATGAACGAGTACAAGGCACCGTTCGCGGTCCCGACGGATCGTCGAAGCCTCACCGAGGCCCTCGATGGGGCGGATGTGTTCATCGGCCTCTCCGTAAAGGGCGCGATGACGCAGGAGATGGTCGCCTCCATGGCGAAGGACCCGATCATCTTCGCCCTGGCCAACCCGGACCCTGAGATTCTTCCGGAGGATGTCCACGCGGTGCGTGACGACGCCATCATGGCGACGGGCCGCTCCGACTATCCCAATCAGGTCAACAACGTGCTCGGCTTCCCCTTCATTTTCCGGGGCGCCCTCGACGTTCGCGCACGTGGGATCAACGAGGAGATGATGCTCGCCGCGACGCACGGGCTGGCTGACCTCGCTCGTGCCGAGGTGCCGGACACGGTCCGGGGAGCGTACGAGAACGAGGAGATCAGCTTCGGTCGCGACTACCTCATCCCGAAGCCGTTCGATGAGCGCGTTCTCTTCCACGTGGCTCCTGCGGTCGCAGAGGCCGCCATGAAGACCGGTGTGGCGCGCACGGAAGTCGACCTTGATGAGTATCGGGATCGCCTGAGGGCCTCGATGGGGCCTGGGCGCGAGGTCATGCGGTGGATGACGGCCCGAGCTCGCCGACGCCCCGCGAGGGTCGTGTTCCCCGAGGGACACAACGACAACGTGATCCGGGCAGCCGCGCGAATGGTGGAGGAGGGCATCTGTCGGCCGGTTCTGCTCGGCCGACCCCTTCGTGTGGAAGAGAAGGCGGAAGCGTTGGGTCTGCAGATGGATGGCGTTGAGATCGTCTACGCAGCCCAGGTCGAAGAAGAACGCGAGAAGTTCGCTTGGTCTCTCTTCGCCAAACGCGCCCGGAAGGGCCTCACGTTCGCGGAGGCCGAGTGGAACATGTACAAGCCGCTCTACTTCGCCCTGAGTCTCCTGGAGGACGGGGCCGTCGACGCGGTCGTTGCCGGGATCGAAGCGAACTACGGAGAGATCCTGCGGCCGGCGTTGCAGGTCGTGGGGCCGGCACCGGGCGCGGGGAGAGTTGCGGGACTGCACATGATGGCGTTCCCGGATCGGGAGCTCCTTTTCTTTGCGGACACCACCGTGAACATCGAGCCTGACGCAGAAGGCCTGGCCGACATCGCCCTGCGGACGGCGTCCTTCGTGCGTGAACTGGGGATTCGACCGCGTGTCGCGATGCTCAGCTTCTCGAACTTCGGGTCCGTCAACCACTCGGATGCGACGATGGTGGCGAAGGCCGTGGAGCTGGTGCGTGCAGCGGACGCGGACCTGGAGATCGACGGGGAAATGCAGGCGGGCACCGCCATCGACCCGGTCAAACTCAAGCACGTCTATCCGTTCACCCACCTGGCGCAGCCGGCGAACGTTCTGGTCTTTCCTCGCCTTTCCGCCGCGAACGCCGCCTACCAGTTATTGGACCAGCTCGGCGGGGCAGACGTCATTGGGCCCGTGCTGCTCGGAATGGCTAAGCCGGTCCACATTCTCCAGCGAGGATCGTCCGTACAGGACGTATTGAATCTCGCAACCGTGGCTTCGGTAGACTGGCAGGCCCGAAACAAG
>Ga0316204_10011142_pt1 | contig 11356 bp, 10 predicted proteins | sample 6monrhotite_MG_2_FD_205661 | JGI IMG/M metagenome (GOLD analysis project Ga0316204, IMG submission 205661) | Microbial mat bacterial communities from mineral coupon in-situ incubated in ocean water Damariscotta River, Maine, United States -... | ecosystem: Environmental > Aquatic > Marine >...
TCCGGTGGATACCGCCAAGACGCGCGAAACTGGCATCTTCAAGCCCAGGTATCATACGAAAAACGTCAGTTTGAGCGCCATATTTCATCTTGGTTTGAAAGCCGACGATATTAAACAATGTCCCAAGCGCATTATCGCGTCGTAGTTGTACCACCGCATGCGCACGCCTGTCGGGCTGATGCGGGTTTGTAAGCCCAACAGGTTTCATTGGCCCAAAACGCAGGGTCTCGCGTCCGCGCTCGGCCATAACCTCAATCGGAAGGCAACCATCGAAATAACCTGCGGTCTCGCCTTCGTGGAACTCAGTTTTGTCGGAGGCAAGCAATGCGTCGATGAAAGATTCGTACTGCGCTTCGTCCATCGGACAGTTCAAATATGCAGTGCGTTCTTCTTCGGTTTCGCCTTTGTCATAGCGCGATTGCATCCAAGCCTTTGACATATCGATGCTGTCTGCATAGACGATCGGCGCAATCGCATCAAAAAATGCGAGGCTATCTGCGCCAGTTTGCGATGCGATTTCCTGGCCTAAAGCTTGCGACGTTAGCGGGCCTGTGGCGAAAATCCAGTTTCCGTCTTGCGGAAGTTCATTGATCTGACCGACTTCGACTGTGATGTTTGGATGGGATAAAATCCGATCTGTCACAGCTTCAGAAAACGTTTCACGGTCTACAGCCAACGCACCGCCGGCAGGAAGCCGATGTTCGTCCGCCGTTTTCATGATAATTCCGTTGGCTTCTCGCATTTCCCAATGCAGCAAGCCAACGGCGTTTTGTTCGTCGTCGTCAGAGCGGAATGAATTTGAACACACCATTTCGGCAAGCTTGCCAGTGTGGTGCGCAAACGTTTCAGTGGTCGGTCGCATTTCGTGAATGACGACTTCGACGCCCATATTGGCCGCTTGCCAAGCCGCTTCCGAGCCTGCCATGCCACCGCCGACGATGTGTAGTTTCTTATCCATAGCGGCCCATCTAGGCCAAGTCGGAGGATAAGGAAAGTGCTACTGTTTCCACGCGGGAGGGCGTTTTTCCAAAAAAGCGGCAATGCCTTCTTCTGTGTCTCGAAACAGCATGTTTTGCACCATGACGTCGCCCGTATAGTCGTAGGCTTCGGCGATTGGCATTTGAAGTTGTTGGTAGAAAGCCTGCTTGCCGATTTTGACGACGGTGCCCAACTTTGACGCGACCGTTTCGGCTAGTTCCATGGTCGCTGCGTCTAGTTGATTGCTTGGAACCGACCTATTGATAAGTCCGATGGCCTCAGCCTTGTCGGCGTTGATGAAGTGACCCGTCGTCAGCATTTCGAACGCTTGTTTGCGCGCGATATTGCGGGACAACGCCACCATCGGGGTTGAACAAAACAGGCCGATATTGACGCCATTCACGCCAAACCGTGTACCCTCGGCGGCGATGACCATGTCGCACGTGGCGACCAACTGGCACCCTGCGGCTGTCGCAATTCCGTGCGCTTGGGCAATCACGGGCTGGGGGATGGATTGGATTGTCTGCATCAATTTCGCACATCTGCGAAATAAATCCGTGAAGTAGGCTTTGCCTTTGTCGTCGGATTGACGGCCGGCGGTCATTTCCTTGAGATCATGGCCAGCGCAAAAGGCCTTGCCCGCCCCCTTCAATATAACGGCACGAATTGCGTCGCTGGATGCAATGCTTTCAAGTTCAGACTGGAGCGCTGCAAGCATCGCATCTGACAAGGCGTTCAGTTTTTCGGGTGTGTTAAGCGTAAGGGTCGCAATTGCGTTTGTGTCGCAACGTTCCAGAATTGCCATCTTGTTCTCCGTCATGGGTCGGTCCAACCATGGGCTTAGCGAAGCAGGAGGGCAACAATGGACATTAAAATGGACGTCACGGAATTGAATGAATTCGTTCAACACGTGTTTCCACAGGTCGGTCATATGGTCGAAGTTGAAAAAGTTACGGACGCAGGCTGTGTTGTAAGATGGAGAGTCGACGACGATCACATTCGGCCCGGTGGTACTATTTCGGGGCCAACCATGTTTTCAGCAGCAGATGTTGCCGCCTATCTTGCGACGCTAAGTCGAATTGGGCCGAAAGCTTTGGCGGTGACGACCAATTGCTCAATCGATTTTATGCGAAAACCGGCGGCCGGTAAGGATTTAATTGTCGAATGCCGACTGCTAAAGCTTGGGCGCGTTCTATCGGTCACGGACGTTTTGATTTTCTCAGAAGGCACCGAAGCGCCGGTTGCGCGGGCAAGTTTGACGTACTCGATCCCGCCAAAATAAATTTGGCATAAGAATTGAAAAGGGCGCCCGAAGGCGCCCCATGTTATTTCTCGGGAAGCAGTCCTTTGGGACTGAACCTTAGCATAAAGAGCAAGAACAGACCCATTGTTAGCAATCGCATATGGGCCGCACTGTCGATCAGATGCAGGCGAAGGGCATTGTCTTCGGCCAAGGGTGACGTGATGACTTGCATCAACCAAAGGCCCATCGGTTCGACCTGTACCCACAGGAACCAAACCAAAAATCCACCCAATACCGCGCCGAAGTTGTTTCCAGATCCTCCCACAATCACCATGACCCACACGAGGAACGTGAAGCGCAGTGGTTGATAGGACGACGGCGTGAACTGCCCGTCGATCGTTGTCATCATTGCACCGGCGATCCCGCAGACGGCTGACCCAAGGATGAAGATTTGCAAATGGCGCGCGGTGACGTTTTTTCCCATTGCGCGGGCGGCTGTTTCGTTGTCACGAATAGCGCGCATCATACGGCCCCACGGGCTGTTCAACGCCATTTGCGACAGGACCAATAGCAACACGAGGACAACGGCAAACAAGCCCGCATAGAGCAGCTTAACGTAAAGCGTCGACGCCAATGTCGGATCGAGACCAAAACTTGCGGCTTGCTCGACAAAGCCAGGGTCATTCTGCAGATCGATTTCGTATGGGACAGGACGTGGTATGCCATTGACGTTTTTCACGCCGCGGGTAAGCCAATCCTCGTTCTTTAAAACGGCCACAACGATTTCGGAAATACCCAAAGTCGCGATTGCCAGATAATCTGACCGCAAACCTAGGGCGATTTTACCGATCATCCATGCAGCACCAGCGGCGAACACGCCCCCGATAGGCCATGCAAGAAGCACCGGAAGTCCAAGACCGCCCAAGTACCCCTCAAGCGCGGGGTTAACGGATTCAACCGACTTGATCGCTGGCGAAATGACGGCGCGGTAGGCCAGAAACCCACCTACAGCGAGAACAACAAGCGCAAGCGTGCGAATACGCCCCTTGGGAAGCCGTTTGAAACCAACGACCAAAGCCGCGATTGTCGCCGCCCCAATGGCAAGCCCAAGAAGGATGCGCGGACCGCCTGCATCCCAAGCCGCCGGAACAGGATTCTTTGAGATCAGGATCGTCGCCACGCCCCCAAGGGCGACAAACCCCATGACGCCAACATTCAGAAGTCCAGCGATCCCCCATTGAAGGTTAACGCCCAAAGACAGAATGGCGCTGACCAGACCCATGTTCAAAATGAACAAGGCCGAGTTCCAGCTTTGATAAAAACCAGTGCCGATAATGAGAACGGCGACAAGCGCAAAATACGAGAGGTTCTTTTGAATATCACTCATAGCGATTTCCCCTTAAAGAGGCCGGTCGGTCTGAAAAGCAGAACGATCACAAGAATAACGAAACTGATTGCGAACTTGTATTCCGTCGCGATCAACTGGATCAGACCAGTGGGATCAAGTGCGTCAGGCATGAGATACGTAAGGACTTTTTTCCATGCGTAGGTGATCATGACTTCGGAAAACGCGATGACAAACCCGCCCGCGATGGCCCCGATTGGACTGCCCAACCCCCCGACAATGGCGGCCGCAAAAATCGGCAACAGAAGTTGGAAGTAGGTGAACGGTTTAAAGCTTTTGTCCAAACCATAAAGCGTGCCGGCGATGGTGGCCAAAGCCGCAACGATCAACCACGTGTAAAGGACGACGCGTTCGGGGTTGATGCCTGACAGCAGGGCCAAATCTTCGTTGTCCGAAAACGCGCGCATCGATTTGCCGGTTCGGGTGCGGTTAAGGAACCAGAACAGCACAATCACCACGATGATGGCCGTGACCAGCGTAATGCTTTGCGAGGTTTTGATCGCAAGACCTTCTTTCAAACCCGTCATAGCTTTGAAGTCCCGCGCGCTTAGGAGAAAGCGTTCGCCGTCGGCAAATCTCTGATCGCCGGGTCCAATGATAAAGCGAACAAGTCCGTTCAGAATGAACATCACGCCCAGTGACACGATAAGATAAATCACCGGAACCGCTTTTTGTTTTCGATAGAACCGGTACACCATCCGATCCGTCCCGAGCAACAAAATCGCCGTAAATGCAATCCCGAAGGGCAGGGCGAGAAGCGCGGTCGGTAGGGGATTAATGCTGATCCCCATGGACTGGAACCACCACGTGAACAAGATTACAACCATCGTGCCAAAGGCCATCGTGTCGCCGTGGGCAAAGTTCGAAAATCTGAGAACGCCGTACACCATAGTGACACCCAAAGCGCCCAAAGCAAGTTGGCTGCCATAGGCGATTGCTGGGATCAGAACAAAGTTGGATAGCGCAACGATTGCGTTGAGAAAATCAATCATCTTAGCCCCCCAAGAAGGATTTGCGGACTTCGGGGTCAGCTAGAAGCTCTTGCCCGGTTCCTGTGTAAGCATTGCGGCCCTGAACAAGGACATAGCCTTTGTCAGCGATTTCAAGGGCTTGGCGCGCGTTCTGTTCGACCATTAGGATCGAGATGCCGGTCCTGGCGACCTCAATAATCCGATCGAACAATTCATCCATCACTATGGGCGACACGCCAGCGGTGGGTTCGTCAAGCATCAAGACCGAAGGTTTGGTCATCAGCGCGCGACCAACAGCAACCTGCTGTCGTTGACCGCCTGAAAGCTCTCCTGCGTGCTGATTGCGTTTGTCTTTCAGGATCGGGAACAGATCGAAGACTTGGGCCATAGTCTCGGCGTAGTCGTCTTCGCGAATATAGGCACCCATCTCAAGGTTTTCTTCGACCGTCATCGACGTGAAGATATTCTGTGTCTGAGGCACAAAGCCCATGCCCTTTAACACGCGATCCTGAGGGCTGAGCTTGGTGATGTCTTCACCGTTCAACTTAACTGATCCGCTGCGCACATCGAGCATGCCGAAAACTGCCTTCATCGCGGTCGATTTACCAGCACCGTTCGGACCGACAATCACAGCGATCTGGCCTTTGTCGACCGATACTGTGCATTCGTGAAGGATGTCGGGGCCTTTGCCATAACCGCCGGTCATGGTGTCTCCGATTAGGAAGGGTTCAGTCATTGCGCCACTTCCTTTTGTTTGTTCTTAAGACCTGTGCCAAGATATGCTTCGATCACTTGTTCGTTCGCTTTGATTTCTGCCAGCGTACCTTGAGCAAGAACCTTACCTTCGGCCATACAAATAACCGGATCGCAAAGGCGACCGATGAAATCCATGTCGTGCTCGATGACGACAAAGGTGTAGCCGCGTTCCTTGTTAAGGCGGATGATTGCGTCTCCGATGGTGTTGAGCAACGTGCGGTTCACACCGGCACCAACTTCATCGAGGAATACGATTTTTGCATCGACCATCATCGTGCGCCCAAGTTCGAGCAGCTTCTTTTGACCACCCGAGACCTGACCTGCTTTGTGGTCGGATAAATGTTCGATGGTCAGGAATTCAAGAACCTCATCGGCCTTTGCCTTAAGCGCGCGTTCTTCGTCGGCGATCCGCTTGCGACCAAACCATGTGTTCCACAGCGTTTCACCGGACTGGCCACTTGGGACCATCATCAGATTTTCGCGGCACGACATCGAACTGTATTCGTGCGCGATCTGGAAGGTCCGCAACAGGCCTTTGTGAAACAGTTCATGCGGCGGCAAACCCGTAATGTCTTCACCGTTTAGCGTGACTCTACCTGACGTTGGCGCATGAACGCCAGCTATCACATTGAAAAGAGTGGTTTTTCCGGCGCCATTCGGGCCGATAAGACCGGTTATTGTTCCGGCTTCAATCTCTAACGAAGCGCCATCGACGGCATGAAATCCGCCAAATTTTTTGCGCAGGTTCTCGACCTTGATCAAGTTATAAACTCCCCCGAACAGCCCTTGCGGGTGTTCCTTTTAACAGAACAGCCCGACACTTAGGTCGGGCTGCTCATAGTCTTTAAGGTACGCGATTAACGGAACGAAGCAGTCGTGATCTTGCCGCCTTCGACGACGATCTCACGGTATGTGCCTGCAGCTTCACCTGGTCCAACCAACTCAACACCGGACGCACCGACATAGTCGATTTCGCCGCCGTTCGCTAGGATCTCAAGGCCTTTAGCCAATTCACCAGCGTTGATTTTCATACCCGGCGCGTTTGCAACACCCATGACGTGTGATTTGTAGTCTGCCGGATCTGTAGAGCCAGCTGACTGCATTGCCAACATAAGTAGCGCCGCTGCGTCATAGCTTTCTGGTGCAAATGGTGACGTTGCATTGAATGCGTCGCCAGCAAGGGCTGTGAAGGCTTCTGCCAACTCGGTAGATGGGCTCGGGTGCTGACCTGTTGAGCCCTCGATGTCTGCGCCGAAGTTCATTTCCAGCGCTTCACCGATCATGCCGTCAGGGAAGTGGAATGTGTCGAACGCACCAGTGTCGAGAGCCGCTTGAACGATGCCCGCGCCGCCTTGGTCAACATAACCCGCAACAACAAGACGATCGCCGCCAGCAGCAGCAAGTGCGCCAACTTCAGCCGAATAGTCAGCTTTGCCATCTTCATGCGGCGCTGAGATTGTGACAGTTCCGCCAGCAGCTTCGTATGCTGCCTGGAATGCGTCAGCCAAGCCTTTGCCGTAGTCGTTGTTTGTGTATGTCAGTGCGACTTCGTTGATGCCCTGATCCATCAGAACTTCAGTCATAACAACACCCTGACGTGCATCAGATGGGGCTGTACGGAAGAACAAGCCGTTGTCTTCGTTGTTCATGTGCGAAAGGCCAGGTGATGTCGCTGACGGCGAAATCATAACCATTCCGTTTGGCAGCGCAACGTTTTGAAGGGCCGCACCAGTTACGCCTGAACAGTCGCCACCAACAAGACCAGCAACGCCGTCTGACGTGATAAGACGTTCCGCTGCTGCTGTCGCTGCTGCTGAATCAACGCATGTTGTGTCGCCGCGAACTGCAGTTACTTTTGCGCCGCCCAAAAGAGCGCCAGAAGCGTCAACTTCTGCGATTGCGAATTCAGCTGCTGGGCCCATTTCTGCAACCAATGATTCGATTGGACCAGTGAAGCCCAAGAATACGCCGATTTTTACTTCGTTGCCGTGTGAACCAGCAAAAGCTGATCCAGCCATCAATGCAGTGGCAGCCGTAGCCGTTAATAGTTTTTTCATTGTTCTCTCCCAATTGAACGTAGAGTTCATAGTCTGTTTCCGACAAATCGAATCCTTTTTCATGGATTCAACTCCTCTGGTCGCACTTTACGATTCTAGGCATAGTTTGCAACTTAGTTGCTTAACCTTTTTGCGTGGGCGCCGCGTTCTCGGTAGGGTGTCGTATCGTAATGCGCACGGTAACACTTGGAAAAATGCGAGGGCGATGCAAATCCGCAGGCAAGGGCCACGTTGATGACGCTCATATCGGTTTGCATCAATAGATTGCGTGCCTTTTGAAGACGGATTTCCATGTAATAGCGCTTTGGGGACCGGTTAAGGTAGCGCCGGAACAGCCGTTCCAACTGGCGGGTCGACATGCCGACTTCTTTCGCCAAAAGCGACGGGCTGATCGGTTCTTCGATGTTGTTTTCCATCATATAGATGACACGGCTAAGCTTAGGATGGCGCACGCCAATCCGGGTCGGGATCGACAAACGCTGCGTGTCTTGATCGGTTCTAATGGACGAATAAATCTGTTGATCGGCTACAGCGCTTGCCAGCTCCTCGCCATAATCATTGGCAATTAATTGAAGAAATAGGTCGATAGACGACGTTCCACCCGCCGTGGTCATCCGGTTCTTGTCGATAACAAATACGGATTTAGTCAGCTCGATCTCGTCAAATTCTTCGCCAAAGCTATCCTGGTTTTCCCAGTGAATAGTGGCGCTTTTCCCATCGAGAAGACCGGCCTTGGCCAACGTGTAGGCCGCTGTACACAGGCCGGCGATTTTCAAACCCTTGCGGGATTCCCGACGCAGCCAGTTTAGCAGCGTGCGGGTGGTGGAGTTTTGAATGTTGATACCGCCACAAACGATGATGACGTCATCGCGCAAAAGCACCGGATAGTCGGTATCGACCTTGAACGTCGTGCCCGCCGAGCATTCGATCAAGTCACCACCTTCACCCACCAGTGTCCAAGAATATAGCGTCTTGCCCGAGGCCCGATTGGCAATGCGCAAGCACTCTAAAGCAGACGCAAAGCTGAGCAATGTGAACTCATTTAGCAAAACAAAGATAAACCGACGGGGTTTGTCGCCCGTTGATTCGACCTCAATTATTTCCCGTGTTGTCGTCATTTTGTGTAATACAGCCTTAATCTCGGCAAGTCTTCGCATTCCACATGCGAATTTTGCAGCCTTTCTAGGACGTTGAACCTCATCAGACATTGTCGTCAAGCTGAGAATGACGCAAAAGAAGGATAGCCCATTGTGGGCGTATTGATTATATCAGCGATGATAACGCTAACATCGGAGACTAGACATGAGCGAGTGGCAGAAAACGGATTGGCGCAATAAGCCTCGGATCCAGATGCCGGATTATACTGACGCGGCGGCATTGAATGCGGCCGAAGCGCAGTTGGCGAAATATCCGCCGCTTGTTTTTGCCGGCGAAGCGCGCCGCTTGAAAAACGAGTTGGCCAAGGCATCGCGCGGCGAGGCGTTCTTGCTGCAAGGTGGCGATTGTGCCGAAAGCTTCGCTGAATTTTCGGCTGATGGCATCCGCGACACGTTCAAAGTTATGCTGCAGATGGCCATGGTTTTGACCTACGGCGCCAAAGTGCCCGTGATCAAAGTTGGACGTATGGCTGGCCAATTCGCCAAACCTCGGTCGGCACCAACCGAAGTGATCGATGGCGTTGAGCTTCCAAGCTATCGCGGGGATATCATCAACGAACTGGATTTCACGCCGCAATCGCGCATCCCGAAGCCTCGCAAAATGCTCGAGGCCTACACGCAATCAGCGGCAACTTTGAACCTGCTGCGGGCATTTTCAACCGGCGGTTACGCGGATATCCACAAGGTGCATTCCTGGACTCTTGGCTTTACCGAGAACGAAAAGGCCGAACGCTACCGTGATGTTGCAAACCGGATCAGCGATACGCTTGATTTCATGGCCGCGGCAGGCGTTGATAGTGAACGCGCGCACGCGCTACAGACCGTTGATTTCTATACAAGCCACGAGGCGTTGTTGCTGGAATATGAAGAAGCGCTCTGCCGTTTGGATTCGACCAGCGGTCAGTGGCTTGCGGGTTCTGGCCACATGATCTGGATCGGCGATCGCACACGCCAGCCGGACGGGGCCCATGTTGAATTCTGTAGCGGCGTTCAAAACCCGATTGGTTTGAAATGCGGCCCGACGACGACGGCTGATGATCTCAAAGTTTTGATGTCTAAGCTGAACCCAGAAAACGAATCCGGTCGCCTGACGTTGATCGCACGCTTTGGCGCAGGACAGGTGGGGGATCACCTTCCTCGGCTTATCAAAGCGGTTGAAGAAGAAGGCGCCAACGTCGTTTGGTCTTGTGACGCGATGCATGGCAACACGATCAAGGCGTCATCCGGCTACAAAACCCGTCCCTTCGATAGCGTTCTGCGTGAAGTGCGTGAATTCTTTGAAATCCACAGTGCAGAAGGCACAATTCCGGGCGGCGTTCACTTTGAAATGACCGGCAAGGATGTCACCGAATGTACCGGCGGCGTCTATGCCGTTAGCGATGAAGATCTTTCAGATCGCTATCACACGGCCTGCGATCCACGTCTAAACGCTTCTCAAGCCCTCGAACTCGCTTTTCTGGTGGCCGAGGAACTTTCGGATCGCCGCAAGCCAAAAATGGCGGCCACAAAAGCGGGTTAGGTTATTTTAGTCCACCGTCAATGACCTTCAAATTGGGGCGTACCGACTGTTCGGTGCGCCTTTTTTCATAGGTAAATTCCGAAGACGCTTCGGCCATACCCATTGGGATTTTGTCCAAGTATTTGGGGGTCAGACTTTCAGAAAGAACCAACCGTGTCAGGCTGGGCATGAACTGATTGAATTGACGCGGAGACCGACCAAGGGCGTCTTCAAAATGCAGAACCCCAAGTGCTTGAGATACCGTAGCGTCCGGTCCTTTGAGCGGTAGCAACAGTAAGTTGGCCTCGACCAGTGGGCGCATGACGCCTTCTTGCGAAATGATCTGAGCGCGTAGCATCGCGGGGTCGGTATAGACAGATCTCAACGCCGATCGGACCTGCGGCTGAACCGCTTGCGAAAATAGCGCCGCAAAGGGAACGTGTTCAAGTGGGGCACCCAGAATGTCGCCAAGACGTTGGCCGCCCAGCTTGAAAACGCATTCGCCGGTGTGCGAAACATCCAACAAAAACGCGTAGTCAAGCGCGCTGTCCAATCCCCTCGGGTCGATCTGATCGCGCGTCGGCAGGTCGCCATACGCGCGCAACCCTTCCCAATAAGCCTCGACCTGTCTAATTATACCGGGTGTTTTCATCCGACGATTGCCCTCTATCACCAACATACTAGTACCAATTCTGCTCGAGAACTTTTTTCGTTCACTTTATCTTTAGAATTCCTAACAGTTCCTTAATTTCATCAATCCAATGAAAATTGACACAATTTCCGTAAGTCATGGTTAACTTTGGTCACGCAAATGAGTGCAAGGCTTGAAGATTGGCCGTGAAATCGCTTACCTGCGGAAACAAATTTTGAAAGGCACATTATGGTTCAGTCTATGACAGGGTTTGCGTCCGGGCAGGGTGTGGACGGGGCGTTTCAGTGGATTTGGGACATTCGCAGCGTTAATTCTAAAGGACTAGACGTTCGGATGCGGGTGCCAGATTGGATTTCTGGATTAGAGGCCGAGCTAAAGCCGATGATCACCAAGGCGATCAATCGCGGCTCAGTGTCCGTGTCTTTGCGAGTGACCAAAGATCAGGCCTCATCCGCGGCGGCTGTGAACGCAACAGTGCTTTGCGCGACGCTAAACGCCATAGCCACCGTGGAAAAAGCAGCTTTAGACAAAGGGTTGAACCTTACGCCTGCCAGTGCTGCCGATATTTTGAACGTCCGCGGCGTTCTCGACCAAGCGGCGGACGACACCGATCCTGCGGCTTTGAAACAGGTGTTGCTG
>Ga0316204_10011143_pt1 | contig 11356 bp, 10 predicted proteins | sample 6monrhotite_MG_2_FD_205661 | JGI IMG/M metagenome (GOLD analysis project Ga0316204, IMG submission 205661) | Microbial mat bacterial communities from mineral coupon in-situ incubated in ocean water Damariscotta River, Maine, United States -... | ecosystem: Environmental > Aquatic > Marine >...
GCAAAGTGTGCAAGTTAATAAGATAGGTGTTTCAATTTCGCCAAACTCTAATAGTTGACTGAGCCCAACAGACTTACCATAGCCGTTTCCTGCGTGAATCCAAGCTGGAACGGGATTTTTATAGAGGTTGCCTGAAGCCGGAATAATCGCGGTTACGCCAGTATGAATATTAGGCGACTTAATAACGGTAGAATGACCTACTAGTACATCTTTTACATCAGTAATCGCATTAAATTCACCTGTTTGCATGGTACCAACCACCAAGCCAAGATCTCGCGCTCTAGGACGCTCTTCTTTAGCGTTAACTTGAGAAATTACTATCAAACAAATTAAAGGAATTAATATAAGATTAGTGGTTAATTTACTCATGCTGCTTACCCGAATTAAGTTTAGTTTTAACGTCGACCATCAGGGTAAACCACTCAGGGGTAAAAATTCAAGCGATGAATCAAATCTCAACAATTACATAGTAATCATATTGTCTTAGTTAATGACAAGCTCTTAAAGGTGAACAGAAAATGAAACTTATAAAAAAACCACTCTTGAGTTAAACTAGCAATCCCTCTAATCGTAGGGCGGACTATCGAAGGTGCTTTACGTAAGCTTTCTCGTTTAATATGTTCAATTGAAAAGCCTGCCTCAATAATCGATTTTTCTGTTTCTCTATTTAAATGACAATTTCCAGCAAGAAGCCTCCAAATGCCATTCAATCGACCTTGCCACTTTCGACGGCTAGTTCCAGTTTGTGCGGCAACGTGTTCAAGAAAAATAAATTTTCCATCAGGCTTTAACACTCTTTTTATTTCACTCAAAGTTAAATTAACATCTTTCACTGAGCAACAAACCAAGGATAGGAATACAAAATCATAGGTATCATTTTCACTATCAATCTGTTCCGCAGAGCTCTTGAGTATATGAATATTATCTTTAGCTGATTGTTTAATTTTTTTCAGATAATTGTCTGCGCATATTTTTATCTGGCTCAGAAAGAAATAGTTCAATATTACTTGAGCTAGGGTAAAGCGATAAACTAGCGCCAGTACCTGCACCTATTTCTAAAACTTTACCATCAACATCTTTCAATAGCTCCCTACGCCAATCAATTAAACAAGCTTCTTCGGTGGACTTCATTACCTTGTCATAAAAAAATGACATCAAATAGGACATGATTTTAACTCTTTGTATAAAATATTATTTGGTTAAATAGCCATTCGAGAACAACTGATTAACTTCCATTTTGTGAATGATCTACTTCTGGATATCGATCAACGATAGCCGAAGAAGCAGCATGACTTAACATTATATGATCATTCTCATCACCTTTAATATGACAAGAAAGCTCATCTAATAATTTGGCGGCCAACTTCAGATCTTTCGGGCAACACTCTTCATCAGCGCCATGTAACGCATGATGAATAATGAGCATTAAATCGTTAATCGATGAATATATAGCCCTATCGCTCGCAAGCTGTTGAGCAGGAGCTTTGACTGGTAATCTAAATTCTAATATTGTAGCCATTAGTTTTTCTCCAAAGTTATTAACAAATGAGTGAAAATTTATTAGTGCCTTACAGAACGAACTTATATACAACAGTAACTTCAAAATATTCAATGGCAATTTAAACTGATTAAATTAATTGTTCTGAATATTTATACAAAATAGCTTTTACGATGTAGCTTATTACAGTCTAACTTCTTACAATATTACTTACATAAGACTTAGCTTTGATTAATTGACAAAAATCAATTAAGGGGTGTTTACTTTAGATTACTTATCTTATCTTCGCATCGCGTGCGAGATGTTTTATGAAAACTTGAAAAAAACAACCTACTTGAACTTTGATAAATAGTTAGGCAGTTGCTATTTACTCTACTCTCACTTAATCGACTTGTCAAAATGGTGGTCTTATTTATAACTTATCAATAATAATATTTCTTTCAATAAACTAACTACCCAGCAAACCCTTAACCATAAAATACCGACACCCTGTCTTTGGGTATCCTTCCTGCATCCATTGAGTTTTATATCCATGCTTCTTATAAAATGGCATCGCCTGAAAATCGAGAGTATCGACAAAACACTTTACACAGCCCCGCTCTTTACCAATGGCTTCGATTTGATTTAAAATTTTACTACCAATATTTTGTCCACGTAATTCTTCCGATACCCATAATGTCTTGAGCTGCAACCAATCACCAAAGGAACGAGCGACTGAACCAGCAATAATCTTTCCATCGTCATCCTTAATTTGCACTGCTAAATGCTTTCGCTCACTCACTTCCCAATTAGCCCAATTGAATTCAGCAATTTTTTGGTCCAAAAAATCGATTAAGTCCTGCTCTGGCTCGTTAATTACTTCAAAATTCATAAATTACTTGTCCCGCTCTTCAATTTTTTTCATAATCCAATCATCAACTTCACTTTCTATCCACGCTACAGCCCTTCCACCAATTGAGACTTGTTTTGGAAATTTGTCCTGTTTCATTAATTCATAGATGGTTGTTTTTCCAAGAGCTGTGCAGTGCATTACTTCTTTTAACCTGATGAATCTCATTTTGATTCCTCATACTGAGGTGTATTTATGGCTTTTTTAACAACAAATTCAGAACACTAGAATAAACACCTTTGGCGTGAGATATTGACTGCTTTTAATGCGAGTGATTTCTGTAACTTGACTGTCTTATTGTCATTGCGAAATTATCTTACAAGCTACTCCACCCGAACAACACTGAAATAGCATTTTTGTTCACGAAAAGACAAAGCCTCATCAAGCTTAAAAAAAACATTCTCTATATTAACCTTCATATAAGGATCAAGCTTATCTGGTATTCCTCCATTAAGCGCTTTCTCATCTGCATGAACCTGACCTTCTCTACACAAATTTCTAAATCTATCATTATTATCTACATGGAAAATAAATACGTCCCTAACTCTGTGCATATAAATTCCATTAACATTACCTATCAACTCATCACCTTGCGCATTTTTTTTCTTCTTATCCAGAAAAGCCTGCTTTTTTCCAACTGGTTTGACATTCATTTTGCTTCTGGTCTCTGTTATCTCATAACCTTCAAAATAACATTCATTGCTAATATCGTCTTTCTTCACATTGTTAAGAACCACAGTTGATTTCGCTAATTTTGAACCAAGCCCTCTATAAGATTTTGGGATTGTTGTATTTCGTCTCCATATATATTCTTCACAACTATCAAGACCGCCTACACTATTAAGCAACTTAATATGAATATAACTTCTATATTCATCAGCTTTAGAAGTTGCAGACTTAAATACAATATCCGAAACATCACCTTTTACATCAGCAGCCATAGCTGGGCTAGCCAAAAATAGAAATACGAATAAATACCTAAGCATAACCACCATCCTCATTTTGGAATAAAATTAAAATCAACATCAAGATTATCAAAAAATTCTTCAACAAAGGATTTTTCAACTCATCTCTTAAATAACCTGCAACTCTTGGCATATATTGCATATAATTAGGATTAGCCAGAACATTCCTAATTTTTATAAACGAGCCAATCACTCTTAAGTGGAACTGAGCAGATAATACTGCATACCATATATTAAACAACTTTTTTTTCACCTTCAGTCATTGCAATACAAAACCGTTCTTTCATTCTAACCTTAATACTATCTGGAACCGTTGAACTCGCATCCTCTAACAAATCAAGTGGCTACAGAGATGGTTAGGTTATTTCTGTTTTTACTGTGAGAGGTACGGCATTTGGAGAAATCGACACTGACCCCGATTTCTTCTATTTATCAAATCTTGCTTTCATTGTAGGGTTCCCATGTGTTAATTTTTTAATAGTTAAATCATCTGCTTTATTATTAGCCAATCGTAAGTTGTTTTCTGATGACAAAAGAGCGTCTTTTGTTTTTTGAAGATGAGTGATTGTTTTATCAATTTCATCAATAGCGGTTTTAAACTTACGACTAGCTAAGTCAAAGTTATGAGCAAACCCTTTTTTAAATACATTAACTTTTTCTTCAAAATTGGTAATGTCTATGTTTTGATTTTTCATCAAATTTAGCTCTGATTTATACTCCATAGAGTTCATCGCCGCATTTTTAAGAAGAGTGATAATTGGAATAAAAAATTGAGGGCGTACGACATACATTTTATCGAATTTATGAGAAACATCCGCTATACCGGTATTGTAGAATTCATTGTCAGACTCCAAAAGAGAGACTAAAACGGCATATTCACAACCTTTGTCTTTACGGTCTTTATCTAGCTTAGCAAAGAAATCTTCATTTCTTTTTTTAGTTGCCGTTTCATCATTCTCATTTTTCATTTCAAACATAATTGAAATGATTTCAATTTCTTCCTCATTGCTTTCTTTATATATGAAATCACCTTTACTGCCTCCTTTTGAATCGCTATCTTTTTCAAAATAAGCATTCTGGAAAGCGGTTGAACGCAGTTTATTGAATTCAACTTCACAGTGTTGCTCTAGACTTTCGCCAACCATTTTTGTTGAAAGCTTCTGTTTGAAGTCTTTTAGACGATCAATTTCATCATCTTTCATTTTTATGGTTTCATCTTTTACGGTCAGCTTATTAGTAAACTGCTCTTTAATAGATTTCTCAAGGAGCGCTTTTTCAGTTTCTTTTATCTTTAAATCATTAGCAAAGCCATCACGCTCTTTTTCTATTTCCTTTATAGCTTCTGAAACTGCAAGCTTTCTCTCTGCCTCTGCATTTTGATTTTTGAATTTCATTTCAGTAACTTCTTTTTCTTTCTTCGCTAATTTGTCAGTAAACTCGGCATCGTTTTTTGCTATTGCTTCTTGTAAAGAATTTTTGATATTAGCCTCTGCGAGTTTAACGGCGCTGCCTTTTTCCTTTTCAGCTAGCGCTAATCGGTTTTTCAATTCCTCTTCAAATTGATGGTCACGAACTTGTTTAAGAATATCAGCAAAACCAGCTTCATCTACTTTAAAAGCTTTTTTACAATTCGGGCAAATAATTTCATTCATATTCTATTCCTTCATATCTGTACTTTACGGATTTCTAAATGCATCACATAACTATTTTTCACGAATAAACATTTAAAGCCAATTGTTTGGAAGCTAAGAGATTGACTCCCTTTGCTGTACGAGATGCCTGTAAGTAGGCTGTCTGATTATTTCTTTTCCCTTAAAGACCATTTTTTCACATCAAAACAGGCTTCTAAGCCCAATAACAGTCTTGATTTTCGGTGCAAAGCCTTATCATAAAAGGAATATGGTTGGTCCGACCCCGCTCAATCTCAAGCCTGATTATCAATAGTGTGGTAAAAAAAGACGTGACCCTATACATTTCTTATCGTCAAACCACAAATCTAAATAGTTTTATCAACCAACTACATTGCTGTTGGAAAAAACAGTTACTGATTTTGCTCCACGTGATAATGCTACATATAGGTTGTGAGAATTCATTGTCCCTGCATCAAGAATTAGTACATGGTCTGCCTCAAGTCCCTTTAAAAGCAAAGTCGAACCAATAGCACGCATTGGTATACGGCGATCACCTTGATGTCTTCTTTGCTCTCGTATGACTTCTGATGCTTGTCTAATCGTTTTAGTGGGATCACTAATACACATTAAAATAGAGTTTTTCAAGGCTGAAAAGGCCCCTCTCCTAAATATTCTTGTATCTGAACTTAATTCAAGACTGCTAAGTAAGTTAGCAATAGATTTCCCATCACCTTGTAATATTACATCTTTCACGGACAGCTCCAACAACGAAGCTGGAGTACGATTTCGATTTTCTAAAATCGAAGCCATTCGCTGCATTAATTTTGCTTTACCAACCCCCACCATCATAGTGGCTACTGAACTAAGAACATGGTCAGCTAACGCGGTACCAGTTGAGCTATCAATCTGGGAGGCTACAGCCATTACATCCGATAGATCTACAGGTTCAACAACATCTATACCATATGAGGAGCTTGCGAAAACATGCCTAGATCGAGGGTTACGTGAATCACCTATGACTAACAAGGTATCACTAACATCATTGGTGTTTCTAATTTGATACTGTGCTTGATTTTGATTTCGTGAATCAGTCTGAAAATTTCCTGTCAACTGATTCCAATGGACGTATCCAGGGCAACTCAAAAGGTCTATTGACGAACCCTGAAGTAATAAATTACGAACCAGCAAGATCCACTTTCCTAAATCTACATTCCCTGCATTTAGCCACCGCCAAGGTGTGCCTAATTCATTAATTATTGGAAAACTAGCTTGCACATCATTCACCCAAGATGGCATAGGACCAGAGAAGTCAAATATGCATTGCATAGGATCACCGAAAACAGTAGTCGGCAATAACTCTGCTAAAGAACATATAAGGGTATGCTGATCAGTATTACAATCTTGATACTCATCAACCAATAATCTTGAATATGATGATTTAATTATATCAGTTACATTTCCAGAATTTATGTATTGGTTGACTTTCTTTCGTAGCTCTGGATAAAAAACACTAGGATTTTCAGGTGTTGACAAAACACTACAAGATGCGGGAAAAATTTTTGTTATAAGTCGAGCCCATCCGTCTATAGTTGCTACGACATAATTGTCGGTCGGTACTCCAAGATATTTAAGTTTCTTCTTTAATGCAGCCACTCCAGCGGTGGTGTGTGTTAATACTAGGTACGGCTTCTTAGTGGAAACATTAAGAGTTTCTGTAATCAGATGAGTTTTCCCACAACCAGCCGGGGCGACAATTAATCCTCGGTCATTCTCTAATACTGATTGAACTGTCACGGTCGACCATCTTCAATTTTAGCCCATGCAAATAAATCATTTATTGGGAGGGTAAATATTTGATGAAAGTTAGTCCATTGTGGGCCAACGATTAATCGAGCCAAATTTTCAGCTGGCTCAATATCTTTAAACCAGGAATATTTCTTCGCCGCTGCAGATAAAATCAGTCTCATTGAGTCTTCAAAATTAACCTGATAATTATCCAAATCAAATTGGTTTTTTGACATAAACTGAATATTAGAATTTATTGAGTCTCTTCCTTTTCGTGCTATAGCTAAATTAACTAGTTCTGAAATTGCAATTACAGGACAACAACAAAATAAGGCATCTTCCGTCGCATAATTGTTACCCCACTCGAAGACTTTAATACCAAGTGCATGGGCTTCGTTTGTTTCGACCAGATCTTCCGTAGGTTTGTCAGAATCTTTTAACATCGCGGTAGGATACCCAAGGTTTCTGAATATTTTTGCTCGTTGAAACTGAGTCTGCCCACCACCATCCGCGCAATAGGCACCGTTCGCCTGAATACTCACACAACCCTGGTCTTGCGAATAAAGATCAATTCCTTTGACAAGTCCTATTTCTGTTTTTCCCTCACATACAATGACTGTTCGACTAAAAAAAGCTTCGGCACAAGCTCTCAAGGTACTTTGTTGTTCAACCCCTCTAGACAAAGAATAAATTAAATGTGAATAGTGACTGTGCGGTGGTGGAAACGGAACAGATTTAGCTTTTCTAACGACATGAAGCTGTTCTGCTTTTAATTCACGTAATACGTAAGGTGAATGTGTTGTGATAAAAACTTGTTGCTCAGGAACTGTATCTTTAGAACCTAACTCGTTAAGTAACCTAGTTATCCTAAAGGGCTCTAAGCCATACTCAGCCTCATCTACTATAAGTATCTTTGAAGTACTTGCAGATTTTTGTAATCCACTAATCAACAAACGAGATGAACCTGTTCCTAATTGACTCAATGGCGTTTTATCATCGTTATGTAAACTTATGGCTCCATTTGAAAGTGATACACTTTTTACATCAAGTAAGGCTTTTAAGTCTCCGACTGATACGCCTAATCTGTTAGCCACTTTTTTTACTTGAACTAGTACGTCGCTGATTCCCTCCACCTCATGCTCAGAAAAAGCTTCTCGAGCATTCCTGCCTAGTTGTGCCAATGTTGAAGATACATTGATGGTATCTTCGGATAATTTATTTAAGACAGATCTATTTCCCCAAGCTAAATGATAATTTGGGGCAGCACCAAGCCTAGCAGGAGTTACTAGTTCACGGTGTTTCCATGTTAATCTGCGTTCAATGCCATCAATAAGGGCTCTTTCAGAAAAAAGTAACCAGTCAGGAGCTAAGTCCTCTCCAACGGTTAACTTCATTGTTATTACAGTTTCCCGCCCAACTAGTGGTTCATCTGAAATTTCTCCAGTAGCAACATCAAAACTCCTTAGAAACGCGCCATAGGCTTCGATATTTTTAAGTTGTTCGTCTAGTGCCCCCAAAGTTATAAAAATTTCAATAGGCTCGCTTGTATCTAGTTGATAAAAGTCAGCGTCTGTGAAGGGGTAAAAACGCCTTGCTCCAAGAGCCAAATCAATTGCATCCAATAAAGTTGATTTACCTGAATCCCCAGCACCAATAAGACAGTTAAGACCGGGCTTTGGAAGCCATACAAGTTCATTAATTGACCGAAATCTTTTTATATAAACATGTCTAATCTGTGACAATATATTATCCCTTTAATTGCTAAACAAAATTACAAGTTAAAAATGTGAACTGTTTACAGTGCTTCTATCATTTGTACCATTAAACAATAATTAATACATATGAAATCAGGGTACTTATTCCAAGTACCCTACTTTGGTAATATTGAGATTATCATTTTTATCAATAATGGTATTTCCCCATTCGGAAAGTAATAATTTTGAATTAGTAAAATCACGGTATTTAATTAGGCTGCGTTTTGTAATATACATCTTGTCGTCTCATGGTAGATCAAGAAAATCAAAGGGCAGATGATTTGATATTTATAGTCTGCTCCACCGTTTTAACCTACCTATATAGTCTTAGCAATTAATTCAGCTTTCAACAACCCACCTTTGGTAAGTAGCTTTGCTGAAAACTTTGGATGACGACGAGCTTTATATGCAACCAGAATTTTCTTAAGCCCTTCTGCTTCAAGTAAAGATATATTTATATCAGTATCCATCTCTGCCGAATCAATAAAATCCTGTGAAAAGCTTGGTGCAATAATTAATGCTTGAGCAACTCTTTTCCCACTCGCTTCATATCTATTTACATAAGCTTTCACCTGACGTGACGTTGATGAATATTTTGCGAAGTCGCCGTTTTTGAATGACTTGGCTTCACCAACAATTATGTCATCATCACTGAGTGAAATAATAATGTCAGCTTTGTCTTTTGCTGTATTCACTTGCTTTCTCAGGTCTTCGTCAATATGTAAATTTAACTGTTCTAACATTGTCCGAGTAATTTCCTCAAACTTGGTTCCAATTTCCGATTCTCTAATATCAATACCTACTGAATTAAGTCCCGCTAGATCACGTTTAGCTAACATCACATAATTTTCTAACAGTCGGTCATTAGCACTTGCAAAACTTTCTAAAATTACAGTACGAGGATTATTTCGGTTTGATAACTTCATATCATCACGAATCATCTTTATTTCATCGTTTGAATATGAATATAGAATATCTAAAGGCGATATCCCAAGCGTCCTTAATCTATCAGAATCTAATTTTTCAATGTCTTCGATTTCAAAGTCATTGCGCAGTCGGTCGATTATTGGTGGATTAGTTTCTGACAGGGAGCTTACCAATTCGTTAAACCCGCTTGCGCTCAGAGAATCAAATTCCACATCAGCTCCAGACCTAAGCGTTTCTATTAACAAATTAGTACGGTCGTCTAACGTCACTCCAAGTCTTGGAGTATCTATTCCTAGATCCGTAATCAGTGATTTTAATCGTTCTTTTCGATGGTTTTGAGTATCATCTGCACCAAACATATCTTTAGTTAAAACATTTCTAATCGGAATGCCCGTTTGGACAATAAAGCTGATTTTTTCATGACGAGCAACACCTCGACTAATTTGCCCATGCTTACGCATAATTAGTGATAATTCCGCATCACTTAATGATCGTAAGATTCTTAAAACATATTTATCTGCCAGTTCTCTATTTTGAATATCGTGCAGTATTGATACAATCTCATCGGCTATCAAAACCTCTGATCTGCGCTTGTCGATAAAAACTAACCCTGTCTCTCTCAAAATATTAAGTGCATCCAATACATTATCCTTTGGAACAGGCACGAAAATATTTTCTGTTGCGAGAGCTTCGTCTGTTGACATACCTAACCGGCTTGCCAGTGTATTGAGTACCATTCGCTCGTCATCAGATATTTTTGCTCCTCGATTTGATCGAAGATCATTAGTGTAAGCCGTTTTGAAACAGTCTTTATATATCGAAAGTCTAGTTCCACGGTCGTAGGCATCATTATCTAATTCTGAGTCTATTAATTTTGTTAATTCATTAGATAAATTGTTTAACTTTAAATATTCTTTTGCGTAGAGTTTTTCAACCCAAGATGTTCTCGCAATTCCGTTACCATCCCTAGATAGGATATTGAGTAACAATGTCATTTGGCCACCACCAAGCGATATTTGTTCTCTTGCATAGTCGCTAAAGTGCTTTGTTAGAGCTGTAAATAACTGCGTTATTTCACTTCCCGACGCGCTGCGTAGTTGTCCATCTATATTTGATAAGGTTTCTGATAACTCCTTATTATCCTTAGTCGCTACAGTACAGATTCGATCCAAGCAACTTATAAACTTGGCTCTTTCCACTTGGTTAATTTGTGATAAAACTTGACTCAATTTCATATAATTCTCCTTGAACTTGCATTCTTATAGATTGAATAGTCTTATTTCAGAAAATATCGAAAAATTCAGACAAAGCCTCCAACCAAAGTTGAGCACTTTTATTGAGCCAAATCCGAACGGATTTAACCACTCCTGTTTTCCCATAATTCTAAAGACCTACTTCCTTATCCCAACGGTCTCGTATTCTAATGATTGTTATTCTTATACTAATTAGTGACGGTTACTATATAGTTAATCTCATACAGCTGCAACTAACCAAAACTGATGACGAAGCAACCAACAGACACCCTACCCATCACCAATCTCCCACAATACTAACAGACAAACTCCTACAAAGAGCAACCTTCCTTCTAAGAAATTAACCACTCTTAGTAAGTCACCTGTTTTGATTAAAATATGGCCTCTTTTAAAAGGCTAAATGGAGACAATTAGATTTGCCTGAAAGAATACAATATATGATTGGAATTTTATGTTCGATTTTTAAACAAATTCTAACGACAAAAATTAAGAGTAAAGTTACAGATACAAAAAAACCCCTGAAAACAGAGGCTTAGTTGATTTACTTGGCGGAGAGATAGGGATTTGAACCCTAGATAGGCTACAAACCTATGCCGGTTTTCAAGACCGGTGCATTCGACCACTCTGCCATCTCTCCAAGAGCGCGCATATTAC
>Ga0316204_10011144_pt1 | contig 11355 bp, 8 predicted proteins | sample 6monrhotite_MG_2_FD_205661 | JGI IMG/M metagenome (GOLD analysis project Ga0316204, IMG submission 205661) | Microbial mat bacterial communities from mineral coupon in-situ incubated in ocean water Damariscotta River, Maine, United States -... | ecosystem: Environmental > Aquatic > Marine >...
GAATCGAAATCCCGATGGTCTTGACTCCGCCACCGGTTCCGCTGCCGGTCACTGCCGCATCAACCGTTACCACGCCCCCTTGCGGAACCGCTTGGCTGGAAAGCCGCAAGTCGGTCAAACTGGTATTCGAGGGTTCCTCCACACCGACGTCGATCAGATATACCCCTAGCGCTGCTAAGCGTTCCAGTTCATTTTGCAACAACCGCGCTCCTTCGGGCTGCCAAGCGTGCTGGGCCAAGTCCGTAAAAATGTATAATTCCCGGACAAATTGATCTTCGAATTTCTCCCCATCCGCGACCGCACCTTTCCCGCGACTGATGTCGTCCACTTGCAGATCGACCACCGCGCGAATGCGGTCATTAATTGCTGCGGAGATTGCTGAGGATTTTAATTCCTTGATTTGTGTTTGCGCGATGGCACGATCGGGACTGAAATGGATTGGCTCATTGGATGCCGTATCACTAATGGCGATGCGGCTCGATCCGGGGAGGTTGTTCAGATGTTCCGTAGCAATTTCCGCAGCGCGCTCTAGGCGCGTCTTGTTTTCATATTTGAAGTCCATACTCAGACTGGTGTCGAACAGAAACACTGCCGCCACGGGAAGATTTTCCGCCTGTTGAATTGTCGGTGCTGATATCGCCGCGGAAATCCGCCGTTGAAACGGCCAAACGACGAGCAGCAGAAATAACACCAGCGTTCCGACGGCGACGCCGCCGCGTAAAAACGATCGCCGCTGGGCCAATTCATAAACCGGCAATTGTTTACGGCGCCAAAACCGCAGCATCGCCCAATACCCGCCCGCGGCGGCTGCGAGAATGACGAGCGTCGTCACGATTTCGCTCATCGACGGCGAATAATTGGCCGAGGGAACCGTGGGCCGCGCCAGTCCGATCACAATCAACGCAATCACGGCCATGCGTAATAACAACAGCAACAAATGCCGCAGTCGCATCCGCCGCCGGTTGGCCCGCCGTTGCATTTGAATTAACCGCAATGCGGGAAACAGCAATTTTTTGGGTTTGGCCCGCAACAGAAAATGCAAAATCACCGGAATGGCGGCCAGCGCCAAGAAATAGAGCAGTTGTGGATTCTGCGGTGACATTTACGGGAGGGGTTCGAGAATGAAATGATTCTTAAGATGAGCGACGTTTTTCACTGTGCGACAAGTTCGCGGACTGAAAACGGAGCGTGGATACTGCAATCGCCAAGGGACGTTGAATTGTGACCTCCATATCCTACAACAATCCAGTAGTCGGCGTCCAATGCGCAGCTTCAGTATCAGCTAGCCATAACCGCTGCGTGTCGCCGTTAAGGGCAGTTACAAAATAGCGATCCATTCCCCCCGAGGATAAGTCTGGATTTCATGATGTTTCTCCATTCAATTCGCCAATTCACCGTCAACGTCTGTCCGTCCCGGCGGCGTTAGTCCATGCGGCTCGATGACCGGGTTGTAGAGATGCGGACGGCGGTCAGCGAAGCGGTCAATTTCGTGTTTGCCGGGCACGCGAACATAATGTTTATTCCGTGCGCGCCCAAGGTCGATCTCGGCGTAGAGAATCGCTTCTTCGTCGTGGGGCAATACGGCCAATGTGGCTCCGGTCGGGTCGGCGATGCGACTGTGTCCGATAAACGGAAACCCATTTTCCTCACCGACACGGTTCACAGCGATGTAATACACGCCGTTTTCCAGAGCACGCGTATTAATTGCGCTGGCAGCGGCGCACTCGGCACCGGGGGGCCAATTGGTTGGCAAGGCGATCAAATCCGCCCCCTGCAATGCCAAGCAGCGAGCCGCCTCGGGAAAAGAAGCGTCGTAGCAGATGTTCATGCCGACATTTAATTCGCCCGCCGCGTGCACCGTGAATGGACGGTCGCCATAATTCGTAAACCGATCGATGCCCAAAAACGGCAAATGCACTTTGCGGTAACTTCCCAGAACCCCAGATGGTCCCACCAAAACCGCGGCGTTGTACAGGCTTGCCTCCGCCGCTTCCAACATGCCGACGACAGCAAAACTATTGGTCGCGGCACACGCTTCGGCGAGGCGTTGCGTCGACGGACCGGGAATCGTCTCGGCATACTTGAGCGCTTCTTCACGGTTGTCGAAACAATATCCCGTCAGTGCGCATTCAGGGAACACGGTCAGCGTTGCGCTGGCGGCCGCGGTTTCCGTCAATTTTGAGATGATTTTTGAAAGGTTCGCTGCGGGTTGTCCCAACGCGACGTCCATCTGCACACCGGCAATTTTCATAGGCCCTACCCCGCTACCCAAGTTTTGAGAGTGAACTGGGTCTGTACCATCTGGCGGCAAAAAGATCAACAATCGCAACGGTACAGGCAATCTCCGCCGCGATATACCTAGCCGCCCATAGGAAACATTCAATCCCAATGACCGTTGTCGTCGATACAAACGTCATGCGCACGGTCCCAGCCGTGCACGAATGCAAGATGACCCAAACTCTGTCGCAATAACTCGTCCTCTCCCCAGGGATGAAGTCCATGGAACGATCCTGCCAGTGCGTGCGCCGCTTCGCGCTCATACTCCTCACCGCTGCTCCGTTGATAATGGTGTTGCCAGCGGAGGAACGAAACGCACAAGCCGAGGAACCGCTGCCCGGTCAAATCGAAGCTGCGCGGGCAGATGATTCGGGAGTCGTCCATCTTTCCAACGCGGAGTTGTTTATCGATTTTTCCGATGCCGGTATGTCAACCATAAAATCGCCTCAGCCGGAAGCGATCCAACCCGAGCCGGGGATCGCATATTCGCTGTCGGAATTGGAAGAGTTGGCGCTGGCGACCAATCCGACATTACAGCAAGCGGCTGCCGAAATTATGCGACTCAATGGTGTGCGCGAACAAGTCGGACTGCGGCCGAATCCGATTATGGGTTATCAGGCGGCGGAAGTCGGCAATGACGGGTACGCCGGCCAACAAGGTCTGTTTATTGGGCAGGAATTTGTTCGCGGCGGGAAGTTGGAATTGAATCGCGCCGTAGCAGGCAGTGCTGTTGAACAAGCCCGTTGGAAGCGAGAAATGCAACAACATCGCGTCATCAACACCGTCCGCCGTCGGTTTTACGAATCCCTCGGCGCGCATAAAACGTTGGGGCTAGCGTTGGACTTACAAAAGCTAGCGCAACAGGCCGCAGAAATTGCGGGCAGTTTGGAAAAAGCGGGTGAGGGGACGTATTCGCAAGTGCTGCAAGCCGAGATTGAAGCCCAGAGTAATTTGAATCTGGTCAATACTTCGCGCGTTGTTCGTCAAGCCTCCCTGAAGCGTTTGTCGTTGGCCGTTGGTTCCCCGGAATTGCGGCCGGACAACCTGGTTGGCAGTCTCGATCAAACTCCGCCGGATCTGGAATTTGATTCGGTCTGGAGCTGGTTGTCGGAAAACAGCCCGGAACTGCAGGCGGCGTATTACGATGTCCATCGCGCGCGGTGGGCGATTCAACGCGCCGAAGCCGAACCGATTCCCAACATGGACGCTCAACTCGGTATCGCACAAGATTTTGCCACGGACTACACCATCCTTAACATTCAAGTCGGTTTTCCGATCCCGATCAACAACCGCAATCAAGGCAATATCACCGCCGCCCAAGCCGAGCACATTCGCGCCTGCCGCGAAATTGAACGCTTGCGATTGGATCTGCGAGACCGTCTCGTGACTGCGTTTCAGAGCTATAAAAACGCGCGGATTCAGATGGAGAGCTATCGCGACAATATCCTCCCCAAAGCCAAACAGAATCTCGATCTGGTGAGCCGTGGTTACAAAGAAGGACAACTGGATTATTTGCAATTGCTCACCGCGCAGCGGACATATTTTCGCCAGAGTCTCGCTGCCGTACAGGTGCAAACGGCCTTATGGCTGAGCGTCGTCCGCCTGCAGGGGTTGCTAATTTCCGAAGGCCTAGAAGCGCCGGGGGAAATCGCCTCTGAAGTCACGCCTCCTGACATCAATACGGACTACCCCGTGGGGCTATTTCCAATGATGTTGCCGTGATCGGTGTTTGGTACGTTCCCCTGCATTGTGGTGGTCCTGGGACCCACTGCTGTGTTGTTGCTGGACAATTCGTCGCCGATGCTGCAGAATCGCTCGCGGCATCTCGCTGATAGCGTTCATCCACAAATGCCTTGTTGAATGCGTTGGCGCGCGCGATTCCCATCGGAAGGTTTTACTTAGCATTGGCGATTGGCCACACGACAAACAACGAATGGGCAGACCATTCCATTCATCGACCGTCATACTTCGCAACCAAGGATTCACAGCGATGGGAATTTATCTGGGCATCGACGTGGGCACCAGCGGCACGAAAACGTTGGCTATGCGGGAAAACGGCCAAATCGTCGCATCCGCCACGGCGGAATACCCCCTGTCCAGCCCCAAACCGGGATGGTCCGAACAGGCCCCGGCCGATTGGTGGCAGGCTGCGGTGCGCACCGTCAAGCAGGTTCTCAAAGCTGGGAAAATCAAACCGGCCGATGTCGCTGGCATCGGCCTGAGCGGACAAATGCACGGTAGCGTCTTTTTAGACCGCGACCATAATGTCATCCGCCCGGCGATTTTGTGGAACGATCAGCGGACCGCCGCCCAATGTGCCGAGATTGAAGCCAAAGCCGGCGGACGCAAAAAACTGATCAATATGGTCGCCAACCCGGCGCTGACCGGATTTACGGCTCCCAAGATCCTCTGGCTACGCGAACACGAATCCCGCAACTACGCCCGTACGGCAAAAATTCTTTTGCCTAAGGACTATGTCCGTTTCCGGCTCACCGGTGAATTCGCGACGGAAGTCAGTGACGCATCGGGAACGTTGTTATTGGATGTCAAACGCCGGCGGTGGTGTAAACCGCTGCTCAACAAATTGGACATTGACCAGGAACTGCTGCCGCCGGTATATGAATCCGAAGAGGTCAGCGGCAAGCTTTCGCCGATCGCCGCCAAACAAATAGGCCTTGCCGCCGGTGTGCCGGTGGTTGGAGGCGGAGGAGACCAAGCGGCCGGTGCGATCGGCAACGGCATCGTCCGCCGAGGTGTAATTTCCGCCACAATGGGCACCAGCGGCGTTGTATTCGCGCACAGTGACGAAGTTCAAATCGATCCCCAAGGGCGCGTGCATACTTTTTGCCATGCGGTCCGTGACAAGTGGCATGTGATGGGAGTCGTCCTTTCGGCAGGTGGCAGTTTTCAATGGTATCGAAATCAACTGGGTGCCGCTGAAGTGAAAGCCGCCCGTCGCCAAAAAATCGATCCTTACGAATTGCTGACTGCCGAGGCGTCCCAGGCGCCGGCGAGTTGCGAAGGGTTGTATTTTCTCCCCTATTTAACCGGCGAACGGACACCGCACGCGGACCCACATGCTCGCGGCGCTTGGATTGGGTTATCACTGAGGCACGGCAAACCGCATTTGATTCGCTCGGTGATGGAAGGCGCGACGTACGCCATGCGGGATTGCCTGGAGATCATCGAGGGCATGAAAATCCCCGTCCGCGAAATCCGTCTCTCCGGTGGAGGGGCCCGCAGCCCCTTTTGGCGGCAAATGCAAGCGGATATTTATGGCAAACCTGTGCTGACCATCAACGCCGAAGAAGGCCCTGCTTACGGCGTCGCCTTGCTCGCCGCAGCCGGGACAGGCGCCTATAAAAACGTCGTCGAAGCATGTGCAGCGACCATCGACACGGCCAGCCGTACAACTCCGGACCGTAAAACCAAAGCCGCCTACAACCGCGCCTATCCACTGTATGGCAAGTTGTATCAATCCCTCAAAGAGGACTACGCGGCCATTGCTAAGTTGGTCGAGTCATAGTTTTTATCATGGCGAATCCATGAATCGGACGTACACAACCGCTTGTATGTGTTCGCAGGAATTCTCATTTTTCGACGTTTTACGAGCGCCCCTGTCTGCCCTCCCCGCTAGAATAACTTAAGCTCGCAGTTTCGCATCCCACACGAATGAAAGAGATGGCATGGCTGCACTGTTTATTACCGAAGACGAGGTTCGCGACCTATTGGATATGGAAACGGCCATCGAAGTGGTGGAACAAGCGTTCGTGGCGCTTGCCGAGGGGACTGCGGTGAATGTGCCGCGCACACGCGCATTCGCACCCGGCCCGTTCTTCTTGCACACCATGTCAGCCTCGGCCGACTATCTGGGTGTCGCCGGATGGAAAAACTACTCTAGCCGGCCCGGCCATGTCGAATTTCTCGTCGGACTGTACTCCATCGAAAGCGGAGAACTGTTAGCGCTGATCGAAGCCGATTACCTGGGACAACTTCGCACCGGCGCCGCCAGCGGTGTCGCCACCGACTACATGGCGCGGCCCGATTCTAAAGTCGTCGGTGTTTTTGGCACCGGCAAACAGGCCCGCACCCAATTAAAAGCAGTCTGCGAAACCCGCAAGATTGATTATGTCGAAGTCTACAGCCGCAACGACGAGAACCGCTGCCGTTTCGCCGACGAGATGTCTGAATTGTGCAACACCGAAGTCGAACCGGTCCATGCACCTGACACCGCTGCGACGGAGAAGGATATTGTAATTACCGCCACGGGCAGCTCGGCTCCGGTGTTCGATGGCCGCGTCCTGGATGAGGGCACGCATCTCAATGTCGTCGGTTCTAACTTTTTGCAGAAAACTGAAATCGACGTCACCACCGTTCGTCGCGCCGATGTCATTGCTTGCGACAGCATAGCCCAATGCCAATTGGAAGCGGGAGATTTCTCCGCGGCACTCACCGAACACGCGATCGATTGGCCGCTGATGCACGAACTGTCAGCAATCGTCACCGGCCGCAACACGGGCCGTCCGCAAAACGAAAGCGTCACGCTGTTCAAATCGACCGGCTTAGCGATTGAGGATGTCGCCCTGGCAGCAAAACTCCTTGAATTGGCGACAAAAGAGCGGATCGGCAAACCGCTGCCGTTTTAATGCGACCGCGGTAATACTGTGAGATTCAAATCAGCGATTCCAGACTGCTCAGCCCAATTTCCTCGCGGCTGGCAAACGGCTCACCGTATCCCTTGCCGATGGTCCAACCCCAATACCGCGCGCGATCCTGAATGTCATCAAGAATCGTGGGGAACTCCGTGGACCTGTCGGTAATCACTTGGCTTTCATAGCAACGAATCGATTCCATTTTTGTCTCGATGTGCTCACTGATATCGAGCACCAGCGATGGCTTCGGGTGGATCCGCAGATGGATGCTCCAAAAATACAGGATTCGCGGCGGCCAAAAAGGCTGGGCCGGCAGGTCGGTCCGCGAGAGTTTAGACCAGAACCGTGCCGCATCACACAGGGCGCTCGCCACAACATGATCGGGGTGCGCATCGTCCCAGTACGGCGCCAAAATCGTTTGCGGACGCGTCCGCCGAAACACACCCGCCAGTGCCCGCCGTGCTTGCAGGGTATGTTCCAGGCTGCGATTGGGAAGACCTAGGTTTTCGCGAAAATCGAGCCCCAGCACTTCCGTAGCAGCCGCTGTTTCGCGTTGGCGAATCGCCGGTGTGCCGTGCGGCGTCGGTTCCCCGCTGGTCAGTTCCACAACCCCCACTCGCAGGCCCTGTTGCCGACTGAGGAGGATGGTGCCGCCGACACTGATCTCCGCATCATCGGGATGCGGAGCAACGACAAGCACATCGAGCGGTGTTTCCGGATCAGTCATGAGTCTGTTGCCGTATCCGAAGAAAGCCAGACGGAGTATTAAGACCGCACGTTACCGTACGCGTGCTGCGCTCCATCCAGGAAAATACAGGATGCCGCCTCGGCGATGATCGCATCAACAGCACGCACATTCGCCAACGGTGTCATATGCAAATCCGTAACAATACTGTCGCGGACGTTACTCAATAGATGCACCTCCGCCCAGTCGAGGGCATCGGCCAATTGCAGTGCCGCAATGAGGTCCGGTGGGGACAGGTCACAGACCGGTTGAATCGCATCGCGAGGTTCGTCGCTGCCACGGATCAATTGCATGCCATCCCCCGGTTCGGCGGACAATTCCGAAAGGATCACAATCCGGCCGCCGCGCGTGACTAGGCGACGAGCATTGGCCACAGCCGTTCCGATTTGATCCCAGCTATGCCTGCCGGCATCCGCACCGACGGCCACCACAACAACCTCGGCGCGTTCATCGACTTGCAGCCGCCAATGATCACCCAGTAGTGAGACACCGCGTCGCAAAACCGACTCGTTGGCTCCGCTCAACACGGTCAACACTTCACCACAACCGGCGGCGACCACCTGCACGCTGACCTGCGTACCGAGCAGCCAAGCGACTTCGTCGACGAGTTGCCGAAATGGCCGTTCTTCATCCGGACCCAGTTCGCTATGCCCTTGTCCTTGCGCGCGGCTAAACGCCTCGGCCGAGGAGAGGCCTGGATAAAATACGCTATTCGTTCCGCTGTATCCCATGACTGGATCGAAGGCGATTTGACCGATGCTCAGCACAAAATCGGCCTCGACCAAATTGCGGGAAAGATAAATCCGTTGCCCTCCCGCGGTCGTTGCGCAATACGCGTTTTGGTTTTCATCGGCCGGGTCGTGGATTTCCCATTCGATTTGGGATTGGGCCGAATCGGCCAACCGGCTGCGAGGATCGATCAATAATCCGTTGCCCGTCGATGCGGGCTGCAAAATCGTCACATCGCCCGGTTCGATACCGCTGGCGATGAGAATCTCACAGACACCGGCGACAATCTCCGATGCCCGCGGTGTGTGATGGTCGACGGCCAGTACGACCTTGTCACCCGGCACGACGCACTGCGACAGCGGAGGGAAATCGAGAGGCTGTTCGAACGCCGTCTTGAGATCCGCATCGAAATCCGCCACGGGAAGCGGAAGTGCCAATCGTGCTTGGAGTTGCGACGGATCGCAATCGCATTGATAAACGCGACGTTGGCCGTAATGCAGTGAAATGGACACAGTAAAAAACTCGCCGAATAATCCTTAAAACACCTCACACCCAACAGGCAGAGGACGCAACTTACGGGAACGTATTAGTGACATCCGACGCTGGCGCCACTATAGTGGGAAGTACCGAGACGTCAACTGGGGCGGCGCCTGCGGCAGCTGGGAGACCAGTCCGGGGAATTCAGAAGTCAAGTTGCATCGCGAGAAGAATGCCGTGCCGGAACCGGAAACAGTCACCAACAACGACGATCGCCTGATGATCGAGATTCAGGCCGGGAATTCCCGCGCCTTTGAAGAGCTCGTTGACTGTTACCAAGCGCCGCTGATTGGGTTTTTCTTCCGCAACACGCGCGACCGGCAAATGTCCGAGGATTTGACGCAAGAAACCCTACTGCGAGTCTACAATCAGTCATGGGATTATCTACCCATGGGACGGTTTCGTGGGTGGATGTATCGCATCGCCCGCAACCTGATGATCGACAGCATTCGCCGCCAGTCACATGACGCACTGATTCGCGCGGTCCAGTCTCGCGATGAAGACGACAACGCCCTGGCGCGGCTTGTGGGGGAAGTCGTTTCCCCCGAAGATCAAACGCACGTGAAAGAATTAGCGAAAATCGTCGATGAGTTGCTGCAACAATTGCCCGAGTTGCAGCGAACGACATTTGTTATGCATCACTATGCTGGCTTAACACTCTCGGAAGTGGCCGATGCCACGGAGACGCGGACTTCAACCGCAAAAAGCCGCTTACGGCTGGCGCGCGAAAAACTTCAAGAAAAACTACTGGCCCGCGGCGTGCGCCACCCGGCCGATGGAGATTGACGGTTATCACTTAGCGAAATTCCGGAATAACGATGATGTAAAACAACAATAACAGCCTAGAATTATCACAGACGGCATCGCCGCGCCGGCGAACGGAGAATTTCACGAGAAATAATTGGAATCTCAACTGAAGAGTGAACCATAATCGGCACTTTGACGTTACCAGAGGATGCTCTCGACGCACCAGCGAAGCATCGGGACTTTTTTTGCGGCCAACGAAAACCCGTTTCAAAACTCGGCTGTGTGGCATTGACCACAAATATCACAACCAAACAGCAGAGTGTTTTGAAACGCGTTATTAAGGAATCGGAGTAGCGGCGATGACCTATTTCAGCCGGCTCAGTGACATTGTCACCTGTAACTTGAACGAATTGCTTGACCGGGAGGCCGACCCGCATGCGGCCATCTTGAGTATCCTCCGCGAAATGGAAGCAGGCGTGGCCGGCGCCAATCGTAGCGTTGCCACCGCGACCTCGAACCAACAGCGGATTCAATCAGAAATCGACGAACATCGGCGACACATCGTACATTGGCAGGACAAAGCCCGCGAGGAATTGTCAGCCGGCCACGAAGAAGCAGCGCGGCGGGCGCTGATGCGAAAACGCGAAGTCGAGGACCTGATCGCCGGGTTGCAGCAACAGCATACCGCCGCCATTTCCACCAGCGAGCAATTGGGGACAACCCGCCGCGCCTTGGAAGCACGACTCGCTGAAGCGCGGCGTCTACAAGAACAAATCCTTAGCCAATCCAGCGCTTCGTCGGCCAACGACACGGTCGACAATTTGCTGGACGATACGCAGGTTCTTGGGGCAGAAGCTGACGACGACGATTCCGCCGACATTCCGACCGGACGCGATCCCATCATCGAAGACGAACTTGCCGCCCTGCGCCGCGAGTTGGAACAGAAGGATTAGCACGATAGCGTCAAGCCGCTGCTGAGACCCGCGAGAGTTCATTGCGGAGGCGAACTGCTACAGTAGATCCTTCAGGTGGAAATGATGCGGGCCAAGCTTTCCGCCGTAGTTTCCGGCCGTCACCAATTCGATCCCATCTACGCTACATGCGGCGTGCAAGCCTGCGCGCATGGCCGCTTGAACCTCGTCGGCAGCCAAGCCGTCGATGACGATTTCATAGACGGCCTCCACGGTTTCGGGAATCGCCAAGTCCGTCATGCCTCGCAGTGTTGGGCAATAGGCATCGTTCGTACTGGCGTTGAGTTTTTTGTAACGTGAACCGACCTTGCTACCGCTACGGACAATCCCACCGGGAAACGGCAGGATCACGTTCGGGATGTCGCGAATCGCCGTCACCGCTGCCTCGGATGCAGACAAGGCGGCATGGGGAGAACGTCCCGCAATTATGAGATTGCCCCCTGCGACCCCCTTGAGCGATCCAAAACGATCCTCGCATAGAAATTCGCCGTCCATCACCGGAATCCGCCAAAGTCGTTGCTTGCCGATTTTTTTGGATTGTTGAAACGAGTCGCCGAAAAACCGCAATTGACCACCGACGGAGAACTGTTTGTCCGTTGGCGTATCAAACAGGCCGTTGTAACAAGCGGTCGTCGGGCACGTCAGCACGCATTGCCCGACACGTCCCACAACGGCCTTGGCCAAGGCATCGCGATTG
>Ga0316204_10011145_pt1 | contig 11353 bp, 8 predicted proteins | sample 6monrhotite_MG_2_FD_205661 | JGI IMG/M metagenome (GOLD analysis project Ga0316204, IMG submission 205661) | Microbial mat bacterial communities from mineral coupon in-situ incubated in ocean water Damariscotta River, Maine, United States -... | ecosystem: Environmental > Aquatic > Marine >...
CTGACATTGCGGCTGTTAATTTTAATGGAGACATAGGCTTTGTTGGTGCCGTCTTCCTCTGATTGATAGAAATTTGTTCTGAGCGAGCCCATGATCACATTGAGATAGCTGCGCAACATGCGATCCTGATCCAGACTATCAACATTTTCCAGCTGTTGCCGGATATCCTTTTCAAGCCGGGCGGATTCCGCTTCGCGATCAATATCTTTTGGCAGAACCTGAGAGAAATTCACCTCAAACAGACGGGATAAATCCCGCGCCGTTTCCCAATATTGGGTCAAGGTGTCCTGCATATAGGTTTCACTATAGGACAGGTTTAACTGGCGCAGATATTTGCTGTAGATTCTCAGGATGAGTACCTGACGATAATTCATACTGGCCCGCAAAACCAACTTGTTAAAGCCATCATTATCAATGCGTTCAATCCAGACCACGCGCAGGGTATTTTCCAGCCGCTCTTTCATGACACTCAGTTCAGAAGAGCATTCTGCCGGGTCTTCCATGTAAAAATCATGGATGGCATGGGTGATCGTCTCGCCCCGTTCTTCGGTTACGACAGAGAAGGCATATTCCTCGATAACCCGCAGGCCAAGATTTTCCAGCATCGGCAGGCAATCGCTAAGGGCGATGGCCTGATGACTGGTATATATTTTCAGCCGGACGGCATTATCGGGGTCTTCGGCCAGACGATAAAAATTAAACTGAATATTATCACTTTCCGGTAATTGTTCCAGTTTCTCAATATCTGTGACCGCAAAGCGTGGGTCAAAATGATGCCGGTAGGATTGGGAAAAGGCTTTGAAATATTTTCGGAACAGGCTGGTGCCGACCTCTTCGCCCCAGCGTTCGTTAAGCACTTCCTGCAGATGATCATTCCAGCGCTGCGCCACTTCGGCTAGTCGGTTATTTATGCTGGCGGTGTCCGGGTTCGGCACGTTACCCGGCTTGGTGCGGATGATGAAATGCCAGCGGGCGAGACGCTCATTACTAAGCTGGGCATAATGGGACGACAGCTCGCCGTTAAAAGCCTCACAAAGAATTTTTTCCACCTTGCCGCGCAGGGTGGAATCATATAAATCACGAGGGACAAAAACCAGAGCGGACACATAACGCTCAAAGCGGTCTTTACGCAGAAAAGCCTGACAGCGCGGCATCACTTTCAAATGCAGAATGCCCAGGGCGGATTCTAAAAGCTGATTTCCTTCAATCTGGAACAGCTCGTCTCTGGGCAGGGTTTCCAGAATATGCATCAGCGCACGGCCATCATGACTATCTGCGGTAAAGCCGGATTCTTTCACAACATGCTGTACCTTGCGGTCAAGGTAGGGGACGGTTTCCGCCCTTTGTTGGTAGGACTGGGCGGTAAAGAGGCCGATAAAACGGATTTCGCTGACGATGCTGCCTTTTTTGTCGTATTTCTTGAAACCGATATAATCCATGTGAACGACTCGATGGACCAGCGATTTGACATTGGCCTTGGTGATTAACATCACATCCGGCTGTTCCATGAAATATTCAATCTCGGGCGAGGTGGGTACCAAGCCTTCCGGCCCCTTCAAAATATAGACTTTTGGGTCGCGCAATATGCCATAACCCTCGCCTTTTGTGCTACCGCTATGGAAATATTCCCGGTAGCCAAGGACGGTGAAATTATCCTCTTTTAACCATTTTAAGAATCTTATGGCTTCTTTGGCCTGTTTTGGATCAATGTTGGATTTTGGCGCGGACTTGGTTACGGCGGCCAGATTTTTGCTGACGTCTTCCATTTTACCGAGCATGGGTTTCCAGTCATCAATGGCGGCGCGGATAAAAGAGACAACTTTATTGAGCTTGGCCTGCAAGGCGGCGATATGTTCCGGGTCCGTCATGGCGGTAACTTCAATATGCATGATGGATTCGGTGACGGTTATATTACCCTTTTCTTTTGATTTTTTTGGGATAATCTTGCCGTCCTTGTCCCGCAGGAAGGTGATGATCGGATGGACCAGCATATGAAGATCATTGCCATCTTCCAGCAGATTTGAGGTGATGGAATCCAACAGAAACGGCATGTCATCATTGATGATCTGAATGATGGTGTGGTTTGCTGGCCAGCCATGTTCCTCCAGCGTGGGATTAAATACCCTGATTTTACTGGTGCCTGTTTTGCGTTTGGCGCAAAATTTCCATAAGGAAAGCGCGGCAGCGTATAGCTCGTCTATGGGACGGCTGGCCAATTCCTCGGGCGAGGCATGTTTATACATATCCTGAATGAATTGATTAAATTCAGAGTTATGAGCAGTTTTCAGACGTTCAGCCGCAAAATCTGCGATGGCGTCAATTCTGACTTTTTTTTGTGTCCAGTTCGTCACATTCCTGATCCTTCTTGTCGCACCGTATGTCTGTCATAAGGTATATATATTAATCTTTTGTCACTTTTTTGGTTTGTTGAGGGGGACATCCCCCTCTTTGGCAAGGCGGTTTAAAATTTGTGCCAACAGCTTTTCATCTTCTTTAAGTATTTTTATCACATCCATACGTAATCCATCATGGCGGCCAAGGATCAAACATAAGTCATCGTGACCTGTTTTATTTTTCAACGCGCTGGCAAGAGGAAAACTGGCGATGGCAGGCATTTCGCTGGCTACATGTTTGTTTTCTTCCTGTATAGGCGGCTCTTGTTGCACTGGTCGCCCCGTGCGTTCGGCCTGAACGCAGCCTTTGATTCCGCCGGGAAACTGGTCGAGAAAATCAGGTAACCCTGCGCCGTTCTGGTGATTTTTTTGTGCAAAAGACAGAGCTGCGGCATATTCGGTCAGACGGGTTTTGTCATAATCCCGGCCAAAACATAGTTTCAGTACGGGCGTGAAGGGCGCGCGGGCTTGTGCCTTTAATCCCTCGGCCTGTAAGAGGGCACCATAATGGGCAGGATTTGCCAGGCATAATTCGTGAAATGTCAGAACCGCTCCCAAGGCTTGATATAAAGACTTCCGGGATCGCAGGTCGGTTGGGCCCTGTCCCTGTATCAGTCTGCGGCATTGATCCAGAGATGTCAGAAGAGGCAGGTTTTCTTCAATAGTTTTTGTTGTCACAGTTTTTTTTGCAACAGCTTTCTTTTGGGCTGCCGGCGGATCGATCGCGATGGGCTCGCTTTCTTTATGATCTGACAATTCGTTTTCGCTGATCCAGCGAATGGCCCCCAGAATAAAATTGATATTTTCCCCATCATCACTAAAGGGCAGCAAAATGCCGCGATAGAGAATTTTTTCTTTGGCCTTATTATTGAATTCCGCATCAAAGGAAATGGGGCTTTTGTTGGCCAGAACCTCCATATAATGATCGGTGATGCGGCTGAGCAGGGTGCGGCGCGGAATTTCACTGACGCCGGCATGGGTCAGATCCTGTTCCACATCCTGTTTCAAAAGTTGTCCGATAACCTGTAAAGTTGGCTCGCTTTCTGAATCCCGCAGGTCAATGAGGACCATGTTATCTTTATATACTGCGATATCTTCGGGGGTAAGCGATTTTAAGGGCGGAATGCCTTGGTCAGCCGCCAGCCCAAACCAATAATTATATAATTGGAAGGTTATTCTTTGTTCCTGACCTGTAAATTCGACAGGATTCATGGTGTTTTTTTCCTTGGCTCGGACTCAGGCTAAGAAAGATGCCGACTCAAACACATTATAAATACTCTCACCAGACAACTTTTTCCAGCTATAGTTATCGCGGAAATGTAAATATCCGGTGAATCGATCAAGGGGGATGATAAAATCAGCCAAGCAGGGCGATGGCCGTCCAGTTAACCGCAAGGGCGGCAAGATAGGCCAGGGCGAAAAGATAGCCGGTCATAAAGGCCGTCCAGGCCCAGCTGTTGGTCTCCCGCCGGACGGTGGCAAGGGTGGCCAGACACTGCGGGGCAAAAATATACCAGGCCAGAAAAGCAAGGGCGGTTGGCAGGGGCCAGCTGCTTTGAATGACGGCCCGCAAGCTTTGTTCAACGTGGCCTTCACTGCCCTGCAGGGCATAGACGGTGCCGAGCGCGCCAATGGCGACCTCACGCGCGGCCATGCCAGGAATGAGCGCGATCGACATTTCCCAGTTAAAGCCCAGCGGTGCAAAAATATGGTGCAACGCGCGGCCCATGATGCCGGCATAACTGTAAAAAATATCCGGCTCCAACCCGCCAATGGGTTTTTTGGGATATTGTGCCAAGGCCCATAAGGCGATGGCAGAATATAAAATGATCGTCCCGGCCCGCCGGAGGAAGGCCCTGACCCGCTCCCACAGATTGATCAATATATGGCGCAGGACGGGCAATTGATATTTGGGCAATTCCATCAGGAAAGGCTGTGCTGTGCCACGGGTCAAGGTCATTCTTAAGACCAGAGCCACGATCAGCGCGCTGAGGATACCCACCAGATATAAACCAAACAAGACCATGCCCTGCAACCCAAACAGGCCGTATATTATCGGATGATTAGGCACAACAGCCCCGATCAGCAGCGCATAGACCGGAATGCGCGCCGAGCAGGTCATCAGAGGTGCGATCATTATGGTGGTGAGTCGGTCCCGATGATGCTCAATGGTGCGGGTGGCCATGATGCCCGGAATGGCACAGGCAAAACTGGACATAAGCGGGATGAAGGCCCGGCCATTGAGACCGACCATAGCCATCAGCCGATCCATGATAAAAGCCGCCCGGGCCATATATCCGGTAGCCTCCAGGATCAGGATAAAAGTGAAGAGGATAATAATCTGCGGCAGAAAAACCAGAACGCTGCCCACCCCGGCAATGATCCCGTCATTAATCAGGCTGCGGAACCAGTTATCAGGCAATATCGTTGCCAGCCCCCGCTGAAGGACGGCAAAGCCGTCTTCGATCAGGGTCATAGGGGCTTCGGACCAGAAATAGACCAGCTGGAACATACCAAACAGGGTGATGAAGAAAATAATCAGGCCCAGCAGCGGGTGCAAAAGAATTTTATCCAATTGCCGGGTGATTTTATGATGGGTGCCTTCAGACAAGAGGGCTTTTTGGACAATATTTCGGGCCAGTATCTGTAATTCTCGCGTGGTGGGGGCTTGTTCCCTCTTTTGTTTTGGCGGCAGATGGGTGACGCGGTCTGAAAGTTGTCTTTTTAAGTTGTCTAAACTGCCTTGGCGCACGGCAATGGTGGTCACCACGGGAATGCCCAATTCCCTTGACAGGATATCCAGATCAATTTCGATGTCGTCGCGCTGTGCCATATCGTGCATATTCAGGGCCAGAATGATCGGCAGCCCAAGATGTTTTAATTCCAGCACGAGGCGCAAATGAACCCTCAGGTTGGTACTGTCGGCGACACAAAGCAGCAGATCGGGCTGACTTTCGCTCTGATGAGTGCCGGTGATGACCTGACGGCTGACCCGTTCGTCAAGGGTGCGGTCTTTCAGGCTATAAATACCGGGCAGGTCGATCAGGGTAATCGTCTGGCCCGCGGCGGTGGTATATTTTCCGCTGCGCCGTTCCACAGTTACGCCGGGATAGTTGGCCACCTTTTGCCGGCTTCCGGTCAGGCTGTTGAACAGGGAACTTTTACCGCAATTGGGGCTACCGACCAAGGCAACCTTAATATCATGGGGCTGACTGGACATGGGCTTTAAACTTTCCCGTCATGCGGTTTTGCCGGACCAATTCGGACCGCAGCGGCTTCCCTTCGGCGCAGGGCCACCGTCATTTGCCCGATACGTATGGCAATAGGGTCACGGGATACCGGTCCTTCGTGGAGAATTTTTACATCCAGCCCTTCTTCAAAGCCAATTTCCAACAGGCGCTCCTCCAAATCCCGGGCGAAATCAGCATTCTGACATCGTTCCGCCGCAAAGCCGAGAATTTGGGCAACATCGCCCTTATTTAAATCGCTGAGATATTTTTCTGTCATCATACTAATATATAACTAGTTAATAATAATTATCAACAACACCTATATGATTTCCTTGGCATTGTAAATGGTCAAAGCATGTATTTATTTCTTATTTCAATTTATTTGATTTATGGTAAATTCAAACAATCGTATGAACCTCAATGAATAAGGACTATGGTTATGCCCTATGATTTTACCGGACAAGTGGCCATTATCACCGGCGCAGGCGGCGGGCTTGGCCGCGCCCATGCCCTGGCCTTTGCCCGCCGGGGGGCTATGGTCGTGGTCAATGATCTTGGCGGTGCGCGCGACGGCGGTGAAATCTCTCCGGACGCTGCCGCCACTGCTGCCCATAAGGTGGTTCAGGACATTACGGATTTGGGCGGAAAAGCTCTGGCGAATATTGGTAATGTGACGTCAGAGGCGGATATGCAGGATATGGTTGATCAAACCATGTCGGCCTTTGGCCGTATTGATATTCTGGTCAATAATGCGGGGATTTTGCGTGATAAGACATTCAGTAAAATGACTCTGGCCGATTTTAAAATGGTGATGGACGTTCATTTGATGGGCAGCGTTATCGCCACCCGCGCGGTTCTGCCGATCATGCAGGCGCAGGATTATGGCCGTATCGTGATGACCACTTCCTCCAGCGGTCTTTATGGTAATTTCGGCCAGAGCAATTATGGCGCGGCCAAGCTGGGCCTTGTCGGCCTGACCAACACGTTAAAGCTGGAGCTGTTTAAATATGGCATTCGGGTTAATGCGCTGGCCCCGGTGGCGGCAACGCGCATGACTGATGATATTATGCCGCCGCAAATGCTGGACTTATTAACGCCGGAGTCTGTTTCCCCAGCGGTATTATTTATGTGCGGCAAGGACGCGCCGACGGGGGAGATTATCACGGCGGGTGCCGGCATGTTCGCTCGCGCGCAAATTCTGGAAAGCGAGGGCCTGTTTCTGGGCGCGGATGCCACGCCGGAAAGGATCGCCGAAAGCTGGCACACTATAACCGACATGACCCGTGCGAAACCCTATAAACAGGGCGCCGATCAAAGTCAAAAATTCGTCGTCAGTGCTTTTAAGAACGAGGAATGATTTAGGTCAGATGTCAAGATCTGACCCTAGGCTTGTTTTAATTCCGCCAACAGCTGTGTGAAACGCTCGCCCTGAATTGTGACATGGGCGAAGAGGGCCTTTGCGGCCTTATCGCCATCACCCTCTTCAATGGCTTTAACGATAGTGCCATGTTCATCTAGGGAGCTTTTGATGCGATTACGAACCCTGAGCTGCAGCCGGCGATAAATCTGTAACCTCTGGCGCAATCTTCGGAGTTCTTCTGCAAAAAAAACATTATGACACCCATCATAGATTACCTCATGAAACGTGGCATTTACGGCGTAATAAACGTCCGGGTCATCGGTTGTGGCCGCGTCAGAACATGCGTTATGGGCGGCTTTTAACGCCTGCAGTTCACGCTCATTCATGCGCCGCGCCGCCAGGCGGCCACAGATGGCTTCCATTTCTGCCATGGCCTCAAACATTTCGAGGAGTTTTTCCAGATATATCGGCGTAACATAGGCCCCGCGGTGCGGTTTGATATCCACAAGACCCACGGCGGCCAATTGAATGAGGGCTTCGCGAACCGGGGTTCTGGAGACACCAAAACGCTCAGACAAACTAACCTCATCAAGTTTGCTGCCCGGCGCAATCTTGCCGGTGGCAATATCTTCTTCCAAAATTTCGCATAAATTATGCGCCCGGCCAGAAACCATTATACAAATCCTATAAAATTGTATACAATATAACGTGTGTCATATAATTATCGCATATCTTGCGCAAAGTAAGCAAACAATTCCAGTGGAGGATAAATATAATGGTGATATACGGCGTTGCAATCCTTGCAGCATGTACTTTGGGCGGGCTTTTCTTGGGCGATCTTTTGGGCCAGGCCTTGAATGTGCAGGCTAATGTTGGCGGCGTTGGCTTTGCCATGCTCTTTCTGATTTTGCTGGCAAACTTACCGAAGAAATATTTCAATATCGATGTGATGTCGCGGGAAGGTGTGGCCTTCTGGAGCTCGATGTATATTCCGATCATTGTGGCGATGGCGGCCAAGCAGGATGTCGTTACTGCGGTGGCGTCAGGGACGGTTGCTATTATTGCGGGGGTATTGGCGGTCGCGGCGAGCTTTGCCATGATCCCGGTCCTGATGCGTTTTGTCATAGACAAAGAAGGTGGCGGCACATGATTTGGGATGCACTAACTCAGCTTGCCCAGAAAAACAGCCTGCTCGTGGCTTTTGTTTTTGTCGGGATAGCGATGTGGTTTTCGTACCAGCTATCAAAGCGATTGACCTATGGCTGGATGCATGGATCGGCCATTGCAATTACGATTGGGCTTCTGCTGGCCTATGTCGGCGGTGTGAGCACGGGCGGTAATAAAGGCCTTGCGGATGTTGGGCTATTGGGGGGTATTGCCATTATGGGGGGCGGTATGTTTCGTGATTTTGCCATTGTTGCAACCGCTTTCGGCGTTCATCTGGATGATCTGAAAAAGGCTGGTTTTGTCGGTAGTTTCTCCGTCATTATTGGCGTGCTGCTTTCTTTCACGGTTGGTGCTCTTGTTGCGCTGGCCTTTGGTTATACCGATCCTGTGGTCATTACCACCATTGGTGCGGGCGCCGCCACCTATATTGTTGGCCCGGTTACGGGGGCTGCGCTTGGCGCCAGCTCGGACATAATTGCTTTGAGTATTGCGGCGGGGCTGGTAAAATCTATTTTGGTTATGATTGTAACGCCGTTGGTCGCAAAACGCGTTGGGCTTGATAACCCCTCTGCCGCCATGATCTATGGCGGGTTAATGGGAACCACAAGCGGCGTTTCGGGCGGGCTTGCCGCGACGGACCCGAAGCTGGTGCCTTACGGCGCGATGACAGCAACATTCTATACCGGCGCCGGGTGTCTTTTGGCCCCGTCACTCCTATTTTTGATTGTTAAGGCCTTCGCAAGCTAGAGGGCGATCAACATGAATAGAATCTTTTTGGGCGATCTATTAAGAACGATATCGGAAAGAGGCCGTCATTTGCTCGGCTCACTTCGTGAGGGGCCTTCGCCGGATGAGGGTTTGACCAGCCTTGCCAATACGGTTCTGTCCAACAAGGGCGAAGCATCCGGCATCGTGATGGCCAGCGATTTCTTCAGATTGTTTCATTCTGCCTCCGACAATGAAAAAGAGCAATTTTTTATGGATCTTGCCCTTGAATTTGGCCCCAATGAGGCACGGCTTGAAATGGCTGTCATGGCCTATCAAAAAGACCGCAGCCCCGCCGCTTCCCTTGAATTACATGCCGCATCGGAACCCCGGCGGCAAGAATTGTTTCGGCGCCTTAATCTGGCACCAGGCGGTACGGCAGGACTGGTGAATATGCGTGCGGGTCTTTTAATGCTGTTGAAGGATCGACCGGAACTTGGTGCGGTTGATGGTGATCTTGTTCACCTGTTTGCATCATGGTTTAATCGCGGATTTCTGGTCATCAAGAAAGTTGACTGGGATACCTCCGCAACGATTCTCGAAAAAATCATTCAATATGAGGCGGTACATGCGATTCATAATTGGCAGGAATTGCGCCGGCGCATTAATCCTGTGGATCGGTGCTGTTATGCCTTTTTTCATCCGGCTTTGCTGGATGAACCGCTGATTTTTGTTGAGGTTGCCCTATCGGATAACATGGTGGGCGCGATTGCCCCGATTTTAAGTTCCGAGCGTCGTATTATGTCCCCTGAAGCGACCAATACGGCGATTTTTTATTCTATATCCAACTGCCAAAAGGGTCTTGCGGGTATTTCCTTTGGTCATTTTCTTATCAAGCAGGTTGTTGAAGAGTTGAAGCAGGAATATCCGACACTGAAAAAATATGTAACCCTGTCACCGGTACCGGGCTTCATGCGGTGGTTTGAGCAAACACGCGGCGGGGATCATGGGGCAGATATCGACCTGCAGGCCATTTTGCAGAATGACGCATGGTGGACATCGAAAGAGCGGGCATTGGGCATTAAAGACAGGCTCATGCCGATTGTTGCGGACTATCTCGTCAATGGGAAAGCCAATGGTTTTCCGCTGGACCCGGTTGCGCGGTTTCATCTGGGAAATGGCGCCAGTCTTGAGCGGATAAACTGGCTCGGGGATACTTCCCCAAAGGGAATGAGCCAGTCGGCTGGTGTGATGGTTAATTACCTTTATAACCTTGACAAAATACAGGAAAACCATGAACGCTATGCCACATCGGGCCATGTTGCGGTATCAGGCAGCGCGCGTAAACGCTTCACAACATAATTTTGGGAATTTCACATGAGTGCAAATTTATTTGACGTTATCGAAACCAGCATCAAAAATAAAGATAACCGTTTCATCGAGACAGAGGAAGGTAGAATATATACCTACGGTGATATGTTGGCTCTTTCAGGTCAATATGCCAATGCGCTGGCGGCATTTGGTGTCAAGGCCGATGACAGGGTCGCCGTACAGACGGACAAAAGCCCGGAGGTTTTATTCCTCTATCTTGCGTGCCTGCGTGTGGGCGCGGTCTATCTGCCGTTAAACACCGATTATACCATGAGCGAGATCGCGTATTTTTTGAGCGATGCAGAACCGGTTCTTGCGGTTTGCCGCCCGGATTCAAAGGACGGGTTTGACGCGCTTGCGGCGGCGGCCGGGGTAAAACAGGTCTGCACGATGGATCATGAGGGCGGCGGCAGTTTGAACGCGCGCGCCGCAGAATGCGATACCGCCTTCAAGACCGTTTGCAGAATGGCGGATGACCTCGCGGCCATACTTTACACATCCGGGACGACCGGGCGATCAAAAGGCGCGATGCTGACCCATGAGAATTTAACGTCAAACGCCCGCGTTTTGGCGGAATATTGGCGGTTCACCCCGGGAGATATTTTACTTCATGCATTGCCGATCTATCATGTTCATGGCCTTTTTGTGGCGACCAATACGGCGCTTTTGTCTGGGTGCTCTATTCTGTTTATGTCGAAATTTACCCCATCCGAAGTGGGCCGGTTAATGTCCAAAGCCACGGTTATGATGGGCGTTCCCACTCATTATCACCGCCTTCTGGCTTTAGCGGAATTTGACGCGGATATGGTAAAAAATATGCGACTTTTCATCTCGGGTTCGGCTCCGCTCTCGCCGGAAACCCATAAAGAATTTTCGGCGCGTACGGGACAGGCCATTCTCGAACGCTACGGCATGACAGAAACCAATATGAATACGTCAAATCCTTATGACGGTGAGCGGCGTCCGGGGACAGTTGGCTTTCCCTTGCCCGGCATCGATCTGCGCATCGCAGAATTGGAGACTGGCCGCGTGCTGGCGCAGGGGGAGATCGGCGTTATTGAAGTGCGTGGCCCGAATGTTTTTAAAGGCTATTGGCGGATGCCTGACAAAACCGCCGCTGAATTTAG
>Ga0316204_10011146_pt1 | contig 11352 bp, 3 predicted proteins | sample 6monrhotite_MG_2_FD_205661 | JGI IMG/M metagenome (GOLD analysis project Ga0316204, IMG submission 205661) | Microbial mat bacterial communities from mineral coupon in-situ incubated in ocean water Damariscotta River, Maine, United States -... | ecosystem: Environmental > Aquatic > Marine >...
GGATCTGTTCGACGGGCGCGACCTGTCGAAGGTCAGGATCACGACCCAGGCCGAGCAGGAGGACGCGGAGATGGCCGTCGTCCTGGCGGCGCGCGACATCGTGGCCCTGGGCATGGGGACCGGCGCGACCTGGGATCTGCTGGTGGACCTCTACAAGCGGCAGCCCGTGCCCAAGGTCCGCACCTCGCGGACGGTGCTCGAGCAGCAGTTCAGCACGCCGATCCCCCTGGGGTATCTTGCCGGGGTGCTGGCCGGGGTGAACAGCGCGAGCAAGGTCTACGAGCCCACGGCGGGGCACGGTTCGCTCCTGACCGCGCTGGCGGACCTGGACAAGGCCGTCGTCAACGAGCTGGACCCCGACCGGCGCAGGCGGCTGGAGAAGTACCTGGGGCTCGAGCCTTCGAAGGAGGACGCAGCCGGACTCTTGGTGCCGGACGTGGATGTCGTGGTCGCCAACCCCCCCTTCGGCCATGCCGGCAAGCGGTACACGTATCACTTCGGCTCCACCGGGGCCAAGTCCTTCGAGACGGGCCTGATCGACCACGCCATCGTGGCGAAGTCGCTAGAGTGGGCACGCGCCGACGCGCGGGGCGTGTTCATCATCGGCAGCCAGAAGAGCCTCAAGGGCGGCGCCGAGGAGCGCGCGAAGGCCCGCAAGAAGGCGTACAACACCGGCCAGAAGCGGATCTTCTTCCGCGAGCTGTACAAGAACTGGAACGTGGTGCTCCACGTCACCCTGAGCGGAGACCTCTACAAGAAGCAGGGGGCCGCCTGGCCCATCGACCTGATCGTCGTAGACGGGAGGGGCGAATCGAAGCTCGAGGTGCCCGCCGTCGAAGAACCCCGTACCCTGGAAACCTGGCATGAAGTCGGTTCACTACTGGACACCATCGGGAGTCCCCATCGGGCTGGGCGGCGTCCCGGCGAAGAGGGGGGAGACGCTGACGACGTGGGACTACCACGACCGTCTGCTACGGAGGCTGTACGGGATGCTGGAGACGGCGGGCCGGGAGCGGGTCCGGGCGCTGGTGGCGGCGCTGTTCGTGAACCGGGGGCTGATGGAGCCCGAGGTGCTGACTCTGCCGTCGCTGAACCTGGCCGAGAGGCTGATGGAGCACGACCTGGTGATGAGCGCGATCCCGACTCCGTGGGTGCGGACGAAGGTGGAGAAGGTGCACGTGCCCCCGCCGACGCAGCTAGGGGAGTGGATGAGCTACCTCCCGGGGTAGAGCCTGACCCGAGCGCGCTGTTCGACGACCTCCTGGACGAGGCCTACGAGGAGGACGAGCTAGAGGCGAAGCTCACGTTCAAGAAGGCCAAGATCGTCCCGACGCGCGCGGGCGTGAAGACGATCCCCATCGACGAGGAGGCCACGCAGCCCTCCCCCGAGTGGGTGGAGGAGATGGTCCAGAAGATCCTGAGCGACACCCTCCGGTTCAGCTACAAGAGCCGGGTGTCGCCCGGCCTGTGGGAGGGCTGGCGCGAGCGCCTTGGGCGAGCTGCGAGTTGGTGGCGCGAGATGTCCCCGTCGTCGCAGGAGCGTGCAGGCCTTTCCACGATCAAGAGGCACCTCAGCAACGTCGGCTGGACGAAGAAGGCCATCGAGGACGTGGTGAAGCCCCGCCTGCCCGCGGGGGTCACCTGGGGCGGCATGGAGAAGAAGGACGGCGTTCGGCTGATGAACGCCATGCTGGACCTGGATGCGGCGATCCGGCAGTTCCCCGAGCGCGCGCGCGCGGTGGCCGCGGAGCACGGCTTCAACACGGAGTCCGAGGTGCGCGCGGAGGAGCTGCTGGCGTCTCCCTTCACGATGGACGCAGCGTTGGCGCGTATCAAGGCGCGGTGGGATGCGGAGAAGGAGCGGAAGCAGGAACAGCGGAAGGTCTCCACCGACAAGGCAATCCAGGAGGCACGGGCCGAGGCCAAGAAGAGGACCGCAGCCAAGAAGAAGGCGGCTCCCCCGAAGACCGACGCGGACAAGGGCCTGGACGACATCGCGGACCTGTTCAGCGTGCCCAGTTTCGACCGGGCCAAGTACCTGAAGGTCTCGCCCGCGTTCAAGTCGAAGCTCGAGGCCGCGAAGGTGGACCCCACGGACACCCGTGGGATCGTCAAGACGATCATCGGGTACTTCCAGGAGGTCCACAACTTCACGAAGGCCCAGGTCTCCAACCTGAAGCAGTACGTCCTTCAGTTCATCGAGGACGTGGGGGCCGGTGAGATCACCTGGGGGAAGCGCAAGCCCAAGAAGACGGAGCGCCCCGCCGAGGATCTGGTGGAGGACACGGAGTTCCAGGTCGGCTACGAGGGACGCTCCAATGCTCGAAGCATGGGGACGCTGCTCCCGAAGAATATGCAGACGGCCATGCAGGTCTCGCTCGACAAGCTCGAGCAGGAGGTGGGGATGGGCGTTGACGCCTACCTGGCCTCTGAGATGGGCTGGGAGGTGGATGAGGTCGAGGAGAAGCTGGGCCGCGAGCAGGTGGACTCGACCGCGCTGGCGATTTCCTCGCTGAAGCGCAGCCGCGCGTTCATCATCGGGGACCAGACCGGGGTGGGTAAGGGCCGGCAGGTGGCGACGATCATGGAGTGGACCCGCCGACAAGGCCTGCTCCCGGTCTTCGTCACGGTCAAGAAGGGGCTGTTCAAGGATATCTACCGCGACCTGGACGACATCGGTGCCACGGGGTTCCGCCCCTACGTCACGCACCGCAACGGCTTCCCGCGCCTCAAGCTGCCTAACGGATCGTTCCTGGGGATCGCCTCCCCGAAGGTCCACGCGCAGGCGAAGGCGATGGCCCTGGGGCCGAGCCCGAAGCTGCACCCCGACTACGATTCGATCTTCACGACCTACGACCAGATGAAGACGGACAAGGGGAAGAGGGTGGACCGTCACTACATGATGGAAGCCCTGGCCCCTCAGTCCGTGTTCATCATGGACGAGTCGCACGAAGGGGCCGGCACCGAGCTGACCCCCGCCGAGCAGAAGCAGGTGGACGAGGGCACGAAGCTGCCGCGCTCAGTTTGGCTGCGGGGCGTGCTCGAGCACTCGCGGGGCGGGGTGTTCTCATCGGCCACGTTCGCCAAGGACGCCTACACGATGGCCCTGTACTCCAAGACGGACCTGGGGCTGGCGTTCCCGAGCCCGGACGAGCTGGAGGTGGCTCTCGTTTCTGGCGGGGACGCGATCATGCAAGTCGTCTCGAACGACCTCACGGCGTCGGGCCAGCTTGTGCGGCGGGAGCGTTCGTTCGAGGGCGTCGAGATGACCGACGAGGCTGTCCCGGTCACCGAGGAACGTCTCGATGAAGTGTCGCAACACCTGGCGGACTTCCTGGACCTGGACGTAAACCTGATGGCGGCGGCGCGCAAGGACTTCACCGCTGACGTGCTGCCGGGCCTGGACCTCGAGGCCTTCCCCGATGCTGGTGTTGGCATGACGGCGGCGCAGGACATGGGCTTCGGGTCGCAGATTTACGAGATCGGTCGGAAGACGATGCTCGCGCTCAAGGCGAAGGCCACCGCGGACGCGGCCATCGCGGAGTGGAAGCAGGGGCGCAAGCCCGTCGTGACGTTTGAGATCACGATGGAGTCCACCCTCCGCGACCTGGTGAAGGCGGACGAACTCAGCGAGGGGTCCGTGCTGCCCAACGATGACTTCCGCGTGGTCATGCGGAATGCGCTCAATCGGCTGCGCCGGATCACCCTCAAGGATCCCGACAACCCGAGGGGTCCGGCCATCGGGCACCACATCATCACGGACGCCCAGTTCCAGCAGATCGGGCACGGCGGGGCGCTCGAGAAGTGGAACGCCATGCTCAAGTCGGTCGAGGACATGGACGTGTCGGAGCTGACCCTCTCCCCCATCGACACGATGGTCGAGCGCATGGAGGAGGCCGGGATGCGCGTGGGCGAGCTGACGGGGCGAAGCATGAAACTGCGCTCTGTGAAGGGCCGCAAGGTGCTGGCGACTCGGCAGTCCGGTGCCGGCCTGAACAACCAGGCCATCGAGGACTTCAATAGCGGCGAACTCGACGCGCTGCTGTTCAACGTGACCGGCGCGACGGGCTTCTCGATGCACGCGAGCGAGAAGGTCAAGGACCAGCGACAACGGGTGATGCTCATGCCCGAGGTCTCCTCCAACATCGTCATCCACAAGCAGATGATGGGCCGGATCCACCGCACCGGCCAGGTGATCGAGCCGACCGACTACGCGCGGCGGTTCGAGAACGAGAAGTACGGGCTCCCGATGTTCCGCATCCTGTTCGCGGACGTTCCCTACGAGTCGCGCCAGAAGGCCGTGATCCAGAAGAAGATGGCGTCACTGAACGCCACGACGACATCGGCCACGGAGTCGGCTGACCGGATGGAATCGGGGGTGGACTACCTGAACAAGTACGGGGACCGGGTTGTCGTGGACGTGCTCCAGGATCTTGACCTACGCACGGTCGCCCGGCTAGGCATGGAGAAGTTCCTGGGGGAGGACGCCCCGGTGCAGGACGCGGCCAAGAAGTTCAGCGGGCGCGCGCTGGTGCTTTCCGTCAGGCAGCAAGAGGAGGTGATGCGGCTCATCGAGGACGCCTACGCCGAGTACATCAAGTACCTGGACGCCATCGGAGCGAACGACCTGGTGGCCCCCCTGCTCGAGCTGGACGCGAAGCGGGTGGCCCTGAAGGAAGTGAAGGGTTCTGACGGCCCCTCGAGGTTCCAGCGCGCGATCTACGAGGAGCGCGTGGACGTGAAGAAGCTGTACCCCCCCATTCCGGTGGAGGGGATGCTGGAGAAGGTGGTCCCGGTGGAGCGCGAAGCGATCCTCGCCGGCATCCGTGAGTCTCTGCCGCGCGAGCTGGGGGTGCTCGAGGAGGAGATCAATCGCGTCACCGAGAACGTCGGCCCCCTCACCGAGGCGCGGGATGCGGCGTTCGACGCTCTCCAGCGGGAGGAGGGAGCCTATGCAGCGGCCCGCGCGGCGACTGCCGAGAAGCTGAAGAAGCCGGACAGCCTGAAGAAGGCCGAGGGCGCGGCCCGGCGCACCCAGAAGGAGCTGGACAGGGGCAAGAACCGGGTGGAGCTGACCCGTGCCCAGATGGCGAAGCTGAACAACCAGGCGAACGCGCTCGAGCAGACCCTAGAGCGGTTCAAGCCGGGCAACCCCATCATGTTGACCACGGCCAAGGTCAACGCGAGCGGCGAGGAGGGCGAGCGCAAGATCACGTTCGGCATCGTGGTGAAGCTCGAGCGGCGCGGGAAGACCAAGAGCGCCCTGTCCCCGAGCGACTACGCCGTCACGATCTACACGGCTGCGGGCACGGCCCCGGTGTCGATCCGGCTGTCGCAGGTCTTCTCTGGCAAGGTCCAGGCATCGACTTCGACGATGGCGACGGTGGAGAAGGTGGTCAACGCGGAGCGTGCGAACGCCCGCCAGCAGGTGTCCATCATGAGCGGCAACACCCTGCGGGCCTGGGGCGAGTTCTCGACGGCGGGGCAAATCATCATCTTCCGCGACCACGGTGGCCGGGTCCGCGAGGGCGTGATGCTCCAGGACGGCATGACGGCCATCGAGGTGCTGCGGAACCGCCCGCTCCTCATGTCGCCGGCTCAGATCGAGGTGCTGGCGGACAAGGAGGGCCAGTTCGGCGTGGGTGTTTGGGGGCCTGACGGGCTCCCCCGCGTCCAGATGCAGGTGGGCAACGGGAACGTGGCCTTCCGCATGGCGTCCGCGGGCTCGTTCAAGGCGGTGTTGGCCGAGCTGCGGAGGCGTGACTACCCCGAGCTGGAGCAGCGGAGCGTGGAGGGCAAGAAGTTCTGGGTCTTCCCCGCCGAGGTCCACCTGACGCCCCAGCAGGCGAGCACCATCGCCCTGGTGGTCACTCAGGAGATGGGCAAGCGGTACACCTGGTCCGTGGCCGAGGGCAGCAACGGCCAGGAGTCGAAGGATGCCGTCCGCGATGCCCTGGGCCTGCCCAAGCCGAAGGTCAAGGACGTGGACATCGACACGGCGGACTTCTCGGTTCCCCGCTCGAGGCGGCACAAGGCGGTCCCGCTGCGGTTCGACACCGGCCCCGAGGGGTTCTGGGACCACAAGCGGCGTCTGCTCCAGGACAAAGACCTGCGGTTCAAGCGGTTCGAGGAGCGCCTGCGCTCTGTCGGCGGCGTGGTCGGCTGGCAGAACAGCGTGTACCGCTCGATGGAGCGGCACCCCGGCAAGGTCGAGAAGGATCTGCGGCGCTGGTCCAAGCACTTCTACGACAAGATCGTCGAGGTGGCCGGCGAGGCGGGGCTCACCCCCAAGATCATCGACCTGTTCCTCTACGTGCGGCACGCGCCCGAGCGCAACGACTACATCCGCAAGAAGAACATCGCGGAGTGGAAGAAGCAGGCCACGAAGAAGCTGCGCCAGGACTCGAAGAACAGCGCGACCACGGCGCAGCGCCAGCTCGACCGGGCCGCCGAGGACTACGAGGTCGCCCTGGCGAAGCTCTCCAACTACGAGGAGGGCACGAAGTCCTACGACCAGGCCGTCCGTCGCCTCCAGAAGCGGAAGGACGATATGCGCGAGCTCAAGGTCAACATCACCGAGCAGCTTCGCATCGCGGCCAAGCCCGAGGACTACCTGGTGCTGCCGCCCGAGCCGATCCCGTTCACGGATGTTGAGCAGGATCCGGGCTCTGGCATGGAGACGAGCGTGGCCGAGGCCCTGCTGAAGGACATGAGGGCGGGCGAGCAGGGTGAGGCCCTGGACAAGATCGGGGCGCTGGTGGACGCCATGAACCAGGACACGCGGGCGCAGCAGCTCGCGCACGGGCTCATCAGCCGGGCCACCTACGATACGTGGGAGGCGCGGTACGACCACTACGTCCCGCTGCGGACGGCGGTGGAGCCGAGCCGGGAGCGGACGGGCAAGCGGTTCGACACGCGCGGGCCGGTGACGAAGGAGGCCTGGGGCCGGAAGCAGCTCGCTCACTCCCCGCTGACGTTCTCGATCCAGCAGGGTCGAGGGGCCATCGTCTACGGGCACAAGAACCAGGTCGGCGTGTCGCTCCTGCGGCTCATCAAGAAGAACCGGAAGCTGGTCACGGGCCAGTTCGAGGTGCGCGAGGAACCTGAGATCCATGAGGCCGAAGACGGCGAGCAACTGCCCACGGAGACGCAGCCCCAGGACAACGAGTTCGGGCTGCGGAGCAACGGGCGCGCGGTCTACGTGCGGGTGACGGACCCTCTGCTCCTGCGCTCCCTCCAGGGGCTAGGGGACAAGCACGCGGGGCCGGTGGTGGATGTGCTCTCGCGGCTCAACCGCTTCCTGTCGATGATGAACACGTCCCTGGACGTGGGGTTCCTGCTGACCAACTTCACGCGCGACCTTCAGACGGCCTCGATCAACCTGGCCGGCGAGGAGAGCACGAAGCTGGCGCGGCAGGTGTTCCGCTCCACGATCAACGGCACGGCGGTTCGAGCTGCGCTCCGGGGCTTCGGTGAGCGCAAGGGCACGACCCCCGCCCAGGAGGAGTGGGACGATGCGTTCGCGGCCCTGGAGGACGCGGGCGGGCTCACCGGCTGGTTCTACCAGCGGGACTTCGCCCAGCAGTCGGCGGACCTCTCGCGCGACCTGGCGGACGTGAACCCCACCACGGGGCGCGCGGCCTGGCTGAAGGTCCGCAAGATGGGGACGCTGATCGAGAACTACAACCGGGCCTTCGAGAACGGGGTGCGGCTCGCGGCCTTCAAGCACGGGCGCGAGGCCGGGATGAGCGAGGAGCAGGCGGCGAGCCTGGCGAAGAACCTCACGGTGAACTTCAACCGGCGCGGCGAGTGGGGCCAGGTCGCCAACAGCCTGTACCTGTTCTACAACGCGAGCGTGCAGGGCACGGCGCGGATGCTCCTGTCCACCCGCTCCCCCGGGGTCCGCAAGCTCCTGGTCGGCATCGCCAGCGCGGCCTTCGCGCTCGAGTTCCTGAACGCGGCCATGTCGGACGACGACGAGGACGGCGTGCCCTTCTACGACAAGATCCCCGACTACATCAAAGAGCGGAACCTGATCTGGATGCTCCCGGGGACCGGTGGCGGCTACGTCAAGATCCCGCTCCCCTACGGGTACTCGCTGTTCCACACCATCGGCCAGCAGGGCGCTGCGGTCGCTCGAGGTGCGGCGACGACGGGCCAGGCGTTCTCCCGCACGGGCGCGGCGGCGCTGGATTCCTTCTCTCCCCTGGGCAGCCGCAACCCCTTCGAGAGCGCGACGGCCTTCGCGGAGATGGCTCTGCCCACCGTGGCGGATCCGATCATCCAGCTCGCGGGCAACGAGACGTTCTACGGGGCTCCGATCCGGCCTTCGGCCTTCGGCTCCCCCGAGCCCCCGCGCTCGCAGCTCTACTGGAGTTCTACGAGCGAGACGGCCAAGGCCGCGGCGTCAGCGATCAACCGGATCACGGGCGGCGACGAGTACACCCCGGGCGGGGTGGACTGGGCACCTGACCAGATCGAGCACATCGCGGAGTTCGCGTTCGGAGGCGTGGGCCGGCAGCTCTCCCGTGGGTGGCGTCTGGGCGAGGCTGCGGCGATGGGCGAGGGGGCCAAGCAGATCGCCACGGAGCGCACCTACGACATCCCCATCGTCAGGCGCTTCGTCGGCATCCCCGACAACAGGTACGACCGGGAGCGGTACTACGAGACGCGCGAGGAGATCCAGCGAGCCACGAAGGCCCTGAAGGATGCGCGCGCCTCGCGGGACAGCCGCGCGGTTCAGGAGGTCCGCGACCGCTACCAGGATTCGCTGAAGCTCGAGCCCGCGCTGAAGCGCACCGAGGCCAGGCTGCGCCAGCTCCGTCGCCTGAAGCGCGGCACGGAAGACCAGAAGGCAGTCGAGCGGATCGACAAGGAGATCGAACGCCTCCAGTCCAGGTTCACCGGCCTCGCGCGGCGCTGAACTAGAGCGGGGGCCTCCCGTCCTCACAACGGAAGGCCCCCGCAGGAGGAGGAGTAGGGCCTCAGTCTACTCCACCGTTGGGGCGAAGTCGCCCCGTTCGATGCCATCCAGGACTTCCCCAGCCTGGACACCATCGAGTTCGTCGAAATCCTGCTTCCCGTAGGCGTCACGCATGAAACTGCGAAGCGCGTGGGGGTCCACGTCCTCAGAGATAGACCAGTCGATGAGCCGGTTCAGTTGCTCCGGGTCCGCAGGGGCCGCGGGAGACGTGACCTCCACGTCCACAATGTCGCCGGCCAGGGTCGCCACCAGGTCTTCGGGCTCCACGACCTCCGCGTCCGTCTCCCTGGGCTCCTCCTCCCGGATCGGCTCCAGCTCGCCGTCCATGTCTTCCGCGATGGCGGCGGCGTCCTGGGGCTCCAGGGGCAGCCAGGGGGCCAACCGGCGTACGGCTGTCTTGAGGCACATCGCACCGAAGTCCGTGACCCAGGGGCCGTAGCTCGAGGCCTTGGATCGGCGCTTCGCGGCGTCCAGCTCTGCGCGGTTCAGGATCTTGTGCAGCTTGGTCCCGTTGGCGAGGGTGGCCGAGGCGTAGGCACCGAGAGCCCGCTGCGGGTCGCGGTCGGCCCAGGGCTCCGGGGTGTGGACCAGGTGCTCCCCGTCCCCGTAGCTCACCGAGAACTGGTCTTCGGGGAAGACGAGCTGGGCCTCCACCTTCAGCACCTTCGGGCTCCGGTGGCAGAGCGCGAGCATCCCCTTGTAGCCGAGGATGTACGTGCAGAGGTTCGCACCCGCCTTCTTGTCCCAGAAGGGGACGAGGTAGGCGTGGCCCAGGTTGTTGCCGGGGAACAGTTGCAGCTCAGCGGCCTGGACGCAGGCGTCGAGCACGGAGGCCGGCGTGCATTGCATCAGCTTGTCGCTGCGCCGGATGGTGTTCATGGCGAGCTGCATGAACTTCTCGACCTTCAGGACTCCACCGAGCGACTGCTCGATCTTCTTCATGTTGGGCTGTGCGCCCAGGAACTCAGCGATGGCGGTGCTGGGGTTGGTCACTGGTTCTCCTCCTCAGGTCGGTCTGCTGCCCAGTGGGGCTTCTTGATGATGATGGGGCGACCGTTGCCGATCCCCGGCCAAACGTCCTCGCGGACGCACGTAGCGAGCCGGTCCACGGTCGAGCGGAAGTAGTTCTCCCCTCGAACGCGCATCTTGTTGTCGGGGAAGGCGATGGACACGCCGTAGGGGGCCTCCTTCTCGAAGGCGAACCAGCAGAAGTCCACGGGCTTGCCGAGCATCTTGCGCGCGCCCTCGCAGTACATGGCGGCGCTGAACTCGTAGCCAAGGTCTACGGCCTGCCTGGCGAACTTGGCGGGGCGCGGGTCGCGGCTCGACTTCAGATCGACCACCAGGGCACGATCCCCGTTGAACCAGGTGATCGTGTTGATGCTGTCCGCCCGGAACTTCAGCAGGAGGCCGGTCGGCTCGTCGATCCACCAGTAGGACCGCTCCACGATGGGCTCAGGCCCCTGCATCTTCTCCCAGAGCGGGTGGGCCTGGATGGCGTCCGCGATCCGCTGGAAGGGTTCCGCCGATCCGCTCATCACGGTCTTGCCGGTGGTCTTCGCCTCTTCGGCTGCGAGCACGTAGGCCTTCTCTTCGTCCGTGTAGTTCGCCGTCTTCTTGTTGGCGCGCGGCTTGTCACCGGCCTGGTCCAGGAAGGCGAAGCGGTCGGCCACCGTGTCGGGCTCGAGCACCATCGCGTGCAGGAGCCGGCCCTCCTTCATGGCGTCCGAGTCCTTGATCGGACGGGCGTGGTGGAAGTGGAGCGGGCTCCACTGGTACATGACCTTGAGCTGGCTGGAGCTGTAGCCGCTCGAGCCGTGGTAGGTCTCTTCGGGCAGGCCGTCGTACACGGCCCCCGGCGTCGGTTCAAAAGCGTCCATTTCGTCCTCCTCAGAACGGGGTGGGAACAGGTGAACCCGAAGCCTACCCGAAAGCCCCACCGTTCGGTAGGCTGTGGGCATGGAACCTCTAACGAAGATGCAGCGCCGTGTCCTGGCCACGGTGAAGGAGATGGTCAGCCTCGAAGGCTTCCCCCCTGTGGGGGCCGTTGGCCGCAAGCTCCGCAAGTCGCCCTCCACGATCACCGAGCACATCCAAGAGCTAGAGCGCAAGGGATTCGTGCTCCGCGTCCGCAGGGGGGGCAACGTCGTCGTGCAACCTTTGGAGAATGTTGCGTGCCCCTGGTGCGGCAAGCCCGCCTGACCGCGAGGCTTGGGTGAGGTGTTGAAATATTCGACACCTCTCCAGCTATTGCATTCGGGAAAAAGCCACATACCGTGGGGACGGCGGCAGGATCGTCCAGACAGGGGAACCCCTCCTGACGGCGGCTTCGACTGCTGAGGCGTCAGGCATCACTGTCTGGTCCTCCT
>Ga0316204_10011147_pt1 | contig 11352 bp, 6 predicted proteins | sample 6monrhotite_MG_2_FD_205661 | JGI IMG/M metagenome (GOLD analysis project Ga0316204, IMG submission 205661) | Microbial mat bacterial communities from mineral coupon in-situ incubated in ocean water Damariscotta River, Maine, United States -... | ecosystem: Environmental > Aquatic > Marine >...
AGACGGAAGCCAGTGTAAACCAGCATCGCGGCTAGGGCGGCCAGCGGAATCAAGTGCAGTACCATGGGCACAAGTGCGACACAAACCAATAGGAACATACCGTGCCACATATCGGCAAAACGCGTACGGGCACCGTTGTCGATGTTGGCCCGACTGCGGACAATCTCCGAAATCATGGGTAGTCCGCCCACCATGGCCGCTGCAAGATTCCCCACGCCGACGGCTACCATGTCGCGATCGAAATTCGTTTTGCGTTTCCAGGGATCGATCAGATCGATCGCTTTGGCGCTCAGCAACGATTCGAGGCTGCCAATGATGAAGAACATGAATACCCACTTCCAGGCCTTGGGCTGTGCCAAGGCGGAGAACTCAGGAAACGGTAAATTCTCAAACATGCCGAACGGATGGTCCGGCATGGCAACCAGATACTGCTCGCTGAGTTGATACTTATGACCCTGCAGTACGTAGGAATGAGCGTGCAGTAGATCAAACCCCATTCCCATTGGGACCGCCGCCACCAACACAACCAGAGGAGCGGGGAATATTTTCAATGCAGGGATTTTCTTTCCGATCACCGGCCACAGAAACATGATCAGCAGGCTGATAACTCCAATGCCGGCAATCGCGGGATTGGCCTCCTGGATGTAGTGCGGTATTTCGCGGAGCATCTCCAGCGGTTCCCCCCCCGCCGAGACCCCTAAAGTCACCGGAACCTGCTTGGCGATGATGATCACCCCGATGGCGGCGAGCATACCGTGAACGGCCGAGAGCGGGAAAAACTCGCCGAGGATTCCTGCGCGGAATAATCCAAATAGAATCTGTAACACGGCCGCCGCGACCCCCACAGCGATGGCCGCTTTGTAGGCCGTACCGTCCGCTGCCGTCCATCCATCCTTCATGCCGTCGCCACCGAAGTCGTTTATGCAACCGATGGCGATCACGATCAATCCGGCTGCGGGGCCTTTGATCGTCAGTTCGCTATTGCTGATAAACGTGGTGACAATCGCCCCGATAATCGCCGTGAAGATGCCAGCTAGCGCCGGGTACCCGCAGGCCAGCGAGATGCCCAGGCACAACGGCAGCGCGATCAGAAAAACGAGAAATCCTGAAATGATGTCGTTTTTAAAATACCGCTTGAATCCATCGGCGTTACCGCGTGGGATGTCATTTGATGAATCGATGGCCATCATTCATTCTCCGTGCGAGAGGTTTTATCGTGCGGCCCGCGCACTCGCGTGTTTGTTGTTGTGATCTCTTCCGCAATTTCACCCTTCACGACTGGCCGCCGCGGTTCCGTCAGGGCGATCCGCTGCCCTCCAGGTGAGGGGACCGCATGCGCCGCATGTTCCTCACCGGCGTCCTGGTCTTGCTGGGGGATACCGCGGCGCTGTTGAATCAGCGCCACCGCCGCGTGGTACCGCGAAGAAACCCCCGGTTGCGGAAACAATCCGCCCCCCAATATCAGCGCCGTAAAAATCAACACTGCGATCCGCTCGGGCGGGCGGACCCTCAGCGAAATTGACGCGACGTACCGCGTACCGGTGAATACGCGAAAATAGGCCTGTAAAATGGCGATTCCGTTCAATGTCGCCGCAATCACGACCGCCATACCGACAAATGGATAGACGGTGACAGCGCCTTCAATTAACAATTCCGCACCGACAAATCCCACCGTGCCGGGGAAGCCGATCGAAGCGAGTCCCGTCACCAAGAACAGCACCGCCAATGTCGGGGTGTGGTCATACAAGCCGTGGTATTCATTCAACGACACGCGTCCGATGCGCGACTCGATACACCGAAGCGTCAGTCCAAACCCGGCCAGCGACAGCCCGACCGACAACCAAACTAACAAGGCGCCGGTCACACCGATGGGCGTTACCAACTCCATTCCCACCAGCACGAGCGATGAATGGCTGAGAAACAGGTAACAGTAAAAACGCCGCGCCTCGTGTTGCACCAGCGCCATTCCGCCGGCGTACACGGCCGTAAACAACGAGACGATGGCAATACTCTGTAGTGCCCAGTCCGGCGCGATCGGCAACACCAACCGCATAACCGCATAGGCTCCCGTCATCGGAGCCACGAACAACAGCGCCGTGCCGAATGTGGCCTTTTCGAACAAGTCCGTGATCCAGCAATGTAGCGGACAAATACCGCTGCGCAACAGCGAGGCGATTGTGAGCAGTGCTCCCGCAATGATGGGCAGCAGCGTCCCGGACGATTCGACTTCGAGTAGCAGTTGTCCCACAACCAGCAAGGCCACGAACAGGCCCATGTGAATCGTGAAGACACGCGTCGAACGCCCGCGCGATCGCAGTTCGACCCAAGGTGGAATGATCGCCAGTGACAACAAAACGATGATCCCCCACGGCTCCCGGCAACTCAGCGTTGCCAATAGAATCGCTTCGGACATCAGCGTCCACCCGAATGAAAACCGGTTGACCTTTGTGCGGAGCGTCGAAAGGACCGTCATCAGGTACAACAGGGCGGCCAACGGCAGCAACGGCGCACTCAGTTCATCCACCACAAAGACATCTTTGTGGAACATGAATTCGACGGCATCCCAATGGTCGTGGGCTTCGAATGTATGCAGCATTCCGAAATCGAGCCACTCACCGGTCGCGAAAACCAGTGTCAGCGTGCAGACAAGGATGCTCACTTTGCGCGCCAACTCGCGATCTCGGACCGCTCCCATCCAAATCGCGCCGAAAAAGGGAACCAATATCGACAGTTCCAGCCATGGCAGGTGAAGTTCGCGCATTAGACAAACTCCTCTAGTGCGGCTGTATGCGGTTTTAATTCGTCCGATTCGCGGGATTTCCCGCCCGACAACAGATCCGTCCAACGGCGTTCCAAGCCGTCACTCCACCGGAATACAGCCAGAAATGGTCGAACAATGTAATCGCTCAGCATGGCGTCCAGGAAACCGCGTTCCATCGAAATGCGATACAACCAAGCGCGGCTTCGAACGGGAACAACGCGTTCCAAAAAGGTCGTTGCATACGGCCGTTGAGATCCGATTGCGTTTTCTAACGAGTTGTAATCATGCAGCAACGTCGGGGCCCGCAGGAGCTGCAGCGTTCGCAGACAAGCATGGCCAATAATATGAATCAGCGCGATATACCGCAGACCGCAACCAATTTCGGCGACGATGATGCCGACCTGCGTCAGAGACGCAAACGCAAGCGCACTTTTGATGTCGGTCTGCACGCGCGCCGTAATGGCCCCAAAAACTGCGGAGGTCAGGCCGATGGCGACCACGGCGATGCTCAGCAGCGGGGAGACCTCTAAAATCGGGCTGACCCGCAATAGCAAAAACGCGCCCAGATGAACTGACAATGATCCGTAAAACACGGCACTGGAGGGGGTCGGCCCTTCCATGGCCCGCGGCAGCCATCCCGAAAACGGCACAAGCGCCGACTTGCCAGCCGCGGCTACGAGAAAAAGTAATCCGACAAACAACGCATGCGACTGCGAGATTGTGGAATGACCTTCAGGCCACGGTCCGGTGCCCATCAAACCGTCGAAGTCGCCCTCGCCGGTCAGGTGATGCAGCGTCAACGCCGCGATCAGAAACGCCGCGTCGGCGATGCGATAGACCGTCCAGACGCGTTGTCCGTTTCGGACAGGATTCGGCCGTTCATGAAAAAATGCAACCAGCAGCGCAGATGAAAGTCCGACCAGTTCCCAACCGAAAAACATCGTTTCAATCGTTCCGGCTAGCGACGACACAATCATGCCCAACAGGAACACCGCATAAAACACGAAGAACCGACTGTATCCCGGCTCACGGTGCAAATATCGGCTCGTGAAAGCGCCGACTGTTCCGCACAACACAAACGAGAGAATAGCAAAGGGAACAGAGAGCCGGTCGAATACAAACTTCAAGTGAAAGTGAAAGTGCTGCTCGGGAATAACGACCCAATTGCCGATCTCGATCGGAACGTGCCGCTTGTCCAAAAGAAGCATCATGACCAAAATCGCCAGCGACGCTAACAAGCCGGCCGACACCGCGACTTGCGTGAATCGCGCCATCAGACGCTCCCCCAGCGGCCGACCAGCGAGTGCCGTTAACCCAAATATCACCAGCAGCGCCGCTGGACACGCGACGACGCAAATGCCCAGAAACTGAAAAATGGAATCGTATGTCATTTGGTCTCGTTAACACTCAGATTCTTTGCGCCACTGTATGGCTTTTTTCATCCAACTATTGACGCTGTGAAATATCGTTTTTTGGTGTAACGTTTATCTTAATCTTGTTCCCGCAGTCGTAGGGTTGTGCCTGGAAGGCTGCCACGGGCGTTAGTCCATTAGCTCGTCGAGGCGACCGACGTCGGCACCTGCCGTTTTTCCTCGATCGAGACAAACCCGAGGTGGTCCCGCCAGCCGCCATACCAATCGAACGAGGACTCGACAACCGGTAGGTCTACGGTTTCGGGATCATAAGGGACAAACTCCCCATCCACGTACCGGCATACCTGGGATGTTTCCGCATCCAATACCGCCAGTTGCACCCAATTGCCCTTTACCAGAGAGGCAATGCTTTCGTTGTCTTTAATGATGCGTTGCATGATGGCCGGAGACGTCTCAATGACGAACAACAGCCGTACCGGTTCATGTATTTCGGTCATCTGCGCGGAGAGTCCGGGTCGCAAATCGCTGGCGGCACCGGACATCACTCCAATCAACGACGTGATATTGTGTGGCAATTTTGATCCGCAGCCGTAACCTTCCACATCAACCGTTGAATGGTAATATTCAAGATTGATACCGGCACAAACGGGAACTGCCGCCTGGAGCAATTTCTCTAAAATCGATCCTCGTTCATCATCCTGCGTAGGTTGATAGGAGCAGAGGAAAGCCCGCCGATCCAGGAACAGACCCCGACTCCACTCGCGGCTCCCAACAAAGCACAGTGCATTGGTCGCGTGATTGTATTCCGGCCGCGCCTGTGACAAGTCTTCCGCCCGCCCTTCGACGTGATGTAATGCATCTTCCGCTGACAACTGTAATGAGGCGGATTCAAAGAGGCGGCACCGCTCATGCGCATTGCGTTCGCGAGCGCGGTCCACCGACATTTTCACGTGCACGAGGAGGTGCCGATGCGTCACCGGAATCCGATCCACGTCATACCAGGTGACTTCGTCGTTGCATGTATTGTGAAACGCGCTGGCAAAATAGACGTCTTCCGGAATTGGCAACTGCCGTTCGGCCAATATCCGCCGCACGCTGGGATTGTTCGCCATTTGCGCAAACGCTCGAGCGTTAGGCCCCCCCCGCGAACCACTGCAGGCGCCGCAATTATACGCCGACTCATGAGGATTGTTCACACTTGACGAACCATGACCACAGATAAGCACCAATGGCGAAAATGTTTTCGTCAGGCCCATCAACCGTAATGTGCATTCCACAATGTCGGCCATTTCATCGATCGAGTAACCCAGGTGATCCCCCTGCGGTCCGGGATCGGCACCGGTGCGCTGCATGTGCAATTCCGAGGAGCGCGGCGTGACGATGTGTCCCAGACTTTTGCGGATTTGCGAAGTCGTGCGCGGAAACAAAATACGGGCCACCAGCGGAAACGCGGCAAACGCCCCCAACAATCCCGTCAGCATCCCTCCCACCAACGTTCGCGAACCGACCTGCGCATACCGAACCGCATGCCCAATGCGGCGGCGGGTCTTGGCTTGCAGTGCGCTCGTGTTCTGCAGCGAAAAGATCGCTTGCTCACGAACGTAATGCTTGGGCTTGATCACAACTGGACACAAGGGCTTAAAGTGCGCTTCGGTGAGTCCTTGAAAATACATGGCAACCCCGAAGAATCCGGCAACGCTCAGAGTCTCGCACTCCGGTTCCACTTCCTCCAAGTTTCGACGGAAGGATTCCTCGCGATCGTCGATACAACAGACCATTTGAAACAACGGACGCCTCTTTTCGCCCTCGTCCGTAGGATCTGACTCGGCGTCGCCCCGCTCCCGTATCCGCCAACCATGCGCAATGACCGCGTCCAGCGTCTCGTTGCGATACTTTCGTTCATAACCGGAATGATAGATGCGGCGCCGCTCGAAGCTTGAGAACGCTTCGATTTCCTGGACCAATGCCCGCCACTGTTCGGTAGACAAACCGAGCAGCTCGTCCGGTCTCCAACCACGGACTTGCGCCAGTTGAAAGATCACGAATGCCCTTTGATCGGAGCCGTTCACCACACCCTTTGTTATCCAGCGTACGGCAGCGCTGCGCACCTGATCCAAAGGGCCGTCGAAGCCTAATGCTTCGCGGGCCAAGCGGCTCGCCGCAACGCGATCCAATATCAGCCGCACCGCGAGGAACTCGACGAGGCTTCCTTTAGGCGCCGGACGAGGCGCCCACTCGGCATTGGACTCCATTTGCCAAACCATGCCTGCCCAACCACGCAAAGCAAGCAGTGTCTGCAGGATAAAGTCGGATTGCTCATCGTCGGCAATCCCCAGCAATTCTAGCGATTCGTTGATCGATTCCAGCGGGCTCAAGCCCGCTGCTGCAACGCGGCACACCTCGCGATGCAACTCTGCCAACCATGTTGTCGGGGAGGCATACTGCTGACCATAGTTACTTAGAAACGCACGGTAGAGGCCCAATTCGCGATCCGGCAATTGCCAATCCGCAAACCCCTGGTCGAGGAACGCCGCAGTCAAACGGATCAGCAATTCATCAACGAGCAGATCCGCGTCTTCGCCCGTGGCCTCTAGGATCAGATCGCGGAGACGCTTGCCGCGAAAAGGTGCCGGCGGCTCCGCCTGAGCGATTTTAGCCGACCTCACTCCTTCGTAACACAATCTCCACAGGAAATTTAATACGAACGCTTCCCAGGTCTTCTCGCTCCACGACTCAATGGAGCGTTGGCCGAACTTCTCCAACGCTTCGGCAAGGACATCGCTGTCTGTGTATTCTCGACTGGGATGACCGTTGCGGAGATCGCGCATCACCCAGCGGCTTGTGTCGGCGATCATCTGGTCCCGAACCGACGGTTCTACTTCCTCGCGAAAGGTCCGCAAGGCGTCGGTTTCGGCAATCACCCACCGCAATTCCGCGGTCCGCCCTGATCGCAATGGAAACTGCAGCATCGCCAACCGCAAGGCGTACCGTGTCCCGAACGACCCCACTAGGCAATCGGCTTCGTCGCCCAGGCTCTCCAACAACGCGGCTTCCAGATCTTTGACACGAATACGGCCGCGGGCCAACTGCTCCCGACACCGTTCCTCCGGGAGATAGGCATGGCAGCCGAACAACCGTCCGCCTTCTTTGACGCCGGCATCAAACGGGAGATCCTCAAACGCGTGCAGTGTATTATGATGCACAAAGACCGTAATTGGTCCCTGCGCTGGCAAGAAGTGCGAAGCATGCTCGATTGCGCAATACAATCTCTCAAGACGCGCGGCACCGCCGCAAGTCGTCCGGTCCACAGTGCTTTGGAATGCTCTCGACTGCAAAGTCAAATTTATCCCGCTATATGTTACTACGTAGAAAGGGAAGTTCGCACGGCGACAATACGCTAAATCGTTGCGGAGCAAAAAATGCTTCACCCCCAAGCACCATGCCGATCCGGTCGGTCTTCGCGATCACTGGACAGAGCTCGAACGCGAACATCCGGCAGGCCTGGCACATCTTTGAGTTGAACTGAATGCAACAGTCGTGCCAGAAGCTGACCGATTGTCGATCCGGCATATTTCTAGTCCTGGCAATACTCCCGAGGAAGTTTGGCAGGCCTGTTTTCCCCGTTTTTTGCGTACGATTCGTTACGGAACGAACAAACTATTCCTTGAACCGCTTCGCCTGCTACAATTCAAACATTGGGTGAATATCCGTCCACGCAACCGAGAGTGCAATACTTTGCAGGCAACGTGCAATTGTCTGCACGGCGAGAAACTGCAGTAGTGCCAGCCCCCACGGGAGACGAACATGCAAAAGCTGATCGAAGGCATTCATCAATTCCAACGAAATTTGTTCAGCCAGGACCAACGACTGTTTGAGACGCTCGTCGAAGGACAGACGCCACTGGCGTTATTCATCACCTGCTCCGATTCCCGCATTGATCCCAATCTGCTTACGCAGACGAGACCGGGGGAACTGTTTATCCAACGGAGTGCAGGCAACATCGTGCCACCTTACGGTGCAGTGATGGGGGGAGAAGCGGCAACGATCGAATACGCTGTCAGTGCCCTCAAGGTGAAGGACATCGTAATTTGTGGACACTCCCATTGCGGAGCAATGGCTGGGCTATTGGACCAAGCGAGCATCGAAAAAATGCCAGCTGTAGCGTCGTATTTGAACCACGCCGAAGCGACACGCCGCATCGTCGAAGAAAACTACTCGTTCATCTCCGACTCCGAAAAACGGCTAACACTTACCGTCGAAGAAAACGTACTCGTCCAACTCGAAAACCTACGCACCCATCCGGCGGTGGCGGCCGCAATCGGTCGCAACGATGTGAAGCTTCACGGTTGGGTCTACAAGTTTGAGACGGGCGACGTCTTCGCGTTTGACCCTGACAAGGGTCAGTATCTTCCGATCGCAGATGTGGAGCGAACTCAAACCCAATCCGACTGGTCGTTACCACCGATTTGACGGTGACGCAAAACCAGTCCGCATACTAATCCATTTGCGTACTTTTAGCGTTCCGAACGTAGTATGATCCGTTTCGAACGATGACGAGGCGCGACGATTTTTTGTGCAGTCAGCCGTGTTACGTGCCGTGCCGAAACAAATTGCACCTCTTTGATTCCGGTCAAGCACCCTGACCAGCACACCCGATCATCGCCAAATGAGCCTCGATGTTCCAAATCCGACCTACTGAAAATGATAGCACTTACCGGCTGGCGATTGCCGGGCTTTTGACTTTGAGTGTCGTTTCGTTGGCCGTCACCGTATGGATCATGGTCGACTTCCTGCGCGAACAAGAGATTGTTCAGAACTTGATTCAACTTCTCCCCGCCGGGGCCGCGGAAACGTCAGCCGAGGAACTCGCCGGTGAACTGCGGTGGCAATTTCGACTGACGATACTCGTCGTCCTCAATCTAATCGTGACTGGCATTGCCGTAATTTTATTGTGGCGGGCCTACCGCTCATCACAAGAATCGTTGCGCAACATCATGGTACTGGCCGGCGACGTCCTGGGCAGCATCGACCAGGCCATTATCACCACCGATCCAACCGGTCATGTCACCAGCATCAATCGTCGCGGCGTCGAAATGTTCGCGCTCAACCAGGACCAAATCGGCCGACCGCTGCGACAGCTTGAAGAGAGTATTCCGCTGGAGGAATTCCGGCAGGAATCCCGGGCTGCCGAAACGTTGCCCTTGGTGCGGGACTTCCCGGTGACAAAAACCGGCGGGACGCGCGCATTCCGCGCGTTTTGTCATCCGCTCCGAAATCGTGAAAACGAGGATATCGGAAATGTCGTACAAATCAGCGATGTCACCGAACGTGTGCTCGTCGAGGAAAGCTTGCGCCGCATGGAACGATACTTCGGCCTCGGGTCACTCGCGGCCGGATTGCACCACGAAATCAAGAACCCACTGGCGGCGTTGTCACTTCACGTTCAATTGATGGAAGAGGAATTGGAGGATCATGAGACGTTGGATGAAGTCCATGAAATGTTGGGAGTCATTAAAACTGAAATGACGCGTGTCGGAGGAGTCTTAGAAAGCTTTCGCGATTATGCGTCGTTGGGACAATTGAATCTTTCGCAGGTGGAAATCGCTGACCTGATCGATCGCCAAGCCAAACTAATTGCGCCGCGGGCGAACATGAAGAAAATTAAGGTCCAGACCGAAATTTCCCCCGTAGCATTGCCCCCATTGCAGGCTGATCGCGTACGACTGGAACAAGTCCTGCTCAATCTGCTTATTAACGCCATGGAAGCGATGACCGACGGCGGTGTCCTGACGATCCGTCCCTCCGTCATTGAGATCCCGACCGGTCGTGCGATTCAAGTTGAGGTCATCGACACCGGTACCGGCATCCCCCACGACCTCCGCGATCGCATTTTTGACCCCTATTTCACCACAAAAAGCGAAGGGACTGGCATGGGACTTGCGTTGTGTGACAAGATCATCCGGCAACACCGCGGCAGTCTCGATTTTCGCTGTTCCGAAGAGGGAACCATCTTCGCCATCACCCTTCCGCTGGGTTAAGGTATTTTTTGACGGAATTTCAGGCCACTATGTACGATGGATTCAACATCTTGATTGTCGACGACGAACCGAACATTCGATCCGGTTTGGCGAAGGGGCTGATGAAAGAGGCGGACGTCATCGAAACCGCCCGAGACGTCCACGACGCGTTGGAGAAATTTGACGAAGGGGATTTTCGCCTCGTTATAGCCGACGTCCGTTTACCCGGCGACCGCGACGGCCTCGACCTCGTCTCGCTCATTTTGAAGCGCAAGCCCGATACGACAGTGATTGTGATCACGGCTCACGGCACAGTCGAAACGGCCGTCGACGCCATGCGACGTGGGGCGTTTGACTTTATTACCAAGCCGGTCGATCTGAATCTCATTCGTCAACAGGTCAACAGAGCATTTGACCACCATCGATTGCAAATGGAGAATCGGGAACTGAAGGACCGCTTGGCCGATGCCGGAGAAATCTCTGGCATCATCGGCAATTGCTCCGCGATGCAGGACGTCTTTCATCAAATTCGCCAAGTGGCCGACACCGACGCCACGGTGCTCATTCAAGGGGAAAGCGGTACCGGCAAGGAACTGATCGCTCGCGCGCTCCACGACTTGAGCGACCACCGCAATGGGCCATTTGTCGCCATCAACCTCGGCGCTCTGCCGGAAACCTTGTTGGAAAGTGAACTTTTTGGCCACGAAAAAGGGGCATTCACCGGCGCCGCTCGACAAAAACCGGGCTGTTTCGAGCGATCTCGTGGCGGCACGCTTTTTCTGGACGAAATTACGGAAATCCCACCCAAGAGCCAAGTCGACCTGCTCCGCGTTCTCGAATCTGGACATTTCAATCGTATCGGAGGCGAAGAACTTCTGTCATCCGACGCACGGATTGTCTCGGCAACCAACAAAGACATCCAGGTACTTATCGACGACGGCACATTTCGGGAGGACCTGTTTTACCGATTGAATATCGTGCCCATCCACGTCCCGGTTTTACGCCAGCGTCGAGACGACATTCCCCTGTTGATCGAGCATTTTCTGACACACTTTTGCCATCGGCACAATCGTCCCTCCAAACAACTCAAGGACGAAGCCATGTACCAGTTGACAGCCGCGCGCTGGCCCGGCAACGTACGACAACTTCGCAACGTCATGGAACGGTTGGTTGTTACCGTACGAGGGGATGTGATCGACAT
>Ga0316204_10011148_pt1 | contig 11350 bp, 9 predicted proteins | sample 6monrhotite_MG_2_FD_205661 | JGI IMG/M metagenome (GOLD analysis project Ga0316204, IMG submission 205661) | Microbial mat bacterial communities from mineral coupon in-situ incubated in ocean water Damariscotta River, Maine, United States -... | ecosystem: Environmental > Aquatic > Marine >...
AGCGGCCCCGGCGGATATGTCACCGCCATTCGTGCCGCCCAGCTGGGGATGAAAACCGCGATTGTTGAACGCGATCGATTGGGCGGTATCTGCCTCAATTGGGGCTGTATTCCGACGAAAGCCCTGCTGCGTTCGTCGGAAGTCTATCATCTGATGCATCGCGCCGATGAGTTTGGCTTGTCGGTCAAGGATATCAGCTTCGATATCAAAAAAGTCGTCGAGCGTTCCCGCAAGGTCGCCGGGCAGTTATCCGGTGGCATTGGCCATTTGATGAAGAAAAACAAGATCACCGTCATCGAAGGCACGGCGCGTCTTGAAAAGGGCAGTGCCGCGCCAAAAGTCATCGTCAAAGGCAAGGACGGCAAGGACGCCAGCTACGCAGCCAGGAATGTGATTCTGGCAACCGGCGCACGGGCCCGCACGGTGCCTCAGGCCGGTCTGGAACCGGACGGCAAACAGATCTGGACCTATCGCGAAGCCATGGTCCCTGAAGAGATGCCGAAATCCCTGCTGGTAATCGGTTCCGGCGCTATCGGGATCGAATTTGCAAGTTTTTACAAAACCATGGGCGCAGATGTAACGGTCGTCGAGATGATGGACCGCGTCCTGCCGGTCGAGGACGAGGAAATCTCCGCCTTCGCGGCCAAACAATTCAAGAAGCAGGGCCTCAATCTCATTACCGGCGCGCAGGTCGAGAAACTCGACAAGGGCGCAAAATCGGTCAAGGCCACCATCAAGACCAAGGATGGCAAGGCGCAGATCATCGAAGTCGACAAGGTCATTCTCGCCATTGGCATTACCGGCAATGTCGAAAATCTCGGCCTTGAAGCGCTGGGCGCGAAGGTCGATCGCGGCCACATCGTCATCGATGGTTTCGGTGCGACCAATGTCAAAGGGCTTTATGCCATTGGCGATGTAGCTGGGCCGCCCTGGCTGGCGCACAAGGCCAGTCATGAAGGCATTATCTGCGTTGAAAAAATCGCAGGCAAAAATCCGCACGCCATGGACACGACCAATATTCCCGGCTGCACATATTGCCATCCGCAAATCGCGTCCGTCGGTCTGACAGAAGCCAAGGCCAAAGAGGCCGGTCACGATGTAAAAGTCGGGCGTTTCCCCTTCATCGGGAATGGCAAGGCGATTGCGCTTGGCGAAGATCAGGGCCTGATCAAAACCGTTTTTGATGCCAAGACCGGCGAATTATTGGGCGCGCATATGGTCGGTGCCGAAGTCACCGAACTCATACAGGGCTTCATGGTCGGCAAAGTGCTGGAAACAACCGAGCAGGAATTGATGCACGCCATATTCCCGCACCCGACCCTGTCGGAAATGATGCACGAAAGCGTGCTCGACGCCTATGGCCGCGTCATCCACATGTAGATTGCATCCAATCACGCGCCCGGTTGCATCTTGTCGGTAACCGCCCCCATGCGGGCATACCGTAGGAGTTTGCCATGAAGACCGTTTTGCTGATTGCCGTTTCGACCTTTGCCCTGACAGCGTGCAGCTATTCTGCAAGTGGCCCCGCCAACAACAGATCCATTGAGCGCGCCGGGCTCGTGGCGTCGGGTGATGTGGACGCGACGGGCAGCGCTGAATATGCGGGCATGTTTGTGGATGCCGGTGGCGATATCGATCGTGACCTTTCGCTTTCAGGCGCGAATGTCACGTCAGATGCCCGGGTCGGCGGCAATCTGAATATTGAAGGCGCGCGCATCCGCTTTACCGGACGCGTGGAAGGTCGCACCGAGATCGCCGGCGCCACAATGTATCTGAACGGGTATTTTGGCGACAATCTTGAAGTCATGGGCGCGCGCGCGACGATAGATGGCGACGTGATGGGCGAATTGAACGCCATCGGTGCGCGCTTCAATCTGGAAGGTCGTTTTGCGTCGCCTGTGCATATTGTGGGCGGCGGCCGCGAAGGTCGGAATGGCCGCGTCGTTGTGACCGGTTCACTTGAACAGGGCGGATATATCTGTGCCTCCCGCGTGGAAATACGTCATCAGGCGCAGATCACCGGACCACTGACCATTATCGCCGAAACCCGCCCGGACTGGGATGGCAATTTCGAATTTTCGCCCCTCGGGCATCGTGATTGTGAAGATATCACGCGCGGTTGAGCACCTGACTTGATCTTGAAAGCCAAAACGACAAGAGTGCCCGCCGGAAGGGGCTCTCTTGTCATCCTGAAGGGAGCTTGAAATGACAAAATCCAAATATCTGGTCGCGGTCTCTGCGGCCGCAATTCTGTTTGCGACACCGGCCTTTGCGCAAAGCCAGTCCGTCTCCATGTCGGGCATTGTGGTGGAATATTCCGGCGAAGTCTCCGGTGACGGTGAATTTTCCGGCGCCACGGTTGAAGTCAGCGGCATATTCGGCGGTGATCTGGACGTCTCCGGCGCATCGGTTGAAATCAACGCCGATGTCGGGGGAGACTTGGACGCGAGTGGCGGCGCTGTCGAAGTGTCCGGCACGGTTGGTCGACACGCTGAAATCAGTGGCGGAGCCATTGACCTGACACTCACTGTGGCAGGACGAACCAGCATCTCCGGCGGCGCGATTGATGTATACCGGGATTCCGTTTTCAACGGCGATATCGATATCTCTGTCGGTGCTATGGAATTTGCGGGCCATGCTGTCGGCGAGCTTGAAATCAATTTTGGCGATATGGAATTTTCAGGCCGGGCAGACCGCGCCGTGGATTTTGATGGTAATAGTCGCGAGGGCATTTTCCGTCGCCGGGATCGCAGCGAACTTGAAGTTTCCGGCATTCTGGATGCAGGCGGCCGCATCTGCGCCCATGAAGTACGTTTCCTTGAGGGCGCAGAGATCAATGGTCCGTTGACCGTTTATGCGGACGACGCACCGACCTATGCCAGTGGTGTGGATTCCTCGAATGTCAGCTTTGTTCAACGTGAAAGAGAACGCTGCCGCGACGAAGACTAGTCGTCGCCTCTGGCCAGTTTTTCAATCGCCACATAATTGATCTTGCCAGTGCCCAGGACGGGGATCTCGGAAACCGGGATCACCCGTTTGGGTATGGACAATTCGGCGATGCCGTGACTGCGGGCAAATGCAACCATGTCACTGCGCTCCGCATTGGCATATTCCGTCGCTATGACGATCTGCTCACCCTTGCGCGGATCGGGCAGGGTGACCGCAGCATGCAGGCAATCCGGCCAGAGTGAAGTTGCGATATTTTCTACCACCGCCAGCGACACCATTTCGCCGCCGATTTTCGCAAATCGTTTTTGACGCCCACGAATCTGGACGCAGTCTTCCTCGTCAAAGCTGACGATATCGCCGGTATCATGCCAGCCATCCACCGGAGCCTGGATGACGCCAGGTTCGGACGTGAAAATATACCCCTGCATGACATTCGGCCCTTTGACGTGCAGCCGCCCGCCATCCTCGATGCCGTCAACCGGCTCCAGACGGGCCGACATGCCCGGCATCATCCGTCCGACGGTGCCTGGCTTGTTCCGGTCCGGCTGGTTGATGGCGATAACCGGAGAGGCCTCCGTCGCGCCATAGCCTTCCAGGATCATCAGATCGAATTCGCGTCGCACCATCGTCCGGGTTTCGTCTTTGACCCGTTCGGCTCCGCAAACGACAAAGCGAAGGGAATCAAAATCACCCTTCTCGGCGACGCGGGCATACTGATTGAGGAAAGTATCCGTTGCGAACAGCACGGTAGATCTGGTTTTCCGAACGCGCTCCATAATCGTCTTGCCCTGAAGAGGGCTGGGATGAAGAACGGCCGGAATACCAACCAATAAAGGCAACAGCAATCCGCCGGTCAAACCGAAGCTGTGGAAGGTTGGCAAGGAATTGAACACGATATCGGTCGGCAGAATATCAACATGCGATCGCGCCTGTTCAACATTTGCCACCAGATTCATATGGCTGAGCGCTACGCCTTTGGGGTCGCCTTCCGTACCCGAGGTAAACAGGATAACGGCCGTTTCCTCCGGACTGGTTCGGGCCGCGACCAGCATTGGGAAAATGGGCCCTAATACCGCACGGATCTTGTCCGTCGTCGAAATGTTCTCGCGGACATCTTCGAGATAAATCATCTCGTGATCTTCGGCGAGGTGCTTTTCAAGCTCTTGCAGCCCGCCCAGTTCGATGAATTTCCGGGCAGTGACGATTTTGGTCGCCTGTGCGGCACGGCACGCTGCCTTTATCGCCCGCGGTCCTGCCGTAAAATTCAACATGGCCGGCGTGCGGCCATATGTATTCAACGCGAAGAAGGCGATGCCGGCTCCGGCGCCGGTTGGCAGCAGCACAGCGACCTTCTCGCCGCGTTCCGTCAGGCGGGTGAGGGCAGATCCCAGTGCAAAACTGGCACGAAGAATTTCGTTGTAATCCAGCTTTCTGCCGTCCGCATCAATGATAACAACGGTCTTGCCACCGACTTTGTTTTTCGCGCGCATCATGGCCTGCAAAACAGTTTTGCGCGCTCTCGACAATTTGAAGGGTTCACCTTCGATATGTGGCCAGGACGACGGGTCCGGTTTTGGTGGATGATCCCCATCTGTCGTCAATTCGCCTTCGGACACTGCCTCAACAGACGCTTCGTCTTCGGGCTGAGGCTCTTCAGCAATAGAAGCACTGGAGGAGGGTTCAGAGATATCGATATCGCGATCTTCTGCATCGTCAGCGACAATAACAGGACGATCGTCCGCGGGCTTGCGGTCGCTCATGATGTTCTCCCCGTGATACGCGTTCTTGCGTACATTTATTTGTTGACGTGGACGTTAGGGCTTAACGTCTTGCCTGAAAAGCCCGAAATTCCGTTCACAGCCGCAAATGCAGACGCTCCGAACTGCAATTATTTATCGAAAAACGAAAAATCGCTTTCATATCGAATTTCGATATGTTAGAACGATTCTATCGCTGGGGAGCGAGCGTCATCCGATACCACGGATGGTGCGAGTCTGGAGAATTCGGGCATGAAAAGTCTTCTTGCCGTGGGCATTGCTTCAAGCGCCCTCATCGTTTCTGGCTGCAGCAATAGCGCATCAGCAAACATTCACGTGGACCGTCATCATGGCGACCATTCCGGCAGTGGCCAGTATCGTTACGATCAGGACGGCGATGTCAGCCATATTGGCAGCGACATGGAAATCAACGGGCGCATTGGCGGCGATCTGTCATTGATTGGGTCTGATCTGGACGTAAGCGCCGAAATTGGCGGCGACATGTCCCTGGTCGGATCGGACGTAGATTTTGATGGCGCGGTTGGCGGCGAAGCCAATATTGCCGGTAGCGATATCGAGTGGCGCGGCCATGCCGAACGCGGCATTGATATCGCGGGCAGCGACGTTGACTGGAGCGGTTCGACCAACGGATCACTTTCGATTGCCGGGAGTGATATCTCTATCGACGGGCGTATTGCGAACGATCTGGATATTGCCGGCAGCGATGTCTCTATCAGTCGCGACACCTCAATTGGCGGCAATCTGTCCATCGCAGGTAGCGATCTGAATATATTGGCGCAAATTTCCGGCGATACCGATTTGGCCGGAAACCGGATCGAAATCGGTGGTGCCATCGACGGCCGCTTGCTGGCCATTGCCTATCCGACGAGTGGGTGGAGCTGGTCAAGCAATGACCGCCATCACAGCATATCCATTGATGGCGCAATCGGTTCGGGCAGCGCTGTATGCGCACGGCGCGTCTTCATTGGTGCGGGTGCTGAATTCGCTGGCGACCTCATGATTTTTGCCGACGAGCCACCGACGTTTGAAAACCGGCTGACCGCTCAAAATGTGACGTATGAAGCAATCAATGATCGTGATTGCGACGACCTGTTGGACACCTTTAACAACTAATCCCAATTCGCACCCAATCGTTTCGCCGGGGGGCGGACGGAGAAAACAATGTTCAAGCAATCAATTCTCATCGCATTCGGTCTGGCAGCCGCTCTTTCGGGGGCAGCAACGGCACAGACATTCGGTGGACATGTGGAATACGAAAACGTCAATCGGGTAGGTGATCTCGAAATCATCGCTGGTTCGGCGGAAGTGTCCGGCACGATACAGGGCGATCTCGCCATCTATGCCGGCAGCGTTGAAGTCGATGCTGAAATTGGCGGAAACACGCATATAGCCGGCGGAAATGTGGAAGTTTCAGGCATCACGCGGGGCAATGCCGAAATTGGTGGCGGGTCGGTCGATATCGCCATGGATATCAATGGTAATGCGGATATTGGCGGGGGTTATGTTGAATACTCCGGCACCGTTGGTGGCACACTCAATGCTGCAGCTGGCCGCTTTGAATTCACCGATGAAAGTGTCGTGACACGCGCGCTGGAAATCAGAGGTCAGGAAGTTTTCCTCAGAGGAACGTTTCTCGGCGGTGTTGAAGCTTTTGCAGAAGACGTCGTGATTTCCGGAAGAATTGTCGGCGATGTACACGTCGAAGCACGCGATTTGACAGTTCTCCCCGGCGCCATCATCGAAGGTCGGTTGATTTTTGATGGTCCCAGAGAGGCCATGATCGCGCCTGACGCCACGATATCTGGCGGTGTGGAATTCACCCAGAGAGATGTCGATCTCGATTGGGATCGCCATCATTTCAATCCGATGGATCTCGAACTCGATATTCTGCCTGCAACGCCATTTTTTGTGGGCGCCGGGATCGCGTTTGATTTTCTCCTGGGGCTGATCGCGCTCCTGATGATGCCGCGCGGCGTAGCACGCCTGTCCGCCAAATTTCGTCAGCGCCCGTTATTGTCCACCCTGGTCGGCTTGTTTCTGTTCCCGATGGGTTGGGTCATGTTGCTTGTCGCGGGCATAGTTCTGCTGGCCATCACCATTGTCGGCCTCATTCTCCTTCCGTTCTGGATCACATTCGCGGTGCTGGTGCTCATGTTGGCTTACCCGCTCGGCGCTATCGCGGTCAGTGATTTCATTATCAACCGAACCGGGCGCAGTAATCCGGGTTTCGGAGTGCGGGCGCTTGGCCTGCTGGTGATCCTGCTGGTTGTCGCCGCGTTGTGGGTGGTGCCGCCGCTTGCTGTTATTGCCGGTTTGATCCTGTCATGGATCGGGCTTGGCGCATGGGTCTTTGCCGCCTTTGGCCGCAAGGACGATGCCGGTCCGGTTGCAACGGCCCCGCCTGCCGGCGAAACAGCGGATGCGGCTATCTGATGTCGAATTGCGGGCGGCGCTTGAAGCCGCCCGCATCTGACGTCATGTTGCGCTGAAATGGCGACACTTATCGACTCTCTCTCGGGCAATCAGAAACCCCGGCACCCGGAAAAAGAACACCGGCCGGACAAGCCTGTACTGCGCAAGCCGGACTGGATCCGGGTGAGGGCGCCTGTGGGTGGCGATTACGCGGAAACCCGCAGCATCGTGAAAGACAATAACCTCGTCACCGTCTGCGAAGAAGCCGGTTGTCCCAATATCGGTGAATGCTGGACCCAGAAGCATGCGACCTTCATGATTCTCGGCGATACCTGCACGCGCGCCTGCGCCTTCTGCAATGTCAAAACCGGTCTGCCTGAAGCCGTCGATCACGACGAGGCCAACCGCATTGCTGATGCCGTCGTGAAGATGGAGTTGAAGCACGTTGTCATCACCTCGGTGGACCGGGATGATCTGGATGATGGCGGCGCCCAGCATTTTGTTGACGTGATCAACGCCATTCGCCATGCCTCACCGCAGACGACGATCGAAATCCTGACACCGGATTTTTTGCGCAAATCGGGCGCAACCGAGCGCGTAATTGATGCGCGACCCGATGTTTTCAATCACAATTTGGAGACTGTTCCGCGACTGTATTTGTCGGTCCGTCCAGGCGCGCGATATTTCCATTCATTGCGCCTGCTCGAAAAAGTCAAAGAGCGCGACCCGGCACAATTTACCAAGTCCGGCCTTATGGTTGGCCTCGGCGAAAGCAAGGAAGAGGTGATGCAGGTAATGGATGATATGCGGTCCGCCGGCATCGATTTCCTGACCATCGGTCAGTATCTTCAACCGACCCGCAAACACGCTTCCGTCGAGCGTTTCGTCGACCCGCAAGAGTTCAAGGCCTATGAGACCATTGCCCGCGCCAAAGGGTTCCTCATGGTGTCGGCCACGCCGCTGACACGGTCCAGCTATCATGCTGGCGATGATTTTCAGCAGATGCGGGCTGCCCGCGAAGCCGCACTCGTCCGCAGATGATTACCCGACATTCCGACAGCTTGCGCGCGCGGCACACGCCTGCGCAGATTTTTGAACTCGTATCGGATGTCGAACGCTATCCGGGCTTTATTCCCTATCTTGCAACATTGCGGATATTGAATCATGAACAGTCTGGCGCCACGCGGATTTTTGTCGCCGAAGCGATTGCCCGGTACAAATTTGTCCGTGAAAAATTTGTGTCACGCGTCACGACAAATGCCGACGATTATTCAGTTGAGGTGGAACTGGTCGATGGACCGTTTCATGTGCTCCGGAATACGTGGCAACTGACGCCACTGACAGACGGCACCACAAAAATTGTCTTCGACCTGGCGTTTCAGTTCAACAATGTCGTTCTGGATCTATTGTTTCGCGCCAATAAACAGCGCGCGGTCAAGGAATTGATCGACCGGTTTGGCCGGGAGGCGGCTCGTCGCTATCCTGTCATCGGTGAATCCAGCTGGCCCGACTTAAGAACGCTGAAGGCCTGACAGCAACAACTCAAGCGCCTGTTTGACCGCCGCTTCGCGCACCAGATCACGCCCGATATCCCCGTAATTCTTTTCGAGTGTTTCCAGACTTCCGGATTTGGCCGCGAGGCCAAACCAGACCAGTCCGGCCGGCTTGTGCTCACTCCCGCCGGGACCGGCAATACCCGTCACCGAAACGGCGATATCGGCACCGGAAGCGGAGAGGGCGCCTAGGGCCATTTCGCTAGCCACCGCTTGGGAAACCGCCCCAAATTCCGCGATAGCGTCCGGATCAACGCCGAGATGCTCTATCTTTGCCGCATTGGAATAGGTGATAAAGCCGCGATCAAACGCGTCCGATGCACCGGGAATGCGGGTGATGGCGGCCCCGACCATGCCGCCGGTGCAGCTTTCAGCCGTGGCTATTGTGAGATGTCTTTGAACCGCCGCTTTCACGACACGGTCTGCCAGCGCAGCAATGTCATTTTCAAGGTCAGTCATTGTGCATCACCGTGACGATTGCATGAGCGGCAATGCCTTCGCCGCGCCCGGTAAAACCTAGCCCTTCGGTCGTTGTGGCTTTTATATTTACCGATCGCTGCGGCAAATCCAGAATCGAGCAGAGGGTATCCCGCATGGCCGTGCGATACGGCCCGATTTTCGGCGCTTCACACACCAGCGTGATATCTGCATGGGTAATTCTGGCATTTTCAGCCGCAACGAGACTGGCGGCGTGCGTCACGAATGCGGACGAGGCCGCGCCTTTCCACCGCGAATCCGACGGCGGGAAATGCTGACCGATATCCCCCTGGCCAATCGCGCCCAGAATGGCATCGGTCAGGGCGTGAAGACCGACATCGGCATCGGAATGTCCGATCAGCGCCATGCCACAGGGGATATTCACGCCGCACAATGTAATGCCATCACCCGGACCAAGACGATGAACGTCATAGCCCGTACCGCTGTTGGTGTGGACCATCGAACGTGCATCCGTCATGGCAAAGTCCTCGGCAAATGTCAGTTTGATATTGGCGGGATCGCCCTCGACGATATGCACTGGAATGCCAGCATTACGGAGCAGGCCCGCCTCATCCGCAGCCGCTTGATCCGGAGGAAGTGCGTCCAGACAGCGCTTCAGTGTCTGAAAATCAAAGGCTTGCGGCGTCTGCACCCGAACAAGTGTTTCTCGGTCCACAGAAACATCCAGCCGGTCTTGTAAACGCGTGAAGGTCGCATCTGTGACCGGCAATCCGGGAATAGCGGCGGAATTTCGGTCCAGTGCCGCACAAAGGCGGTTAATTAAATCCGCGCTGACAAAGGGCCGCGCCCCGTCATGAACGAGTATTCGGTCAAGGTTTTGCGTCGCCAGGGCATTGACGCCGTTTCGCACAGATCCTGTTCGGCTATCAGCTCCAAAACAATAGCTTACGTCCATTTGATCAATCGAAAGATCAAACAAGTCCTGATCATCGGGATGGATCACGACCATGACATGGCTGATCTTTGGGTGAGAAAGAAAGGCCTGCAGTGTGCGGCGCAAAACCGGTTCGCCACGCAAGTCGCGATACTGCTTTGGAATATCGCCGCCCGCGCGGTACCCGCGTCCGGCAGCAACGATCAATGCGGCGGTCTTCGGGAGAGTCACGGTGGCGAAACGTCCTTGCTTGCGATTCAGCAACCCACTCTATAGGTTCCGGCAACTTTTTAAGCCAGTCAGGAACTGACGAGAATGATTGAGATTGGTCTCCACCGGATTGACGCGCGCGCCATGTTGGCGCCGATGTCCGGCGTGACCGATTTGCCGTTCCGGGAACAGGCGAGGGCATTCGGCGCCATTCTGGTGGTCAGCGAGATGGTGGCCAGCGAGGAATTGGTCACAGGCGGAAAGCAGGCCTGGGAGAAAGCTGCGTTCGATGACGGCGCGGGCATCAAAATCCTCCAACTGGCCGGACGTGAGCCCAAATGGATGTTTGAGGCCGCCCGTATCGCGCAAGGCGAGGGCGCGGATATCATCGACATCAATATGGGATGCCCTGCAAAACGGGTTACCAGCGGCCTGTCAGGGTCAGCTTTGATGCGTGATCTTGATCATGCGATGAGCCTGATCGAGGCGACGCTTTCGGCAGTCAATATCCCCGTGACGCTGAAAATGCGTCTGGGTTGGGATCAGGACTCCATCAATGCGCCGGAACTGGCTCTTCGCGCGCAGCAGGCCGGCGTTCAAATGATCACTGTGTACGGGCGCACACGCCAGCAATTCTATAAGGGACAGGCGGACTGGACTCGCGTGAAGGACGTCCGGTCTGCGATTGATATCCCATTGGTGATAAATGGCGACATTTCCGATACCGCGACAGCTCGCGAAGCCTTGCGCCAGTCGGGCGCAGATCTGGTCATGATCGGTCGGGCGGCAGAGGGATGCCCCTGGCTGATCGGTGAAATCGATGCCGGATTGCGGGACAAGTCCTCACCCGTAACGGTCGCCCAAAAAATCGAAGGCCTTCAGAAACAGCTGGGCCGATCTCTTTCTTTCTATGGCGACCATGTTGGCCTGAGGATGATGCGTAAGCATTTTTCGGCCTTCGTGCGTAATGAATTTGGAGGCGATGCCGGATTACGCCAGCAACTCTGCCAGAACGACCGCGCGCCCAATATTTTTGATATATTGGAGCGGCTCAAGACTGGTAATCGTCTCGCCGC
>Ga0316204_10011149_pt1 | contig 11349 bp, 7 predicted proteins | sample 6monrhotite_MG_2_FD_205661 | JGI IMG/M metagenome (GOLD analysis project Ga0316204, IMG submission 205661) | Microbial mat bacterial communities from mineral coupon in-situ incubated in ocean water Damariscotta River, Maine, United States -... | ecosystem: Environmental > Aquatic > Marine >...
CTTCGGGTTACCTGATTATCCGCACAGCTGTTGAGTCTAAGAAAATTCTGTAACTTGCCGGGCTTTACACGCTAATCGAAACCACGAAAACCCATCAACAAGCAGCGCGCCAATACCTTCACATTATCTCTGAATCACCCAAAACACCGCCCGCTTAGGATCGCTCGAATAATAACTGTCGTTTTTTAACCCTTTTGGTGGAACCGCTACGCTTGTTCCATCCTTGTATTATAAACCAGAGTACCCTGATGAAGCTAAAGCAACACATTAGCTTCATCATCAAGCAATAAATATTGAGGGGCACCTCAATATTGAGTGACTGGATGCCGTTTCCACCCTTCGGTTTTAAAGCCAGTGCCGTAGATTTTGCAGCAGTTGCTCACCCTCTTTTAAAGATTGGACAGTATCTTTGGCCCGGCATGCCGGCAGCCCGTATTCACAAGGTAAATCATGAGAGGTTTTTATGCACACGTATCACTTAGGGATTGATGTCGCCAAAGCCAAACTGGATTGTGCGCTATTGAGACCCGATGGGAAGTACAGAAACAAGGTCGTTGAAAATAATCTAAAAGGGTTTAATGCATTGACGGCGTGGCTAAAAAAGCAGGCGGCGACACAGCCCCATGTCTGCATGGAAGCAACAGGCATCTATTGGGAAGCGGTTGCCGGGCACTTGGCCGTGCAGGGCATGACGGTAAGTGTTATCAATCCTGCGCAGCTGAAAGCCTTTGGTCAATCGCGGCTGGTGCGCACCAAAACGGACAAGCTTGACGCCCGCTTAATCGCGGCCTTTTGTCAGGAACGCTCCCCCGCACCATGGCAGGCGCCTTCCGCCAGTGAGCAGGCATTACGCGCTATGGTACTGCGCATGGATGCCTTGACCATGCGCACCCAGGAAAGCAACCGGCTCGAGGTGGCGCGTGATGCCATCAAGGCCGGCATCGCCCATCATATCGACTGGCTGGACGCAGAAATCAACACGCTCAGCAAAATGATTCACACGCACATCGATAATGACCCCATGCTGAAAAACAAAGAGCGGTTACTGGAAAGCATACCGGGCATTGGTGAACGCACCATCGCCGCCCTGTTGGCCTATTACGCCAACCCGGCCTGCTTTGGCAATGCACGGCAAGCCGTCGCCTATGCTGGACTTGATCCCCGCCAGCATCAATCAGGCAGCAGCGTTAACGGCAAACCACGCCTATCAAAGATCGGCCACGCCTTTCTTCGCAAAAGCCTTTACATGCCGGCAATGGTCACACTGTACAAAACCGACTGGGGTAAACGTTTCCGCAATCGTTTGTCAGCCACAGGAAAGGCACCCAAACTCATCATTGGCGCGATGATGCGAAAACTCATTCATGTCGTCTTTGGTGTGCTTAAGTCAGGAAAAATGTTTAGCCCTGAGTTACATATGGGTTGACTTGGATAACAGTATCTACGGCTTTACTTTGTGCCTGAGGAGGCGGAACAAACAAACTGCTACGATGATTCTGGTTCTTCTATCCGACTCAAATTATGAATACGCCAACCTCAGCGAGGTACGCAAGTAAGGTGGAACAAGCGTAGCGGTTCCACCAGGGTCTTACACACACCCCAAAAAAACCGAACTAGCTCACCAATGAAACAGTTATTGTTCGAGCCATCCTTATTGTATTTTATCCAAGCCTTTCATTGGTGAGCAGAACCACTCTACAGGTGTATCAACAGTCGGTGGGTCGTTCAGCAGGCGCATACTTTGTTTGCCGCACAATGCCAGTTGCCAGCACCCTCAAAACCCGCCAGAATATCGCCCTGCTTGAACAAACGCCATTACAAAACCGGCTCCCCAAATAACACAGGTAATCCCATGACACGTTCTCACGACCTCTTCGTTGCAGCCCAAACCCATATCCCTGGCGGCGTTAATTCACCTGTGCGGGCCTTCAGTGGTGTGGGTGGTGACCCGGTGTTTTTCAAGTCCAGCGAAGGTGCCTACATTACCGATGAAGACGACAAACGCTATGTGGACTATGTGGGCTCCTGGGGGCCAATGATTGTCGGCCATTCTCATCCTGAGGTCATCAAAGCCGTGCAGGACGTAGTGGCCAACGGTCTGGGTTTTGGCGCACCGACCGCCATCGAAACCGTCATGGCCGACCGGGTGTGTGAACTCGTGCCTTCCATGGACATGGTGCGTATGGTCAGCTCCGGCACCGAAGCCACCATGAGCGCGATCCGTCTGGCACGTGGCTTCACCGGCCGTGACAAAATCATCAAATTCGAAGGCTGTTACCACGGCCATGCCGATTCATTGCTGGTGAAGGCCGGCTCCGGCGCGCTGACTCTCGGCGTGCCCACCTCACCGGGCGTACCCGCAGCACTGGCTGCGGAGACCATCACTCTTACCTACAACGACATCGATTCGGTAAAAACAGCTTTCGCTGAAATAGGCAAAGACGTGGCCTGTATCATCGTCGAACCGGTCGCAGGCAACATGAACTGCATCCCACCCGTACCCGGTTTCCTCGAAGGTCTGCGCGAAATCTGCGACGAATACGGCAGTGTGCTGATCCTTGATGAGGTGATGACCGGCTTCCGAGTATCTCTGGGGGGCGCACAACAGCACTATGGCATCACACCCGACCTCACCACACTCGGTAAAGTCATCGGCGGTGGTCTGCCGGTGGGTGCTTTCGGTGGCAAACGCGCCATCATGGAACACATCGCGCCATTAGGTCCGGTGTATCAGGCCGGTACGTTATCCGGCAACCCGGTGTCCATGGCAGCCGGACTCAAAACCCTGGAGCTGATCTCCGCACCCGGTTTTCACGACGGACTCAGCAACGCTGCAACACAACTTTGTGAAGGATTGAAAGAGCGCGCCAAAGCCGCTGGTATTCCGCTGACCACCAATCAGGTAGGCGGCATGTTCGGTTTCTTCTTCACTGAAGAGGAAACCGTCACCCACTTCGCACAGGTCTCCGCCTGCAATATTGAGCGTTTCCAAAAGTTTTTCCACGGCATGCTGGACGAAGGCGTGTATCTGGCACCTTCTGCCTACGAAACCGGGTTTGTTTCCGCCGCCCATGGCAACGCCGAAATCGAAGCCACTTTGGATGCAGCACAAAAAGTGTTCGCCACCCTGTAATGGCCTTCCTGGCACGTCTGGCACTGATACTGGGAGCAATGCTGCTCGGCCACCCGGTAGTGGCCGAGCCCATCCCGGTGGTCAGCAAACCCTTCTCTGCGCTGGCGATTTACCCGCTACGCAGTGCGCCAGCCACCGTGGTGAGCGACAACCACAGTCGCATCAGCGCCGAAGTCAGCGCCCGCATCCTTGATATTCCCGTACGCGTGGGCGACAACGTAAAACAGGGTGCCGTACTGGTGCGTCTTGAACAACAGGATTTTGAGCTAACGCTGGCGCGCGAAAAAGCCGCGCTAACGGCATTAAATGCAAAACTGGATCTGGCAGAATATGAACTCAAACGGGCCCGTTCATTATCAAAAAAACAAGCCGTTTCCGAACAACTGCTCAAACAACGGGAAACCGAGCGCAACGCCCTGCTGGCGGAACAACAGGGGCAACAAGCCTCCTATGCCCAAGCCCAACGACAAATCGATAAAACACAAATCCGGGCACCTTTTAATGCCGTGGTGGTCGAGCACCTTGCCCAGGTGGGTGAACTTGCCAACCCCGGCACAGCCCTGCTGCGCATCATTGATATCGACAACCTTGAACTGGCTGCCAAATTAAGCCCTTTGCAAACCCGTGACCTGAAACGTTCATTCGCAGCAGAAAATAACAGCACTGTTACCAGCACTGTGGAATTTGTCAGCTCGGAGCAACATTATGCACTCACATTGCGCACGGTTACCCCAATGCTGGACACTCAAGCCCGCACCCAGGAAGCACGTCTGAATTTCACGGGCAAAAAACCCCTGCCCGGCAGCACCGGCCAGCTGGTCTGGTCACCACAACAAGCCAGCCTGCCAGCAGACCTCATCAGCCAACGTGACGGCAAACTCGGCGTGTTTATTCAGACAGACAACAAGGCCCGTTTTGTAGAATTGCCTCAGGCCAAAACCGGACAGCCCGTGGTAAGCGAACTCGGACCGGATACCCTCATCATCACCAAAGGTCGTTACCGTTTACGGGACGGTAATGCGATTTCCCAGACCGGCACAGTCACTGCTGTACCGTAATATCCGGTTCAATTCACCACTACGCGACCTGTACCACTGGATCACGACATTCAACATAATCGGCAGATTCGCTTCCCTGAATCTGCACAAGGTACCAATCCCGACACACCTGTTGCGCCTCCTCCACACTGGGAAAAGTCCACAATACCGCTCCGTTGTCCGCCATCAATGTTGCTGTTTTATTAGGCCATTCTCTGATAAAAAAAGTCATTTTTCATTCTCCATTCAGCTGTAGTGACGTAGCCGATTATGGAGATGGAACATGACCCCTTCATTGCAATTATATGAATGTTCTGTGAAAACAGCCTGGGTTTAATGCCATAGACCCCATAATAATACAAGACCTCGATCAAATTGACCTGATATTACATCTACCTCAAGATGAGAGACAATAAACAATGAAGTGACACTGTCGGTAGTGAGTCGTTATCTGGTCCTGAAAATCCAGCTTAATTGTTTATATACCCGTAGCATTTGAGATTTAGGCTTTTATTGCACACAGGAAAAATATATGTCCTTACCAACAACGATAAAAAAGAAACTGCGCAAAAAACTTTATTTATATGAAGGCAATTTCAATCACCTTTATCTCGACACTAAAGGAAAGGTGACTGTCGGGGTTGGACACCTGGTAACTCATAGAGACGCCATTTCGGAAATCACTCTATATACAATAAAAAACAACCAGCCTTCTCTGGTCGCAACATTGCAAGAAAAACAAGATGAATATGACAAAATTTCCAAACTACCCTGGGGGCAACGATATAGCGCTGCATTCTTTAAACCTCACACAACGTTGATAATGAAAGCCACTGACATTGATTCCTTATTAGACAAACATATCAACAACTTTCACAAAGAACTATCAAACATTTACAAAAAAACGAATGGTTACACTGAAGATTTTGATAAAATGCACGAGAATATTCAACTTGCAGTATTTGATATGATTTTTAATTTGGGCGCCAGTAAAATCGTTAACATATTTAAAAAATTCGATGCTGCCATTAAAGCCGGAGACTGGAAAAAAGCAGCAAGTGAATCCAATCGAGTTGATGTTAATGCTGAAAGAAATCAGTATGTCAAAGAACTGTTAACAACTGCACCTGCAACCCCTTAAACAAAACCCTATGGAAAAATTATACCATTTAATTCTTGTCAGTTTTTTTCTGGTTACCAGCTCATCTGCCTGTACTGACACACATCGCCCGATAAAAAGCACTTTGAATATGCAGGCATTTCCTGGTTTTGAAATTGGCAAAAACAAAACTGATGTCACACTCACGGGTTATGAGTATCAAGCAATTGAAAGCGAAACAATAAAGCCAGAAAGCTGTGATCAAGCCATAAACACCCATTTATCTGCGGTGGCTGATTTTGAATATTTCCGGTTTAAACAATTAGTGCTTTCATGCAATGCCATCAAGCAATTCGCAAAAGCAACTGACGCCCAAGTCACCTGGTTCCCTGCAAAGCCGAACATATCATTTTATTCTGAACTGCCTGCCATTGTTAAACCGCTTCTAAATAATAACGAACCAAATCAGCTCAGTAACAAAACGCTGGGCAACTATGTGGCAAAAACAAATATTTCACTTGAAACAGATAACATTGCAAAAATCATCAACAGTGAAAACGAGATTTATGTCACCCTGCTTGCCCGAGGTGATTTTACCAATGATGGGATCGAAGATTTACTGATTAAAACCGAATGGTATGCTCGCAAGGCATTTGGCAAACACGCTGACTTACTGATTTTAACCAAAATATCCGGAAAAACACGGGTAAATGTTTACTGGAGATTAAATTCAACTAACTGAGCCCTCAGTGCCATCTATACTCGTGGCGTTTGAGATTTAGGTTTAAGTGTGCGTCATATTTGCTTCATGGCACCACCAAAAGTAGGCGCCCTGAGGCGACAGTAGGCGCTTTTAGGCGAGGCGAAATGACGCGTAATAGTCGCTCTATTGCAAGAAATTTCAACGCAGTCATGGAGTCAATAGAGCGTGCAATTAGACCTAAATCTCAATCGCCACGGGTAATTTCCCTGACCAGCACAAACACTGCCAGACCCGGGAGTCTATACCGGTGAATTTATCTCAGGAGAAAAAAGGTATACTTCCTTGAGCAATATAAAACAGGATGCAGTGCTGGTACGTCTTGAACAACAGGATATTAAACTAATGCTGGCGCGCGAAAAAGCCACGCTAACAGTATTATCTGTTATTTGGCCACCCTGAAATAATCGTGAAATTTTGTGATGACGAGATCTCTATGAAACCTAAATTACCTTTACGTACCCGCGCTGGCGTGTGGATTGAATCCAAGCCGGTCCAGCATCTGATTATTGGCTTGATTGTGTTGAATGCTATCAGCCTGGGGATAGCGACTTCTGATACGCTTGAGGCACAATACGGCTATTGGCTGAATCTTTTTGATAATGCTGTGCTGGTAGTGTTCATCATTGAAATAGCCACAAAACTCTTCGCGTTCAGAGGACGGTTTTTCAGCAGCGCATGGAACATATTTGATTTCCTGATTGTAGCCATTGCCCTGGTTCCCACCAGTGGGCCACTTGAAGTATTGCGTGTACTGCGTATTTTACGTGTACTGCGCCTTATTTCGCTCATTCCACAACTGCGCGTGGTTGCCGAGGCGTTGTTAGGTGCTATCCCCGGCATCGCATCGGTGGCAGGTTTGTTGTCCATTATCTTTTACATATTTTCGGTAATGGCAACAGAACTGTTTGGTAGCGATTACCCTCAATGGTTTGGCTCATTGGGGGGTTCTATGTATACCCTGTTTCAGGTGATGACACTGGAGAGCTGGTCGATGGGTATTGTCAGGCCGCTACTGGAAACTCATCCCTATGCATGGGCATTTTTTATTCCTTTTATTTTGATCGCCACCTTCACGATGTTGAATCTGTTTATCGCCATCATCGTTGATGCGATGCACAGTGTGCAAGCCAGTAAAAGCAAACAAGATAAAGAGGCCATCGAAGGAGTGGTGCATACCGAACACCAGCAGCTAAGTGAAGAGATCAGGGATTTAAAGCAAGATATTAATGCATTGAAATTACTGCTGCGGGAAAAGCCGTAAAACCTGTTAAATCGGCTATACACTATGTAGCGTACACGTTCCTTTCCGGACTTGATAAAGGGCTCCTGAAGGCTATGGTGATATCAATCTCCATGACCCATGACTCGATTGTCTTGTCCTCATTCACTCCACACCCTGCTTAGGGTTGGTTGATCGAACAATAACTGTCGCTTTTGGGTTATTGATGTAGACCTTTTGGTGGAACCGCTACGCTTGTTCTACCCTACGGCTTTACCTTGTGCTTGAGGAGACGGAACAAACAAACCGCTACCCGGGTTATGAATACCTAACTTCAGCCATGTACGCAGATAGCAGGTAGGGTGGAACAAGCGTAGCGGTTCCACCAGGGTCTTGCACACGCTCAAAAAAACCGGGCCAGCTCACCAATGAGACCGTTATTGTTCGAGCGATCCTTAATCAGCAATTATCATTAGACACTCACATAGCATGTGCCTCGCCCTGTACCCTGAGTTTCTATGAGGTTTAGGAATGGAAATTGAATAACTGATACAAGTGGCGCTCTGATTTAGTCCGTATTTGTTCGTTCTGATTGAGCAAAAGCACAGGAATAGCCTTTCTATTTCGAGCTTTTGTGATTGAAGAACGGGCGAAGACGGGCTGAAGCAGAGATGCCAATTGTATCAGTTATTCAATTTCCATTCCTAAGCTTAACGAGCTTATCAAAATCCAGCTTTCTTGATGCAAGACTGCGTGAAGATATACCACCGTATTCGCGTTGGGTAATACTGCCATGCTTTTCTATGTACTTTAGAATTTGTCGGTTTAGTGATGATAATCTGGCTATCAAAATCTATAGGTTTGAACGAGAAAGCCACATATTGGGACACGGAGAAATAGCTAATTGAAAGCTTTATGAATCATAGGATTGGAGGCGAATATAGCGAAAAACAATCACGTTTATAATCCTGGGTCTTACCGTAAAACTCCCACCCAATCTACTAAAGAATATATGTCTGCCTACCGACAATGAAAGGGACACCATATATCGGCCAGATTAGGCTTTTGAGGCATAAAATATTGCGGCATTTAGCATCTTTATGCTGACGGACAATGCATAGTATTAACTATAACTCCATGAATCTTGCTGCAACAGGAAGCCTCACCAGAAAACCTGCGATATTTTTAATCGAGCACGTCCACATCACGGAGGAGGACCACACCCAAACCCGGTATGTAGCTAATCACATCGATGCAAACTACTGAGCAAAAAAATCGATGAATCAATCAGTTTGAGTGTGATACGTGATGACTAAATTTGATGACACTTTTCAAGTGAAACGAAAAGTACACCCGAAAGGGCAGTCCTTAAAACGCAATGTATTGATTATCATAAGCGTTACGCTTTGTTTGACAACTGCATTGGTCTGGTATGGTTTTGCCCTTTCGAAAAGAGTCAAAAGCATTGAATACCAATGGTCGGAATTTAATCGTAAGGCTGCCGCCGCCTCTTATGCGCTTAGTCGTATCGAGGCAAATTTTGGCTATGGTGGCTTTATCCACAATTTCAAGAACTATGTCTTACGTCAAGATCCCAGCTTAATACCTAAAATCGAAGATAATCTTCGGACCACCTATCAGGCAATAGCAGACTACCCTCTGATCGAAAGGTATAGTGGTGACAAAGAAGCACTAAACAAAATTAAACGAATAATTGATATCTACGCCTTGAAATTTACCTATGCGAAAAAAATGGCAACAGACGGCGCGACAGCGAATGAAATTGATAGCAATTTGCAGGTTAATGATCAGCCTGCGCTAGACGCAATCAGCTTTCTCAACAAAAATGTCATTTCACACCGGCTCGAAAAAGAGAAAGAGACCACTAAACTGCTGGAGGACACACTCCAATTCCTCAATCGAGGGGCCTTACTAATCCCCCTATTATTGCTGATGGGCAGCATCTTAATCTTCTTCTTGCGCAAGATAGTAACAACCAATCAGTTACTGCAATCTACCAGCCAACACATGAGTGACATTTTCAACGCGGCCCCTGATGCCATGTTGATTATCAATGCCGAAGGTAAAATCGAGGACATTAATAAGGTAGCAAAAGAGCTATTCGGCTATAGCACCGATGAACTCATTGGAGAGATGGTAGAGAAACTGATGCCGGAGCGATTCCGTAATCACCACACACAGTTGGTTGACATCTCCTTCGATAACCCAGTACGCCGCCCCATGAGTAATGATACAGAATTAACCGTTCTAACCAAAGATGGCACCGAACTACCGGTTGAAATCAGCCTCAGCTATTCTCTGCGTGAAGGTGACATGCATGCCATAGCCACGCTACGTGATGTTAGAGAGAGAAAAGAAACACAAAACAAATTGCACCGTAGCCAGGACGTCATGAAAAAGGCCCAACTGATTGCCCATTTTGGCAGTTGGGACTGGGATATCCCAAACAATACCCTGGAGTGGTCTGACGAAGTCTATCGCATCTTTGGGTTACGCTCACAACAATCCGAAGTTACCCATAGAACCTTTCTGAAACAACTCCACCCAGATGACAAAAAGAACGTCATCGATGCGATAAATGCTTCCGTTGTCAACAACAAGCCGTTCGACATACAGCACCGCGTAGTGCGACCCGACGGTATTGTACGTTTTGTTCACCAGCGCGGAGAAGTATTCCGAAACAAACAGGGCGAAGCTCTCCATATGGTAGGAACGGTGCGCGACATCAGCAAAGAAAAAGAGGCGGAGAACGAAATGAGACTGGCAGACAACGTCTTCAGTCACTCTTCCGAGGCTATATTGATCACTGACACCGAGAATAAGATTCTGCGAATCAACAAGGCGTTCACCGAAATAACCGGCTACAGTGAGAAAGAAGCCCTCGGCAAAAACCCAAAAAACCTGCTCAACTCCGGCTACCACGATAAGGCATTTTATCAAGCATTCTGGCGCAATTTAATTGCAGCAGGCGACTGGGAAGGAGAAATCATGGACCGTCGAAAAGATGGCGAAATCTTCCCCGCTTATCACAGTATCAGTGTTGTTAAAAATAACCTAGATGAGATCATCCAGTACATTAGTATTTTTTCCGATATCACCGAAGAAAAACGTGCCAGCGAGCATATCCAAAACCTAGCTCAATACGACCAACTCACTAAGTTACCAAACCGCATGCTATTCAATGATCGCCTACAGCATGCGATCACGCGTGCTAAGCGTGCAAAAAAAATTGTAGGTCTTATGTTCATCGATCTTGATCGCTTCAAAAGTGTCAATGACTCTCTCGGCCATCATGCCGGCGACCTGCTATTACAGGAGGTTAGTCAACGTCTAGCAAACATCGTAAGAGCTCAGGATACTGTTGCGCGCTTGGGGGGAGATGAATTTACGATCATCCTTGAAGACTTGTCGCATGCTGAGGATGCGGCTATTGTGGCGGACAAACTACTACTTGCACTACAAGAAAAGATTGTCATCGGTGGTAATGACATCTTTATTGGCGGCAGCATTGGTATCAGTATTTACCCCGCTGATGGGGGCAATACAGAAAATATCGTCAAGAGTGCAGACATGGCGATGTACCAGGCGAAAGAGCAAGGCCGTAACCGCTATCAATTTTATACCGATGAATTGGCTCAATATGCTGAAAAACGTTTTCAGATAGAAAACCGCTTACGGCAGGCGCTAGACAACAATGAACTAGAAGTCTATTACCAGCCGCAGATTGATATTTCCAATGGCAAGCTAGTGGGTGCCGAAGCTCTGGTACGCTGGAATGATCTCGAGAAAGGTCTTGTCTCCCCAGCCGACTTTATACCCGTTGCCGAAGAAACAGGTATTATCGAACCATTAGGAAATTGGGTTCTAAGGACAGCCTGCAAACAAACAAAAGCTTGGCAAGATGAAGGTTTTGCCCCTCTGCGCATGACCGTCAATGTTGCAGGCCATCAAATCATGCAAGGCTCCATAATTGAATCAACTCGTACAATATTAGAGGAAACGGGGCTGGCACCAGAACTGCTCGAATTGGAAATTACCGAAGGCTTCGTAATGGATCACCCTAATAAAGGTGTCTCG
>Ga0316204_10011150_pt1 | contig 11349 bp, 12 predicted proteins | sample 6monrhotite_MG_2_FD_205661 | JGI IMG/M metagenome (GOLD analysis project Ga0316204, IMG submission 205661) | Microbial mat bacterial communities from mineral coupon in-situ incubated in ocean water Damariscotta River, Maine, United States -... | ecosystem: Environmental > Aquatic > Marine >...
GTCATTGTCCGTTCAATCCGGTCAAGAGTCTCCATCGCATTAACAACATCGGAAACACAGCCATTCGGCGCGCGTTTTTCTTGGATTGCGGCCACGAATTCACGATCAATTAATTCAATGCCGTTATTGCTGGCCGCAACGCCGCTAAGATCAATCTGGGTGTCATACCCATCAAAAAGGTCATCGTAGCGCGCCAGATAGGTGCCCTTATCGCAGATGTAGCGGAAATAAGTGCCCAAAGGCCCGTTGTTGTTGAATGACAATGACAGCGTGCAAATCGCCCCGTTGGCGGCCTTAAGGCCTATCGACATATCCATGGAAATCCCTAGATCTGGGTGGCTTGGGCCTTGTAGCCCGAAAGCCTCAACCGCTTTGCCGCCGGTTTGATACTGGAAAAGGTCAACAGTGTGGCAGGCGTGATGCCACAAAAGATGGTCCGTCCACGATCTGGCCTCGCCCTTGGCGTTGGTGTTGGTGCGCCGGAAAAAGTAGGTCTGCACATCCATTTGTTGAATCTTCAACTCACCAGCGGCCACCTTGTTGTGTATCCACTGGTGCGAGGGGTTAAACCGGCGCACCTGACCCGCCATGCAGGTCAACCCCGTTTCTTTCTGTTTGGCAACGATGCGCTGACTGTCTTCAAGCGAATCCGCCATGGGAATTTCGATTAACACATGCTTGTTTGCGACCATGCACGCGATGGCCTGCTGGACATGAAGTTGGGTCGGCGTCGATAGGACGACCGCATCGACGTCGTCGCGCGCAAGGCATTCTTCAAGGCTATCGCTCGCATGCCCAATACCGCGCGCTACGGCCAACGCCTCAATACGTTCAAGGTTTGGTCCCATGACCGAGGTCACAGAAACGCCTTCGATCTCGGCCAGCGCGTCGAGGTGTTTTAGACCAAACGCACCGTATGCTCCGGCGACACAAATCCGCATGTTCGTGATCCTTACGCTTTGTTTTCAAGTATGATGTGGCCAACGGCGGTGTTTGATGCGGGAACGTGATAATGGCGGTGCACTTCGGTTACGTCCTCGTCCAGGGCGCCGCGCATGACATGCCACATGACCATCTCCACGCCTTCGCTTCCGGCTTCACGCAGATATTCTAAATGGGGGATTTGACTGGCGGCGATGGGATCGTTGACCACCATATCCATGAACCGCGCGTCCCATTCAGCGTTGATCAGACCGGCCCGTTTGTACTGCAACTGATGGCTCATCCCGCCGGTGCCGAAAATGACGACGTTCAAGTCTTCGTCAAAGCTGTCAATCGCGCGCCGAATAGCCTTGCCGAGGTTATAACACCGGTTTCCGGTCGGCGCTGGATATTGCACCACGTTCACACACAAAGGGATCACAAGCGCGGGCCAATCGCCATCTTCGGGCACGTCCCCGAACATCACCGACAGGGGCACCGTTAAGCCATGGTCAACCTCCATTTCGTTCATAATCGTTAGATCAAACTCGTCCAAGATGACGGATTGGGCGATGTGGCTTGCTAGTTTTTGGTGGTTTTTGACGACCGGAACAGGGCGCGCCCCCCAGCCTTCGTCCGCAGGCTTGAATTCGGCCGCACAGCCGAGCGCGAAAGTTGGAATGCACGATGCGTCAAAGGCCGTGCAGTGATCGTTGTAGACCAGAAAAACCACGTCCGCTTTCTGTTCCTTCATCCATTCACGAGACTTCTTGAACCCTTCAAACACCGGTTGCCAATAGGGTTGATCAGTGATGCCAGTGTCCATCGCAACGCCGATAGCCGGAACATGCGAACAGCCTACGCCTGCCGTGATACGTGCCATTATTCGTCTCTCCACTCAGATTTCGAACGGTTTCCGTCGATCGACCGTCCGCCGTTCACCATCATTTCACGGTAGGCCTCAACCCCCATGCCGGTCATTAATCCAGCTAGGTTTTGAAAATTTATGCCGTCGTTGGCCGCGAGTTTTGAGGTGTAGTAAATATTGCCCCCAAGTTCCAAAAGTCGGTTCCAATTCCGATCTTTCACCGCGGCCCGTTGTTCGTATGTCATAGGGTACTGATCAAGATAGGTGTCTTCGTTCACTTTGAACGTGGCCCGGTTTTCTTGTTTACGCAGAGAAATACAAAACTGGTTTAGATGATATCCTTCGCGGGATCGATCTGCATCGAAAACAAATGTGCCCGGGATGTCTTCATAGTCTTTTTCCATAACAGAAAGCTCCCTGAATGAATGCGGTCATGTCCCCGAGGTTAATGCTGTGTCGGCAACGGTTTCTACAGTATGGCACATCAGCCGAAATCCAAGAAATTCTGAATGTAATAGTGACATTTGTTTTTGTTATAGCATCGTGGTTTTATGGGGCGTGCGCAATCGATTTTACAATGCCAATAAACCGATCTTGAAGCGGGGTAGGTTGCCACCCAGATCGAAATGTCAGGCCAATTGCCCGCTCAGAATCCGAAAGCAGGATTGGCAATGCAACCATTTGGTCTGCGTATTCCTTGCCCTGAATCTGGCGCTTGGACGCGATTGAGACGTAGTGCCCCCGTGCCAAAAGCCCGCGAAGCAGGGCCAGAGAGCTTGATATGATGCGCACCGGCGTTTCAGTCAGATCGTGAATGCGAAGATGGTCGAACAGGTAACGGCCCGACGGTGTTTCCTTTGGGGGCGCAATCCACGGGAAGTCCAAAGTATCCTTAAGCGATATATTCGGGCGACCAACCAAAGGGTGATCGGGGGCAACAACAACGACCAATTCGTCTGAAAACAACTGCTCTTGTCTAATTTCAGCGGCCGGTTTGGGAAACCGTAGTGCGCCAATTAGAAAATCCAGATCGCCAAATTGCAGGTCGCGCAGTAAAGCGGTGTAACGGGCATCAACGCAGTTGATTTGCACCCTTGGTCCCGAAATACGCAGCATGTTGTCAATGGCTTCAGGCAGAATTGACGTGCGCGACAGCGGCAGCGATCCGATTTTTATGCGCGTCGTTTCCCGCCCGAGGTGTTCATCGATCTCATACGTCGCTTGGCGAAATTCGCTAGTGGCCAACCGGACCTGATGCGCGAAGGCCTCGGCTGCGGCGGAAAGAACAACGCCTCGGCGGGTTTGGTCAAAAAGCGTCACGTTCGATGCGGCGGCGAGTTCACGCGTCGCGCGGTGGATGCCGGGTTGGCGAACACCCAGAGACTGCGCCGCAAGACTAAAACTACCGGTTTCAGCGACGGCTAAAAGCGACCGTATTTGAACCGGCGTACAGTCTTTGTGAAAAAGTTTTTGCCGTTTGGTGCCGGATGGGTGGCTGCCTTTTGCGCGCGCCAGCCTCTCTCCAAGGTGAAGGTGCGCCAGAACTCTATCAAGCCGATGCTTAAACAACGCTCCTTCCTCGGTCGGGATCAGGCCGCTGGATGTTCGGGTGAACAGTTGAGCATTCAGGATTTTTTCGATCTTTGCCACGGATTGGGTCGCGGCGGGTTGGGACAGATTAACGGCCTCGGCTGCGGCACCGATGCCACCACGATTATAGGCTTCGTTGACAACGTAAAGAGAGCGAATGCGCGGTAATTCTAGCATGGCGATGAGGTATCCAGTTTCCCCATCTATAACAAAATCAAATGCGACTTGTCAGGATTCAAAATGGATTTCGGACATCTTTTCGCTCTACGGTTTCAGGGTCTGTAATCGCCGAAAAAGGTGCCCTCATGTCTGATCGCAAAACTGCCCTCGTTATTTCCGCCCATGCAGCGGATTTTGTTTGGCGATGCGGGGGGGCAATAGCCCTTCATCAACAGCTTGGGTATGACGTTACCGTTGCCTGCTTGTCGTTCGGTGAGCGCGGCGAAAGCGCGAAACTTTGGAAACAAGACGGAATGACGCTGGAGACTGTGAAACAGAACCGCAAAGATGAAGCGAAGGCCGCCGCGAATGCCCTTGGAGTACGCGATATCAGATTCCTTGATCTTGGCGATTATCCGCTACAATTGGATCGGGATGCGCAGGATCAAATGGTCGACATCATTCGCGAAGTCCAACCCAAATGGATGATGAGCCATTCGCGGTGGGATCCCTATAACACCGACCACATGAACACGACGCAATTTGCGCTTGAATGTCGGATGATCGCCCAAGCTTGGGGCCACAATCCCGGAGAAAAGGTGTTGGGGGCGCCTCAGCTTTATCTGTTTGAACCACATCAGACAGAACAGATGGGCTGGAAACCGAATGTGTTTTTGGACATCACATCTGTTTGGGGCAAGAAACGTGCCGCGATTGAATGCATGCAGGGCCAAGAACATCTGTGGGATTTTTACACCAATGTCGCCGAGAACCGAGGCAACCATTTCCGCCGAAATTCCGGCGGCATGGCAGGGGGACGCAAGGCACAATACGCCGAAGGTTTTGAAATGGTCTTCCCGCAAACCGTGGATGAATTGGCATGAATTATCCCGTCGGCACCAGCGGCGTCGTTGTACAAAACATTAAGCGGGCAGACCCGGCGATCATCGACGGTTTGGTGCAATGCGGCGTGGCGACGGTGCACGAAGCGCAGGGGCGCAAGGGGCTTTTGGCGTCCTACATGCGGCCCATATTCTCGGGCGCGAGGGTTGCTGCAAGCGCTGTTACGATTTCCGCCCCGCCTTGCGATAACTGGATGATCCACGTCGCGATTGAACAATTACAAGCGGGTGACATTCTGGTTTTAGCACCAACAACCCCGTCCACTGCGGGCTATTTCGGAGACCTTTTGGCAACCTCGGCCAAAGTGCGCGGGTGTAGGGGGCTGATCATTGACGCCGGTGTGCGCGACATACGTGACCTTACCGAAATGAATTTCCCAGTTTGGTCAAAAGCGATTTGCGCGCAAGGGACGATCAAAGAAACCCTCGGGTCGGTCAATGTGCCCGTCGTGTGCGCCGAGCAATTGATCAACCCTGGGGACATTGTCGTCGCTGATGACGATGGTGTCTGTGTCGTGCGCCGCCACGAGGCTGCAGATGTTTTGGCCAAGGCTTTGGCGCGTGAAGCGAGCGAGGTTGACAAGCGCGCCCGATTTGAAGCCGGTGAACTGGGTTTGGATATTTACAGCATGCGCGAACGCCTCGCCGATAAAGGTCTAAAGTATGTCTGATGGCGTTAGGTGCATGTGGATGCGCGGTGGAACCTCAAAGGGCGGATATTTCCTTAAGGACGACCTTCCGCGCGATCCTGCGCACCGCGATGCGTTTTTGTTGCGGGCGATGGGGTCGCCCGATCCTCGTCAGGTCGACGGTATGGGGGGGGCGGATCCTTTGACTTCGAAGGTTGCGATTGTCACCCAATCTAGCCGTTCAGGTGTGGACGTCGACTATCTGTTCCTCCAAGTTTTTGTGGATCAAGCGACGGTGTCCGACGCGCAAAACTGCGGAAATATCTTGGCCGGCGTAGCGCCCTTTGCGATTGAGAGGGGCTTGGTTCCCGCACAAAACGGAGAAACGACAGTCACCGTCTATATGGAGAATTCCGGCCAAATTGCCGTCGAAAAAGTGGCCACGCCGAACGCGCAGGTAACCTATTGTGGCGCGGCCAGAATTGACGGCGTGCCGGGTACGTCTTCGGCTGTGCCCATCGAATTCAAGGACACGGCTGGATCAAGCTGTGGGGCGTTGTTGCCCACGGGAAATGTCCTTGACGTGATCGACGGCGTTGACGTGACCATGATCGACAACGGGATGCCATGTGTCGTTCTGCGCGCCTTGGACATGGGACTTGAGGGCACTGAAAGCCCCGCTGACCTTGAAGGCAACGAGATCTTGCGGATAAAGCTCGAGGCCATCCGTTTGAAATGCGGTCCGCTGATGAACCTCGGGGATGTGTCTCAAAAGACGGTGCCAAAAATGACGATGATCAGCCCGTCCCGAAATGGTGGCGCAGTTGACACACGCACATTCATTCCGCATCGGTGCCACAAGGCAATCGGCGTTTTGGGCGCGGTCAGTGTTGCATCGGCGTGCCTGATCAAAGGGTCCACGGCCTACAATTTGGCAAAGCGTGGCGAAGGTCGCAATCAAAGCCTTAGCATTGAGCATCCAACCGGAGAAATGACAGTTCTTGCAACCTTGGACGACACAGGGTTTGTTGCGTCGGCGGCAATCCTTAGGACGGCCCGCAAACTTATGGATGGTGAGGTTTTCGTATGAGTGACATCCAAAAAATGGATGCAGATTGGCTGGAATTTCATCCGAATCCCCGCAAACCGACGTTTAGATTGCCTGCAGGGGCGGTTGATGCACATTGTCACGTCTTTGGTCCAAGCCCGGCGTTTCCATTTGCGCCCGAACGCAAATACACGCCGTGCAACGCGGGAAAAGGACAGTTGTTTGCGCTGCGTGACCATCTTGGATTTAGCCGCAACGTGATCGTTCAAGCGACCTGCCACGGCAAAGACAATCGCGCGATGATCGATGCTTGCCGGTCAGCTGGGGGCATGGCGCGGGGGATAGCGTCGGTCGGGGCCGACATTACCGACGGCGAAATCCACGCCATGCATGACGCTGGTGTGCGAGGCGTACGATTCAATTTTGTGAAACGACTGGTTGATGCAACGCCGCGGGAAACCTTCCTGCAAATTGCCGATAAGATCAGGCACTATGGATGGCACATCGTCGTCTACTTTGAAGCGCAAGATTTAGAGGCGTTAGAGCCGTTCCTTAAGCAGCTTTCGACGAAGATCGTTGTGGATCACATGGGGCGACCGGATGTATCAAATGGTTTGGAACACCCTGATTTTCAACGATTTATCCGTCTAATGGACGAAAATGAAAACATTTGGTCGAAAGTGACGTGTCCAGAACGTCTGTCTCAGCAGGACCCGCCGTATGACGACGTCGTGCCGTTTTGTTCGCAGATTGTGAACCGCTTTGCGGATCGCGTTTTATGGGGCACCGACTGGCCGCATCCAAACATGAAGTCACACATGCCGGATGACGGATCGCTTGTCGATTTCATTCCCAAAATCGCACCGACGGCGCGTCTTCAACAAAAGCTATTGGTCGATAATCCGATGCGGCTTTATTGGTCTGATTGATTTGGTGCGATCAAAAAGGGTCTGGATTTGGCACACCGTTTTTCATCAGCGACGATGGGATATTCGGTTGAATTTGGTAGGCCCGGTAGGACTCGAACCTACGACCAAAGCGTTATGAGCGCTCTGCTCTAACCAACTGAGCTACAGGCCCGCCATAGAACCGTATTTAGCACCAAGAAGCTGCGCGTCAAGGCTTTCAGATTGCCCTTTTTGCCATGATGGGCTAATCGCACGGCGACACGAAAAGGAGTGCGCAATGACCTCTCAGAAAAACGGACTGACCTATGCGGGTGCCGGCGTTGATATTGATGCGGGCAATGACCTCGTTGAAAGAATCAAACCTGCGGCCAAAAAGACAAGGCGTTCCGGGGTCATGGCTGGGCTGGGCGGCTTTGGCGCCTTGTTCGATCTGAAAGACGCTGGGTATCACGACCCGATCCTTGTCGCCGCGACTGACGGTGTGGGCACGAAACTTCGGATAGCGATTGATACCGGAAATGTTGACACCATCGGGATCGATCTCGTTGCGATGTGCGTGAACGATCTGGTGTGTCAGGGCGCTGAACCGCTTTTGTTCCTCGATTATTTTGCGACGGGCAAGCTGGAAACCGAAACCGCTGTGCGCATAATTGAGGGCATTGCCAAAGGATGTGAGCTTTCGGGATGTGCCTTAATCGGCGGCGAAACGGCTGAGATGCCGGGCATGTATGAAGCCGGTGATTTCGATCTCGCCGGTTTTTCCGTGGGCGCGATGGAACGCGGCTGCGATCTTCCTGCAGGCGTTGTCGAAAGCGACGTGTTGCTTGGTCTGGCGTCAAACGGCGTGCATTCCAACGGCTATTCCTTGGTGCGCGCGGTTGTTGCGCAGTCGGGCTTGGCGTGGGATGCGGATTGCCCATGGGGTGACGGTTCGTTGGGTGAAGCCTTGCTTGCGCCAACGCGGCTTTATGTCAAACAAACCTTGGCTGCGATCAGGGCAGGAGGCGTTCACGCTTTGGCCCATATCACCGGCGGTGGTTTGACCGAAAACCTTCCGCGTGTGCTTCCAGACGGGCTTGGCGCGGACATCGATCTAAACTCATGGGACTTGCCGGATGTGTTCAAATGGCTTGCAGCGCAAGGCGGCATGACACAGGGCGAAATGCTGAAAACGTTCAATTCTGGAATTGGCATGGTTCTATCGGTCGACGCTGCAAAGGCCGACGTGATAGCCCAAATGCTGACCGACGCAGGCGAAACCGTCGCGCGTTTGGGCAGGGTCACAACGGGCGAAGGTGTTCGCTACAGCGGAGCGCTTCTTTGACATTAAAGGTCGCCATCTTCGTCTCAGGCGGGGGGTCCAATATGGTCTCTCTTGTTGACAGTATGAAGGGAGACCACCCTGCGCGCCCCTGTTTGGTTCTCTCAAACAACGCGGACGCTGGCGGTCTTGTAAAGGCGGCTGAGCGTGGCATTGCAACCGTGGTCGTTGATCATCGACCCTTTGGCGCGGATAGGGCTGGGTTTGAGAAAAAACTGACCGAAACGCTGGAACAGTTTGCCCCCGACATCATTTGTCTTGCAGGCTTTATGCGCGTGTTGACCGAGGAATTCATATCGACGTGGCAGGGGCGCATGATCAACATACATCCGTCTTTACTGCCAAAATACCGAGGCTTAAACACCCACGCGCGCGCGATTGATGCAGGTGACCGTCATGCAGGATGCTCGGTTCATGAAGTCACGGTTAAATTGGACGAAGGCCCGATGTTGGGCCAAGCAAGCGTTCCGGTTTTTGCCACGGACACGCCTGAGGATCTTGCAAAACGCGTGCTGGTTGAAGAACACAAACTGTACCCAAAAATGCTGCGAAAATTCACGGATCGAATTGGCAAGAAGGCCTAAACGCGACGCGATTTGCTAACATCCCAAAGAGCCTATATAGGCTCACCAACTGTCTATAATGCTATGGAACGTGGTCCGAATGAAAACTCTAAAAACCACCGAAGAACTGGCTGAATTTTGCGCGTATGCGAGCGGGTTTGACTATGTCACGGTCGACACTGAATTCCTTCGCGAACGCACGTATTATTCGATGCTCTGCCTCGTTCAGCTTGCGGTGCCAGGGGACGGTGAAAACGATGCTGTTTTGCTTGATCCTTTGTCAAAAGGGCTGTCGCTTGCACCGTTGTATGAGCTTTTCAAAAACGAAGCCGTTGTCAAAGTGTTCCACGCCGCGCGCCAGGATCTCGAGATTTTTCAAATCGACGCGGGTGTATTGCCCAAGCCGTTGTTTGACACCCAAGTCGCTGCAATGGTGTGCGGTTTTGGTGAGCAGGTAGGGTATGAAACCCTGGTGCGTAAGATCGCCAAGGAACCTCTCGATAAAAGCTCGCGGTTTACGGATTGGTCCCGACGTCCCTTGACGGATGCCCAGCAAGTTTACGCCCTAGGAGACGTCACGCACCTTAGAACGATCTACGAATTTTTGCGGGATCAACTTCGCAAAACAGGTCGCGAAAAATGGCTGCGTGAGGAGCTTGAAATTCTGGCTGATCCAGAAACCTACATTGTGCGTCCCGAGAACGCGTGGCGACGGATTAAGACACGGACGTCATCGGGCAAGTTCTTGGCAATTGTGCGCGAACTGGCGCGGTTTCGTGAAAGTCATGCGCAGACTAACAACGTCCCAAGAAACCGTGTGTTCAAGGACGAAGCGCTGGTGGAATTGGCGTCGACAAAGCCGAAAACCGAACAAGACTTGGGCCGCTTGCGATTGCTTTTACGCGAAGCGCGCAGAGGCGTGATTGCCGATGGTATCCTCAACGCCGTTAAAGTCGGGCTCGACTGTCCGCCCGAAGATGTGCCAAAGCCAGATATTTCGCGTGACAAGTTGCAAGTAAACCCAGCCTTGGCGGATCTTCTGCGAGTGTTGCTAAAGGCGAAAACCGAACAAACGGGTGTCGCCCAAAAGCTGGTCGCGTCGTCGGCGGATTTGGACAGCATTGCGGCTGGATTGCGAGACGTGAAAGCGCTTAAGGGCTGGCGAAATGAGGTCTTTGGACAGGATGCCCTGCGTCTTTGCAACGGCGAGATCGCGTTGTCCGCCCAGGGCAGTGACGTCAAAATCGTCGAAGTCTAATCGAAACGTAGTGAGGTCAGAATGTCTGAAGCATTTGAGGCGATTGTTGAAGATTTCGAATTCCTAGAGGACTGGGAAGACCGGTATCGTCATGTGATCGATCTGGGCAAGGCGATGGCGCCTCTTGAAGATGCCTTAAAAGTGCCCGCGACAAAAATCCACGGGTGTGCCAGCCAAGTGTGGCTTCATCCAGAAATCCAAGGCCGTGTCTTTAGGTTCCGCGGTGACAGTGACGCGATGATTGTTAGCGGTTTGATCGCTGTCCTCAGCGCGCTCTATAATGATCAAAGCATTGAAGACGCTGCGAAAATTGACGCTTTTGCAGAGCTCGCGCGCTTGGGGTTGAACGAACATTTGTCCGCGCAACGATCAAACGGTCTTCGATCAATGATCGAACGTCTAAACGCGATCGCCAAGGCGGCCCTCTAAGGCTTTAACCTAGCCAATTCTGTGCTGAGATCGCCGTATCCAGTATGGCGATGTTCAAACTTAAGACCCAATCTGTCGGCATACCCTTTGGCCAGTTCAACCAGATCAGGGTCATGGGTTTGCGACTGGAAAACCAGTTTTTCGTAGTTACCGAAATACATCTCCAACAGCTCGGGGTGGCGATCAAGGCCCAAGGGTTTCCACATGAACGCATCAAACTGACGTGCAAGGAAATCCGTCAGATAGAACGATGTGATCTCGTCGCGGGCTGCAAAGGCGTCGTTGCCTTCAAAGAATGAATAGCAGTGCGGGCCTTGAAGCATCTCAACGCCAAGCCGCTCGCAGGTGGCCTGCAACATGCCTCCGGTGCCGCAATCCGCGTAGACGACAAAAATTTGATCGTATTTGTCGCGCCATTTCTCAACGACCTGTTCGACGGCTGGTGTGATCTTATCAGGCGCATTGTGAAACTGGGCAGGTAGACAGGTCAAGTCCAGATGCGTCCACCCGTTCATATCCCGCAGCGCCAGTATTTCCCGCGCGAGAGCGCCACAAGCGACAAGTAGGATTTTCCCGTCGCCAGTCGGGGCCAATCCATCTGCGGACAGCTCAAGGTCTCCAACAGTTCCCGATATGGCCATCGCTTGTCCCCTAAGAAAAAGGGCCGCAGATCAAGTGATCGCGGCCCCATGTAAACACTGTGAAGCCTGATTAGGCAGACATTTGGTTGTGCTTGCGTGCAACATATTCTTT